>JAEEGL010727237.1_pt1 | contig 27533 bp, 26 predicted proteins | sample 9134231 | NCBI WGS metagenome assembly JAEEGL01 (sample SAMN16246548, study PRJNA631951) | gut metagenome | biome: gut microbiome; feature: rumen; material: fiber-attached | host: Bos | place: Iran: Karaj | collected 2018-10
AGAAGGATCCGCTTGTAGAGTATCAGTTCGAATCGTTCAGCCTTTTCCAGGAAATGCTTGAGCGTGTGCGCGAAGGAATCACCGAGTTCGCGCTGAGAGTATCGGTCGTGACAAAAGAACAGGAACAGGAAGAGCGCAGCAAAAAATGGAGGGAGAGCCGGGATGCTCTCGACATACCGGCGTCTTCCGGCGCTATGTACAACGACGATATGGAAAATCCAGGGGTCACCGCCACGGCGCAGAAGACGAGGCCTGTCGTAAACGACCGGAAGGTGGGGAGAAACGACCCCTGTCCCTGCGGCAGCGGCAAAAAATACAAGCAGTGCTGTGGAAAGAATAATTAAACGCGGAGGGCCGTCCATGAAAAAAACTATGCTTAAAAAATATTTTGCAGTTCTGTTGGCTGCAGCGATCGCGGCGCTATGCCCCGTATCTGCGGCCCTGGCGTGGGACAGCGGCGCTGAGATAGCCCGCCTTAAAAAAGAAGTTCCCTCGTTCGAAACTTTCGGCGTCAACAGCGCGGTGATCTGGCTGCGCGATTATGAGACCAGTATCCTTGCGGACGGATCCATGGATATATACCGCCGCACGATAATAATGATGGGGGAACATGTTCCCGCCGACTGGAAGATCCAATACTTCCCGATACCGACCGGAGGCGAGGTATCGGTCGACGAGGCGGCATGGTACAACACGATGACCGGGGCGTCGGAAGGCCGCCTTCCCGTTAAAATTATTGCGCTGCCGGGCGGCGCGCCTGTACTGACGATAGAAGTGCCGGAGGATACTGTCGGTCGCGCGGTAGTAATAGCCACGCATGAAAAACGTCCGAACAGCTACGGTGTGGATGAAACGATAAACATGGCCGGCAGTCTTCCGATATGGGAGCAGAATGTAAGCGTTGAACTGCCCGGCGGAATGGAGCTCTTCTGGATCGGGCGCGATATGAAGGAACCGAGCGTATTTGAACAAAATAATGTCAGACGCTACAAGTGGCAGACGATGAATCAGCTTCCGTGGCACGGAGAGGGCTTTGTGCTGAATGAACGTCCGATGCTCTCCTTCAGCACAAGGAAAGGAGCCTCTCAGAGCATCAGAAAGCTTGAAGAGCTCGCCCGTTCGATCCCGCCGGTCCCTATGCCGGCGGTTGGAAAAACAGACAGACACCGGACGTGTGCGGCATTAGCGGAATACCTCGCGGCTCCTGCCCGCACTTTGACCGGTTTCCAGCCTGATTATGTCAGAAATTACGATACGCTGCCCGCAGAGGGGCCGTGGAGCGAGTGGGAAAAGACATTTATCCTTAAAAACTGGCTTGAAAGCCTTGGCTTTGAGGCAGCTCTCTGGTGGGAGGCAAAAATGCCGGTAGATGAAGCTGCGCCGGCTTCCGCCACTATATTTGAGGCCCCGGTTCTTGAGATAAAAGACGGCGCCTCAAAAACGTCCTATTACAAAGCAGGACTTCCATTCTCTTTTTCAAAGATCCCCTTTTCTATCGGAGGATCAGACATTTATACTGTTTCCGACGAAGGGCTTATCTCAAAGAGGATTCCTGCCGGGGCATCTGCGGACAACAGGTTTTATCTGCTGTGGAAGCTCCGAATGGATGAAGCCGGCGCGGCCGAAGGAACGCTTGATGTCAGCGTTACCGGCGGCTGGAGCGAACTCTTTTCCGGAGGAAACGTACCCGGACTAAGCGGCCTTTCCGAATTTCTTATAGAGAGGATAAACTTTGCTATTCCCGGAATGAGGCTTGAGCCTGTGAAGGTGGATCCTCTGCCTTCAGGCTACAGGATGTCATTCGCGGTGCGCTGTGTTCCTGGAATAATACACGGCGGCAATTTGCTGCTTCGCCTTCCGGGCGGGATACCGATAAGGGTCAGCGAGATGATATCGCAGGAAAAACAGTATACGCTTCGTTTCCCGTTTATAATAGACCAGAAGGTAAGGATGGATATGCCTAAAGGCTACCGGATGCTTCAGATGCCGCCTCTCAAGAATGTCGGCGACGGTACGAAAGCAGTGTTGAAAGAGTCCATAACCCATTGGCCGAAAAAGGCAGAACTGCTCGCAGACAGCCTGTGGGCCGTCAAAACTCGCACAGTTGACAGCCTGACAGCGCAGCTTATGAAAGAAGAGCTCGCTGCCGCGCTGCGCTGGCCGGTACTTGATCTGCCTTTTAAAAAATAGCAGGATAACAGCGCAGGCTTTTTATATTTTTACAAGGGAGTGTAATGTTTTGCAGAATATGACAGATGAATTGAAAACCGTGCTTGAAGCGGCAGTGAAGGCAGTAGCCGCCGAAAAGCAGTGCACGCTTCCCGAGGGCTTCGCAGTACGCTTTGAGCGGCCGCGTCAGGAGGGGCACGGAGACTGGGCAACCAATATAGCGATGCAGCTTGCGAAGCCGTTCGGAGAGAGACCGCGCGACCTTGCCGAAGCGATAATAGCTAAGCTCCCCAAGGGCGGTATCATAGAAAAAGCGGAAGCCGCCGGTCCCGGCTTCATGAATTTCAAACTTTCATCGGACTGGATCACCCAGACTGTTGCCGGAGCGATAGAAAAAGGGCCGGCTTACGGACGCTGCGATATAGGCGGAGGGCGCAGGGTACAGGTGGAATTCGTCAGCGCAAACCCCACCGGTCCGCTTCATATGGGGCACGGACGCGGCGCCGCGGTCGGCGATATACTGGCATCCCTGCTTGATTTCGCAGGCTACAGCGTTGAGAGGGAATATTATATCAACGACGCGGGACTGCAGATGGAGCTGCTCGGCAGGTCGGCTCAGGCGCGCTATTTCGAAGCGCTTGGCAGAGCGGACGAAGCTCCGATGCCTGAAGACGGCTACCGCGGCGAATATATGGAAGATATAGCAAAGGTCTTTGTGGAAAAGTATGGGGATACTCTTGCGGCAAAGCCTCTTGAGGAAACGGTGAGATTTTTCTCTGCGGAGACCGGCAGGATGGTCCTTGAAATGATCAGGAAGGATCTTGAAGACTTCGGGGTCAGGTTCGACGTGTGGTTTTCCGAACAGTCGCTCTACGACGACAACCTTGTCGAGCCCGCGATGCAGGCCCTCCAGTCCCGTGACTATGCGTACGAGGCCGACGGCGCGCTCTGGTTCCGTTCCACGATGTTCGGAGATGACAAGGACCGCGTGCTGATACGCAAGAACGGCATTCCGACATATTTTACATCGGACGTGGCGTACCTCAAAAATAAATACGACAGAGGCTTCGAAAAAATTATTTACGTATGGGGCGCCGACCATCACGGATATGTGCCGCGCCTTAAATCTGTAAATAAAGCCTTCGGCTACCCGGACGACGGCATTGAAGTGCTTCTTATACAGATGGTGAATCTGCTGCGCGACGGCAAGCCGGTGCAGATGTCAAAGCGCGCGGGCACGATAGTCACGCTGCGCGAGATAATGGAAGAAGTCGGAAGCGACGCCGCGCGCATCTTCTTTGTGCTGCGCCGCTGCGACAGCACGGTGGACTTTGACCTGGAGCTTGCGAAAAAAGCGTCGTCGGAAAACCCGGTATTCTACATACAGTATGCCCATGCGCGCATCTGCAGCATAAAACGCGAGCTTGCGGAGCGCGGCATAGCGATGCCTTCCATGTCGGAGTTCGATGTGTCGCTGCTTGCCGATCCGACGGAAACGGCGCTTGCAAAAGCAGTTTCACGCTTCCCTGAAGAAATTGCGAAGGCTGCTGAAGAGATGGCTCCTCACCGCATCGTTTACTATGTCTCAGAGCTTGCGGAAGCGTTCCACTCCTTCTACAACGCGCAGCATGTAATAGGCGTGGAGGAAAAGCTTATGAAGAGCCGCATGCTGCTTATGGAAGCGGCGCGTGTAACGCTTGTCAATGCTCTTGGCATACTCGGCGTTTCTGCGCCGGAAAAAATGTAACAGCTGCCGGAGCTCACTGCCAGAATGAATGCCCCGAAGCTGCGCTGGGTGCTGTTTGCCGCGGCAGTAACGTTCCTTATAGCGATACTGCTGACGTCGTTCTTCAAAGAGATACGGAAGATCGATATGCTTGCTGATACGCTTGACAAGCGTATGGAAGAACTTGTCAATGAAGAACGGAAAACGCAGAAGCTTAAGCAGGATATAAACTACTACAGCACTCCGGAAGGAATATCGCGTCTTGCTACGGAGCAGTTTAACCTTGTGCGCTCAGGCGACAGGATATACAAGATAGAGATCACCTCGCAGGATAAGTTGCAATAAACTCTCTGTTGAGGTATTATATCCAATTGTGTTCCCTGTCTCTTCAGAGAAAGAGACCAAAGTCCAAAGGGAGGAGGTGAAGTACGTGCGGTCTTACGAAATGGTAGTGATTTTTAAAGCTGACATCGAGGATCATAAAACAGTATCCGAAGATGCGGCCGAGATCGTGCGCGGATTGGGAGCAGAGGTCGAGAAGATCGACCTTTGGGGCAAAAAGCGTTTTGCCTACCCCATCGACAAAGAGTTAGAGGGCTTCTACACTCTCTACACGTTCAAGCTCGACCCGGCTAAGGTCAAGGAACTTGAACGTCTGCTTACGCTCAAGTCTCACATCGTGCGCCATATGGTCGTCAGCCTTGAGGAGAGATAGCCATGTCCCGTGATTTCAATAAAGTCATACTTATGGGACGGCTCGCGCGTGACCCGGAAGTACGGTTTACGCCGAGCAAGCAGAAGGTTGCCCGCTTTACTATCTGCACCGGCCGCCAGTGGAAGAACAAAGCCACCGGCGAGCTGCAGAGTCATACGGATTTCATCACGGTGACGGCGTGGAGCTTTACAGCGGATCTGTTGGAGCGCTATGTTAAGAAGGGCAGTCAGATCCTCGTCGAAGGGCGCATAAGCACACGCGACTATGATGACGTTAAAACCGGGCAGCACAAATGGGTCACAGAAGTCGTAGCCGAAAACATAGTGCTTCTTGGCGCGCCGCGCAAAGAGGGTGACCAGGGCGGCGGTTTCCAGCAGCAGGGTTACGGAAACCAGCAGGCATACCAGCATCAGCAGCAGTCTGATGCAATGCCGGCGCCGGATCTGGGCAGCCTAAGAGGAGAGAGCGGCTTCGACGACGGTTTCCCGCTTGATTTTTCGGAGCTGGGAGGCCCCGGTGACCAGTCAGGAGACGTAGAGATACCGTTTTAGCAGGAAAGAGGTGTAGATGCAGATGGAAAATGCAGCATTCAACCGCAAGCGCCGCAAACACAGGCCAAAGGTTTGCCATTTCTGTGTGGAAAAAGTCGACCATATCGACTACAAGGAAGTCGATAAACTTAAAAGATATATAACGGAACGCAGCAAGATAATTCCGCGCCGCGTCACCGGCACATGCGCGAAGCATCAGCGTCAGCTTACCCGCGCCATCAAACGCGCAAGGCTGATCGCGCTTATCCCTTACACATCAGATTAAAAACCTGCACCTGTATGTCACGGGCTTAAAGTCTATAACAGCAGCCGGAGGATGTGAGATCGTTCTTCCGGCTGCTGTTTTTACTTTCCGCCGCGGTCTGATAAGAGCATGCCGCCGGAGCCGCCGGATATTTTCTCTCTCTTTCTTAAAATCGTGTCTGCTGCTGTTATAATATAAAGATATTATTTTGGCCGTGATCGAGACGGCGCTGCGGAGGTTTAATGTGAAAGGTAACCTGTTCATTGAATGGTTTGGCCTTACTGCGGCAGGCATTGCTCTGTTTGTAGCCGGAATGAGCGTGCCTTTCCTTTCTTCATTTGTCATTTTCGTTGCTCCGGTGCCGCTTGCGCTGCTTACCAGACTGTTAGGGGCGCGCAGGGGGGTGCTCTCCGCGCTCTTCGGCATATCGCTCATCTGTGCGCTGATGGGGCCTGAGCATTCATTCGTATATTTATGTGAGTTCTGCATTATCGGCGTCGCCTCCGGCATCCTGCTTCTGAAATGTGAAGAGGGTACGGAGTATTTCATGTACGCGGCTGCTGTTTCGGTCGCGTCGAAGCTTTTGATGATGGGCATATTTGTGATCTCCTCCGGCGTCAATCCTTTTTTTGTTTCAGGTGATGCGGCCCGGGCTATTATCACCTCCTTTTCGTCTTTATTTTCGCAGAACGGGCTCTCAGTTTCGGAAGCAGATGTCGCTTCATATGCCGATGCCCTTACCCGCACCATAACGCTTATGATGCCTTCGATGCTGATACTTTTTTCGGCCGCCGACACGCTGCTCTGTTACGTCGCCGCGCGCCTTTATTTCAGGCGTCTGCCGGAAGTGTCGATCCCGCAGCTTCCGCCGTTCGGTTCATGGCGTTTGCCTCATAATATTTTCTGGGCGCTGCTTGTCACGCTTGTCCTTGATATAGCAGCCAAAGCGTTTCCTCAGCAGACCATGCTTAAGATGCTGTCCCTGAATCTGATGGAGGTGCTCCGCGCTCTGTTTCTTGCCGAAGGGCTGTCGCTGTCATGGTTTTTCCTATCCGCCTTCGGGGTAAACAGAGTATTGAGCACAGTGCTTTTAGTGTTTGCCGTGTTTTTCTCGCCGGTCTCTTACATGCTCTCGATGATCGGCATATTTGATATATGGTACGACCTGCGGAAGAGGATAAAAATAAGGAGGAAATAAAATGAAGGTAATATTAAAACAGGATGTGGCTAAAGTCGGCAAAAAAGGCGACATGATAGAGGTTTCTGACGGCTACGGGCGCAACTATCTGATCGGGCGGGGACTTGCCGAAGAGGGCACGCCGGGGAAAGTGCGCGAATACCATGAGCTTCAGAAGACGCAGAAGTCGCGCGATGAGAAGCTCCGCAAAGCGGCGGAAGAGCTGAAAAAGAAATTATCGGGGAAGATGGTCTCGGTCAGGGCAAGCGCCGGCGACGGCGGAAAGCTCTTTGGAAGCGTTACGTCCGCTCAGGTGGCCGATGCGCTTTCGGCCCAGTACGGCGCAGCCATAGATAAAAAAGACATAAGGCTTGACGATACCATTAAACAGGTAGGGTCATATGCGTTCAAGATCAAGCTCTATCCCGGCATAGACGCCGATATGACTCTCAAGGTGGAGACTGAATAAGATTGGAAGATATCAACGTTTTTGACAGGGTCCCGCCCTTCAACCTGGAAGCGGAGCGCTCCGTTTTAGGTTCGTGTCTTCTTGACGCGGAAGCGCTGACCGTGGTGATGGAAAGTCTTTCCGCCGAAGATTTTTACGATCCGCGTCACCGCAGGGTATTTGAGATCATGACGGATATGGCCGAACGTGATCTCGCAGTCGATGCTCTGACTTTCCGCGACGAAGCGAAAAAACAGGGGCTTGAGCAGACGGTCGGAAATATGTCTTTTATAGCGTCGCTGACCGAATCGGTGACCACGACGGCCAACGTGGAGTTCCATGCGGGCATCGTGCGCGACAAGGCTGTCCACCGCTCGCTGATAGTCGTGGGGAGCGATATATCCAAGCTTGGATTCAGCGAGGACGTCGGGGTCGACGATGCGCTGGAAACAGCCGAACAGCGCGTTTTTGAGATAGCCCGCACCGGGAGGGCGGCAAATCTGCGTTCGACGCACGAGGTGCTGCTCTCCGCGATGGAGGACATAGAAAAGCGCATGGCCGGAGGCCTTGCGATAACCGGAGTGCCGTCGGGATTTCGCGATTTCGACAGCATTTCCGCGGGCCTCCAGCCGGGAGGTCTTTATATACTTGCCGCGCGCCCTTCTATGGGAAAGACGGCGCTTGCGATAAATATCGCGCAGTATACGGCTGTGAAAGAGAATGTGCCGGTCCTGATATTCAGTCTGGAAATGTCTGCCGAACAGATAGTCCAGAGGATGCTCTCATCAGAGGCAAAAGTCAATCTCAGGGAGATGTTTGAATCAAGCCACCAGCAGACGGAACAGTGGAAGCGCCTTAAAGAAGCGGCAGCTACTATCGAGAAGAGTCCTGTCTTCATTGACGATACCTCACAGCTCAACACGGTCGAACTGCGCGGCAGGTGCCGCCGCTTCTTCTCCAAGCACGGTTCAGGGCGAGGGCTGGTAATACTTGACTATCTGCAGCTGATGCAGGCTGCCCGCAGAACTGAAAACCGTACGCAGGAAGTCTCGGAGATATCCCGCACTCTTAAGAGCATAGCACGTGAATTTAAAGTCCCGGTGCTTGCCCTTTCGCAGCTTTCACGCGATGTGGAAAAACGTGACAAAAACAACAGGAGACCGCAGCTGTCGGACCTGCGCGAAAGCGGGTCTATAGAGCAGGATGCTGACATGGTCGCTTTTCTCTACCGCGAGGCTTACTACGCTCAGGAGAATGATATAAACGATGCGACGGCGGAAATGATCATCGCAAAAAACAGAAATGGTCCGACAGGCAAGATAAACCTTGTATTCTTCCGCGAATTCTCGCGCTTTGAGAGCGCGTACGGAAACGGCTATTAATCGACTGGCGCGGACATGCGCCTTTTTACGGGGTCAATATTTATGAAAGCTTCAGGAAAAAACAGGATAACGGACAGAAAAAAAGTGCCTGACGCAGGCTTCGGGCGCGTTCTTCCTCTTGTGCCCAAATGGCTTTTCTATCCGCTTGCTTTCATTTCTCTTGCGCTGCCCAACCTGATCTACTCCGGCATTTCCTGGTTCGACACGCTGCATATAATGAAGTGGGCCTGGACGATGGTGCCGATAGCGCTGCTGTCGCTTGCCGCAGGCCTGCATCTTGCCGTTCGCGGACCGGAGCGGACAGGATTCAGATTCGATGCGTTTTCCGCGGTATGGTTTTTCCTGCTGGCATTTATCTCGCTGCAGCCGCTTTGGACTGATATATTCGCAAGATCGACCTACATGAAAGAGTGGTTTTTCTTCGCGTCGCTCTTTGCAGCCTATCTGCTCTGCTATAACCTCTTTGACAGCGGGAAAGCATGGCGCTGCGTCCTCTGGCTCGCAAATATCAATGCTGCGGTAAATATTGTTTTTGCCGAACTGCTGATAAGGGATATGAACGGTATCTGTTCCCTGATAATGAACGTACCGGGCAATTATATCGGCAATACCGGGCAGCAGGAGATGTTCGGCCTCTGGATGGCGATGTGCGTGATGAACTGCGTCATCCTGCATGTGGTCTATACGCGCCTTTCCTCTGAGGAAAGGACCGGCAAAGGGCAGAGGTGTGTCCGGTATCTTAATCTTTTGATGCTGGCATTCGTCTCCTGGGGGCTTTGGAACTCAACCACACGTGCCGGCGTACTCTCGCTTTTTGTCGGTATGGCGGTATCTGCGGCAGTGATATGCAGGAACATGGACAGAAAGCTTCTGAAGCCTGTATGGACCTCGGCGCTTATAGTGGCCCTTGTGCTTCTGGTAAATATCTGTATGGGCCATTTCGGCTGGAGCCGCGCCTATTCCCTTATCAGCAAGACCTCTGACATGCTTGTCAATATGGCGAATGTCGGGGCAAGGCGCGAGATATGGATGACGAGCTGGAATGTCGTTAAAGAGCATCCCGTTGCCGGCGTCGGCCTCGGTCATTTCAAGTGGCACTATCTTGAAGCGCAGGGCAGGGCTCTGCGTGCTCACCCATGGATGAAATGGCAGTTCACTTACTGGGCGCACTGCGAATATCTGCAGTGGCTTGCGGAAATGGGGATATTCGGCGCCGCGGTGCTGCTTGCCGCCGCCATATGGTGGCTTATCGCCTTCGTGCGGGCCCTCAGGCAGAGGAGGCCACTGTCAGATATGGCATTATGGGGGTGCGCGCTGATATTTCTCATATGCTTCGACGCGCTCTTCAGCCGTCCCTTCCACCGCATCGAAAATGCGGTATGGCTCTCTTTTGCTTTCGCTGCCGCAAACAGGGAACTTTTTTCGCCGTCCGGTTATTTCAGGGGGCGCACAGCGGATTATCTGTACAGGTCTTTCGGAGTATTTATCGCGGCCGCCTCTGCCGCCGGAATGATCTTTCTTGCGTCGGGCTGCATCGCGGACAAGCATCTGCGCGCCGCTACTCTGACCAACAGAGCCGTGCTGCAGCGCAGCCATATAGACGCCGCTGCCAGGAGTCTTATGGAGCGTGACGAGGCAAAAGAACAGCTGGCATATCATCTGCTTTCCGCAGCCGCGGCCAGCGGCAGGCCTGAGGCTATGCGGGCGGGAACAGAACAGCTTGCGCGCAGCTTCATGACCAGGCCGCATGGAAAGCTGTTTTTTGACCTTTTAGAGATCGCAAAACAGACGAATAACAGAAGACTGCTTGATATGCTTGTGCCTTATCTGCATCCGAACGTATTCGGCGGCGCCCCGGCAGCTTCCGGTGAGCATCGCCAGTAAATGCCGGGACGACGCGGATTTACTTTAATAGAAGTAATGCTCGCGGCGGGGCTTGCCGCCATTATTGCGTCCGCGGCGCTGGCTCCGCTTGTTTTTACAGTGAGGTCTCTCCGTGAGGCGCAGATGCGTTACGGCGCTGCGCACAGCGCCCCTGCCGCAGCGGAGAAAATATATCATGACGCCCGCGGTGCGCTCAGCAACCCCTCCTTCCCGGTTTTCAAAGTGATTCGCAAAAGCGGTCTTTCAAGGGAGCGCGACGACAGACTGCTGGTCTGGGGCAGGATGCAGGGACCTTCCGGACAGGTCACCGGCGTTGCGGTCTACAGGATCGCAGGAGGGAAGACCGCAGGAACACAAAAGCAGGGGCTCTACCGATGGCTGCTGTCCGATTCTGACTCTTCCGCGCCGCCGGGCGGCGCCGCTTACAGAAAAGGGGGCGGAAGCCCCGTAGATATAGATACAGACCTGCTCGACGAAGCGGACGCCACACTGATACTGCATGATGCGACCGGTCTTCGCTTTACTGTCTGCGGCAAGGGGAAAAAGTGGCAGGAGGAATATGAAGGCGCTCTTCCTGCTGCGCTGCGGACCGAGCTGACCGTAAACGGTAAGGAATATTCTTATACAGGGAGATTCCCGAATGCGGCGGAAAAGTAAGGGGTTTATCTTCATAGCGGTGCTTTTTTCACTGACGCTGCTGCTGACTGCCGCAACAGCTTTTGCATGGTTCGCGCGCACGGAGTCAAAGCGCGAAGCCGCGCGTGAAAACATACTGAAATGCCGCGGCGCTGCGGAGGCCGCGGCGGATATCGTAGGTGAAATGATAGCGGCAGACAGGAGCGGCCATGACGGCTTTGATGAAGCGCTTTACGCTCCCGGCGGCGGTATCAGGCTAAAAATCGGAGAATATGACGTTAAGGTGCATATAACGCCGCTGTGCGGCAAAATGCCGGTCAATGCGCTGCTGCTTCCGGACAGGGTGACAGTGCGAGAAGAGTACAGATACGCGTGGAACTCGATATGGGAAGAGATGGAGCATGATGATCTTGCCCTGCGCGTTATCGATTTCATCGATGCGGACAGCAAACAGACGCTCGGAGGCGCGGAGGACGAGAAAAATATAAACAGGCCGCTTGCCGATCTAAGCGAGCTGAAGGCTGTATCCGGAATAGACGACGGCCTGCTGTGGGGCGGCAGGGAGCATCCCGGAGGCATTGCGAGGTATCTCGATACGCTGGACGGGCAGAAGATAAATATCAATATCGCGGAAGCGGAAATGATAGCGAAGCTTGATCCTGCGATAACGCTTGACACGGCGCGTCTTGTGACTGCGTCACGTCTTTCTTCGCCGCTCAAAAGCATTGAAGATCTGCGGCGTATCCCCGGTTTCCCGGCTGCCCTTGCTACAAAGCTGGCAAATGTGATAGGCTATGAGAGTATTTTTTTTCTGCTTGAGACAAATGTATCGGCTGGCGGCGGAACTGCGGCGAGAAATTACCGGATAACCGTGCGCCGTTTGGAAAATAAATGTATCATAGAGAAATGGGAAGAGTAGCTTATTTATCAGGAAAGGTAGATCAGGGCTGAAAAAAGTAAAAGGCTTGTTTGGAGGTTCAGCTTTACCGGCGCGCCGGCCGGCAAAGCGCGATATAAAATTTTGTTTTCCTCCTTATTACGGCGGTTCCAATGTGCGGGCAGGCGGAAAAAACGTACTGTTTGTTCCTCTGCGCACAGCGGTGCTTTGTCCTTTTTCTTTCCCTTTCGGCAGGAGAGGCAGCTTAAGAGACGCTATAAAGTTCACGTTCCGTCCTATACTTGGCGGCCTTGCAGAAAAGCTTTCAATGGTACCGCAGGTGACGCTTCAGCGCTCTGATCTGACGCAGGGAGCCGCTTGGTTCGTATCAAAAGAAGAGATAGATGAATGCGAAGAGAACTTTGGGAAGGATATCGTCCTTCTCCCTGCTCCCGCTGCGTTTGCCGCAGAAATGGAAGACGGCGGCATATCGGTCTGGAGTTCACCCTCGTCCTCATGCGCTATATGGTTTGACAAGGGATCTGTGCCCAGGTTCTACAAATATATGCCTTCTTCGGAGGGTGACGCGGAGGATCTGTGCGAGTGGATGTGCCGCTACGCATCAGCCGAGGGGGCGGATCTGCCCTCCGAAAGCGTGCTTATATGCCGGGAAGGCAGCATGACCCAGGAGGAGCTGCGGCGTGCCGCAGAAGCGTCCTTTGCCGCATCTCCGTCTCTGTCGCGCCTTGACTTGTCAAGCAGGGGTGCGGCCGCTGCGGAAAGGTGCGATGTCTTTTCATCGGCCTGCTTTGCCGCGCTTAAATCTGCAGCGGCTGTCGGAGTTCTTTTCCTTGTTCTTTCATTGGTTTTGCTTTTGCAGAACAAGCGTCTGTATGCGTCTCTTGAGGAAGCGCCCCGCGAGATATGCGGCACTGTGCTGGGAGAGAGGGGAGGAAATCCGCTTGCTTACGCGGCAAAACGTCTGAGAATGCTTTCCGGCGAATCTTCCCGGCTCTCATTTGAGAAGACGCTTGCGGATATTGCGTCGGCTTTTGAGGAACTGCCGGATAAAAAAGCGGTGCGCATAGATTCTCTGCGTTACGGGAGCGAACGCACCGAAGTGGAGGGAACGGCCTCAAAGACGGATGATATACAGAAGCTCCGTGATGCGTTCGGCAGAAAAGGTTTTTCCGCTAAGACAGGCGGAGTCCAGCAGATTCCGGGAGGCGGCATGCGTTTTACGCTTACGCTTTCGGCAGGAGAGAACGTCAGATGATACCGCTCGGCGAGCTTAAAGGGCTTCCGGAAGCAAAACGCCTGAAAGCCGCGGCGCTGGTAGCCCTTCTGATATGGGCCGCAGCAGCAGCCGTATTCTCTTTTGCGCACTCGTTGCTCAAAGAAAATGAGAGACTGCTGTCAGATTCAGGGCGGGTGCTTTCCGCTGCTGTGAAGATAAGATCGTACCCTCAGCTTGAAGCCGCTGTGGAAAAAGAGCCGCTGTCAGTCCTTTCCGAAGTGGTGGATAAGCTCGGTCTGCAGGACCGCGTAGCACAGCTCGCGTCCTCTCCGTCGGGGCTGGTGCTGCAGCTGAACAGGCTCTACCGCGATGAATTCGTCAAGCTGGCTGAGGACATAGGAAAAAACGGCCTTTCGGTAAATACCGCCGAGATTCGCGCGTTTTCGTCAAATAAGGACGGTCGTCTGATCAACGTGACGCTTACCGTGACCGGAGCTAAAGAATGAAGAAATTAGCTGCCGCGGCCGCCTTGATCTCAGGAATAATATGCGGGCTCTTGTTCTTCCTGCCATGGGATACCGCGGCTGTCACCGCTGCCGATACAGCCGCCGCACGTGCCGCCGAAAAGGGCGTTTACATTACCGTATCATCGGCTGCCGCCGAGGGGTTCATCCCGAAAAGTTTCAGATACAGAGATGTCACGGCGGATCTCCCGATGCTCAGGATAACGCTGAGTGACGCGCTGATCAGGCCTATGATGACAGCCTCTCTCCTCTCGCGCGGGCTGAAGTGCGGCGTTGAGACGGGGCGCGGCAGCATCGTCACTCTCACGCGCCAGCCCATGGAGTGGAGATCAGGCAGCGCCATGATCACACTGTCGGACGGCACAGTGAAGCTTGACGATATCGCATTTGTCGGCAGCACCTCTCTTTCAGGCAGCGCAGAGCTTTCGTCTTCAGACGGAAGTCTTGTCAAGGCCTCTCTTCTGCTTAAATCGGAGCCTGAGATCGACAGGGCGCTTGAGATGGCAAAGAATATGGGGATGCTGCGGCTGACAAAAGTCAAGCCGGGTGAATGGAGAATCGAGAAATGAGCTTTTCCGTTTCGGAAAAAGACAAAACGACAGACAATGCTTCCGCCGCCCGCGGCAGAAGGTTTCTTGCCGCGTTTGCCGGGATTTTCCGCGGACGGGGGAAAAACGCGGCTTATTCGCGCACGTCGCTGCCGGTGCTCTTTTTTGGAGGCGTGCTTGCCGGTCTGTGTATCTGCCTTCTGCTGAAGGGGATACTTATTTCGTTTTCTGCCGCCGCACATAAAAGCATGGCGGCAAGAGCTGCGCTGCGCAGCCCGTCTTTCGCCGCCGCAGGGTCTTCGGTAGGGCTTGCCGCCGTAAAGGATATCGATCTCTTCGGCGCTGAGCTGCGCACAGCTGAAAAAAGCGAACAGAAGTCATCTCTGTCAGCGCTTTCGCTTAAAGGAACGCTTCCGAATATAGGCGCATGGATCTCAGGCCGGGACGGGACGCATCTTTATCTGAAGGGGCAGAATGTCAGCGGTTATCAGCTCAAGGAGATAAGATACGGCGAAGCTGTCCTTTTCGACGGCAAGGAAAGACATTCGCTCTTTCTGACTCTATCCGGGGGAAGCGCGGAAAAAGCCCCCGCCCCTGTCAGGAAAGCGGCGGCACAGCCTGAGAACCGCGGCCGGCATCTGCGCCCGAAACTTGATTTTTCAGGCATAGAAGCGGCTTCCGCAGATAAAGAGGGTGCGGTGCCGCGTGAACTGGTGGATGCCCTGTTGATGAATCCTTATGATGAGCTGAAGAAGATGCGCATGGTCCCGGCCGATGACGGTTCCGGCATGCTGCTCCAGCGCATCGATAAAGACAGTGTTTTCGCACATGTCGGAGTCGCCGCCGGAGACGTGATACAGGCTGTGAACGGAGTGAATATAACCAATATGGGAGAGGCCGCCAACGCGGTAAATTCGCTGATGGCGGGGAGCCGTTTTGACGTTTCCGTGCTGAGGGACGGCAAGCAGGTCGACCTTAAATACCAGGTAAAATAGCCGGATGTCACGAAACGGCGGCTTCACTCTTATAGAGATCATGGTTTCTGTAATGCTGCTGGCCTCGGTTGCCGCGGCTTCTCTCAAGCTGGTCATCACAGCACAGAGAACGCTTGCTGAGACCGGGGAGCGTCAGAATCTGCTGAATGAAGCAGAAGCAATAGAAACCGGGATATTTACCGGCATTATAGCCGGGAAAGGAACAAGCGGGGATATAAGCTGGGTATCGGAGATCAGAAAGAATGAGATGTTCGGCGAAGATTTCGGGAAACTGCGTTTCGGCGCTTCGGCCGACTATTCGCCGGGCAGGTTTGTCATAAAGTGGCGGGAAATAACGGTGACTGACAGCAAAAAACGCATGATAACCCTCTGCTCGTCCGTGAATAACGGGGAAAGTGCGGAGGCCGGGCAATTGAGTTCTGTTCAGACAGAAGAAAATGCCGAGAAAATAAAGTAAAATAATATAATAACTGACGTGCGCGGTTTGCCGCAGTGTTTGGGAGTGGTGAATATACGTATGAAAAAAAATATGCTTTGCGCTGTACTTGCAGCTGCAGCGGTATTTATCGCCGCCTGTGCGTCCGCTGCGGAAGTGCCGGATCAGGAGGAGCAGAACCTTGTCACTGCCGCCAGGGGTATGCGTGCGTCAGGGCGTGTCCAGCTGAACTTCAAAGATCTGGAGATGGCAAAATTCATACGTTTCATGTCCGAGCTGCTGGGAGAGAACATACTCGTAAACCCGGACATATCCGGCAAGGTATCCGTCGTTTCGCCTAAAGCCGTGACGCTGAAGGAAGCGCGTCAGGTAATGCTGTCGGTCCTGGAGATGAATAACCTCACCATTCAGGATATGGACGGATATTCAAAGGTCGTTCCCCTCTCCGGAGGCGACGCGATGAGCAATATGGTGGTAAAAGGCGATCAGAGCGTCGAACCGGGGGAAAGCGTGATGGTCCAGCTCGTGCCTCTATCATACGTAAAGGCGGGGTATGTCGTTTCTCCGCTTAAGACCGCGATACCGCAGATACAGATATCGCCCATAGGGAACGGCAGCGCAGTGCTGCTGGTCGGCAAAGCCTCTCTGCTTTCGAGGGCAGCCGGAGTGATACGCGCTATAGACGCCCCTGACAGCATTCGCACGATAAAAGTCATAACCCTGCAGTATGCCAACGCCAAGCTGCTTGAAGCACAGCTGAACGCGGTGGCCAAGGACGCATCTTCCAAGCTTGCCGGCATGTCAGCTGTTGCCGACGAGCGCACAAGGAGCATCATCCTTGTCGGGAGCAGCCAGAACCTGCGGGAGAGCGAGCGTATAATAAGTTCGCTGGACAAGCCGTCGCGCACGGGGGACTTCCACGTCTACAAGCTGAAAAACGCCGATGCGAAGACTGTCGCGGAGCAGATGTCTCAGATACTTGCCGTGGCGGCAAAGCTTTCTCCCGACCAAAAGGGCGTGATGCCGACCACGGTCGTTCCGGACCTGCCGACGAACAGCCTTGTATTTACAGCATCTCAGGAGCAGTATAACTCTCTTAAGGCAATACTTGAAAACCTTGACACCCAGCCGAAGCAGGTGATGCTGCGCGGGCTTATCGCCGAGGTGAGCCTCAATAAGCTGAACAGCGCCGGCATTGACTGGGCCGCATGGGGCGGCGACATATTCGGCAGCATCGTGGCCGCCGGCAACATGCAGCTCGGCAATTCAGCGGTCCCATCGGACGTGCAGCAGCTCTATCAGAACCTGATGACCGAGGAAAGGGTGATCACCAACCAGGCCGGCAACGCGATAGGCACTATAACGGAGACCAAGGGAGCTGCTTTGGTATATGCTTATATAAAGCTTCTCAACAAGTTTGATGCGATAAATGTCCTTTCGATGCCGAGGCTGATGTGCACCGACAACCTGAAGAGCACTCTGCAGGTAGGGCAGGTCATACCCCAGCTTAAAGGGAGCCTGACTAACCAGACAAACACGAACTCAGTTACGAATTCCTACGAGTACAAGGACGTCGGACTTATTCTCAACGTGACGCCGCATATCCGAAGCGGAAATCTGATAGCGCTCGAGATAGAGCAGAGCATAGAGGATCTGATGACGACGATGAACTCGGTGACGCCTGTCACATCGAAGCGCGAAGTTAAGACGAGCGTCCTCGTGGCAAACGGCGAGACAGTGGTCATCGGAGGCCTCATCAAAGAAGCCGAAAAAGAACTGCGCAACAGGGTGCCGCTCTTCTCCTACATCCCGATAATAGGCAACCTCTTCAGGTCGAATGAGCGTCAGCGCGAGAAGGTAGACCTGATGATATTCCTTACGCCGTATATCCTTGAAACGCCGCAGCAGGCTTCGCAGATAACCAACGAGATAATACGCGACGGGCAGAAGCTCAGTGACGCCGAAGAAACGCTTCTGCAGCGCAACAACAGAGATTATCAGAAGGCGACGAAGCAGGAAGGCATATCGCGCGAGATGATCGATCCGAGACGCGGGGTTGTTTCTGATGATGCTGCCGAAACTGTGGAAGCCGCGCCTGCAGAGGAGGCTGCGCCTGACCCCCAGGGGGCCAGCCCGAGATAAATGGCTGAGCTTTTGAGAGATCTCGGCGCTGCTCCTGAAAAGGTGCTTGATCTGATACCAGAGAGCGTCAGCCTTGATGTGCTGCGGGACAAATGCTTTGTTCCTATAGCACTCTACGACGGCGTTATGATATTTGCGGCGGCTGATTATTCGTCTGTCATCGAGGCGCAGCTGCTTGCCGCTTCCGCAGGCGCCGTTGCCGACGTCAGGTTATTTTCCCCCTCCGAGATACAGAATCTTATTCGCGCTCTTTACGATATAAAAAACGGGGTCGGCGAAGAGACGCTGAACGCGATAGAGGAGATCGACGATCTTTCGGAGCTTGTTCGGCAGGAGGTCATGAGCGACAGCTCTGATGCGCCCGTAGTACGTCTGGTGAACGGCATACTTATGGAATCGCTGAAGGAACGCGCCACTGATATCCATATAGAACCTTACGAAGACAGAGTGGCGGTGCGCTACCGCATCGACGGGGTCCTTTCCGACAGATATATGCTCTCTAAAGGGCATCAGGCGCCCGTTACGAGCCGCATAAAAGTAATGGCGAACATGGATATCGCCGAGCGTTTCATACCGCAGGACGGCAGGATAGGCATCAGCCTCGGTTCCAGGCTGGTGGATGTGCGTGTCAGCTCTCTGCCCACGCAGCATGGAGAACGGCTGGTGCTGCGTCTGCTGGACAGAGCGCGCGGGGTGCTCACGATGGAAGAGCTCGGCATGAAGGCCGGCGAACGTGAACGGATGGAAAAACTGATATGCCGTCCCAACGGAATGATACTCTTTACCGGACCGACCGGTTCCGGCAAGAGCACTAGCCTTTACGCGATACTGCAGAGGCTTGCGCGCCCCCAGGTCAATATCATCACTGTAGAGGACCCGATAGAATATGATCTGCCCGGGGTCGGGCAGGTCCAGGTGAACGAAAAGGCCGGGCTTACGTTTGCTAATACGCTGCGCTCGATATTGCGTCAGGACCCGGACATAATAATGATCGGCGAGATGCGCGATTTTGATACCGCGCACATAGGCATACAGGCCTCACTTACAGGCCATCTTGTCTTTTCCACGCTGCACACGAACGATTCGATAAGCGCGGTGACGCGCCTTTCAGACATGGGCGTGGAGCCTTATCTTATCGCGGGGTCGCTTTTAGGCGTAGTAGCCCAGCGGCTCGTACGGCGCATATGTCCGCACTGCAGGAAAGAGGTCGGCACCACGGGCTTCCTGCAGAAAAACGGCATAAACCGCGCATGGCGCGGCGAAGGATGCGAGTTCTGCGGAGGAACCGGCTATCACGGACGTTTCGGCCTCTATGAGCAGTTCGAAGTCACGCCGGATATCCAGGAGGCCATTGCCCGCTCGGCGTCGGCTCATGAACTGAAAGAAGCTGCGCGCGGAAACGGCTTTGCAACGCTTTTTGAGCTCGGGCTGCAGGCGGTAAGAGAGGGCGAGACCTCGCCGGAAGAGATGCTGCGCGTAGTAGGCGAGGTTTAGTTATGCCTTTATACAGGGCCGAAGTTTATACGCCCGCCGGAGAAAAGAAACAGATAAGCAGGGAAGCCGCCGGAGAAAACGATCTGCTTCGCTGGCTTGCAGCCCGGAAATACACCGTGGTCTCCGTACATGAGCAGAGGCCGCGGGAATTCTTCCTCCCGCTGCGCAGACATGCAAGAAAGCTGACTCTGGCTGAACAGCATACATTCTGTACGACACTTTCCTCTTTCATGAGAAGCGGACTCTCGATGACGGAGGTCCTGAGCCTTCTTCAGAAACAGACAAAAGACAAATATGTCAGCTCCGTCTATGCCGGTCTGCGCGAAATGGTGGAAGAGGGGCGCTCCCTTGCCGCGTCGATGACCGCGTCAGGCGTGTTCAGGGAGAGCCTGACCGGAATGGTGGAGTCAGGAGAAAAGTCCGCGTCGCTTGCCGGCATACTTGAAAAAGCGGCAGATCTCATACAAAACGAGATATCGCTGCGCCGCAGGATACAGTCGTCGCTTACATATCCGCTGCTGATGCTTGTTGTAGGCGCCGGCGTAGTTGTTTTTCTGCTGAGCTTTGTGGTCCCGAAGCTCACTGCGCTTGTCGTTGAATCGGGGGCGGAGCTGCCTTTCGTCACAAGGCTGCTTATATTCATATCGTCGGTAGTGCGTATCGGTCTTATACCGTTCGTCATTGCCGTAATCGCTGTATTTTTATGGCTCAGGTTTACCGGGAGGAAGATATCTCTTCCTTTTTTCCGCAGCATACGTGACAATATGGTATTTTCTCTTATATTCAGCCAGACCGGCACACTGCTTAAGTCCGGCATGCCGCTCGTGGAGGCCCTCAAACTGACAGAACCGCTCGATACGGTTAAGGGGCGCCTGTCTGCGGTAGCTGAGCATATAAGGGACGGTTACCGCTTCTCTCAGGCCCTTGAAAAAGAGGGGTCTTTCCCAGAGGAGTTAGTCGCGGTCATCCGTGTTGGCGAAAGCGGCGGCAGCCTCCCGGACGCGGCCGAACGTCTTGGCAGGAACTGCTGGGAGTATGCGCAGGGCTCTATGCAGAAATGGGCGGCGCTTGCCGAGCCTGTGATAATATTGATAATGGGCGGTCTGGTCGGATTTGTCGTTATCGCGGTGCTTCTTCCGATATTCGACCTGTCGTCGATGGCCGGCAGGTAGTGGATTTATTTTTAAGGTGGTAACGGTGCAATGGAGATAACGGGCCTCAAAGATAGATTTATAGAACTAATGAAAGACGAAGATAAAAGATATTGCGCAGCGCAGATACTGTTTGCGTTGTCTATATCGTTCGGCTGGTTCATCGAAGACGGCTACAGACGCGGCCTTTTCCTGCTTGCTCTGCTGCTGCTTAACAGGAAGCAGCTGAAAAGCGGCGTTATCAAACAATGGAACGGGTTAACGCTTGCCGCTGGCCTCCTGCTGCTTGCGCTTGCCGCATGGGTGCTGTTTATACCGCTTGCCGCCGGTACCGACTCTTTCAAAATGAGGCTGGCGGGTACTGCGCGCCCGCTGGAGATCGTCCTTTACGGCTGGGGCGTGATGCTCTTTGCGAAGGACAGTTTTTTTGAAAAATATTTCTTCCGTTTCTCGGCGCTGAGCGCGGCCGCATATACGCTGATCGCGATCATTAACAGAGCGATGCTGCATTTTTCTACGGAGAGAAACGACTGGCTTTTCGACAAACACGCGGCTTTTGCCGGCATAATACTTGCGTCGCTTCTGCCATGGCTGCTCGCAGCCGCTTTTGACAAACGGAACAAAAACTCCGTGCGCGCGGCAGCGGCTGTGATGGTCATTCTTAATTTTGCGGCGGTGCTGGTCACATATTACCGCACGATACTGCTTGCCGTGACAGTGCAGCTCTTCTTCGCCTTATTTATCACAGGGCGCTGCTTCGGCTTCAGTTTTACAAAGCACAAGGGGATGCTGCTTGCGCTCCTGCTTTTGGCGGCTTCCGTGCCGGTGGTTCTTTACAATACGAGTACGACGATAAGAGTGGAGCTCCGCGACAATATAGAACGCTCTCTCTCGGTCGGCACGAACTTCGACAAGTTCACGACGGACCGCGGTGAGATATGGCAGGAAGCGACAGAGCTGATATCGTTCCGCAGACTCGGCGGTTACGGCTGGGTCGATTACAATGATTTCGCAGTGATAAGAAAGCATCATCCTCATTCGAGCTATATCCAGGCTGCCTTCCATACCGGCATCCCCGGCGCGCTGCTCTATACCGCGTCCCTTGCCGTCTGCGCGCTGCTTGCGCTCATCTACATCGCGCGCGGAAAGGGCGATCCTGCGATATCTTACGCAATTTTCTTAGGCCTTGCGGCAACAGCCGTTGCCAGCCTGTTTGAATCGTATTTTTTTACAAGCCGCGAATATCTGATACCTTTCTGGTCGCAGCTTGCGATGCTCGTATCGCCTCTTTACTCTGATTCGCGAAAAGAGCTGTGAAGCGATGCCCCGCGCCCCGTTCCTGAGTGTGATAATACCGGCCTATAACGTAGAAGCCTATCTGACTGAATGTCTCGATTCTCTCTTTGACGGCATTGCTCAGCTTCCGCAGGGTACAGCTGAAGTAATAATCGTCAATGACGGATCGACGGACGGCACCCCGTCGCTGCTCGCGGAGTATAAAAATAATCATCTTTTCAGACAGATAGATCAGGAAAATGCAGGACAGTCCGCTGCGCGCAACGCGGGCCTCAGAGCGGCTTCAGGCGAGTATGTCTGCTTCTTCGACAGCGACGACTATATACTGCCTGACGCGCTTGCAAAGGCGATCTCCTTTCTGCGCGAAAATGCCGCAGCGGATATCGTTGAGTACGACTACACCGAGCTTGACGAGTCAAGCGGCAGTATGAGAGAGGTAAAAGAAAGACCTCTTCTGTCGGAAGGCGGCGGCCAGCAGCTGTGTGCTTCATGGATAAGGGAGGGCTTCTTCAGGCCCCTTGTCTGGACGAAGATAGTAAGACGCAGGCTTCTGACCGAGAACGGGCTTTTCTTCTTAGAGGGCATAACCAGAGAGGATGAAGAGTGGTGCCCGAAAATATTCGCCTATGCCGCGGAAGCGGCCTATATCCCGCTTTCTCTGTATGTCTACCGTAAGAACCGCCCCGGTTCGACGATGTATACGAAACGCGAAAAAGATTATTTCGATATGATAAAGGTCTTCGATTCTCTGCTGGAGTTTTCAAAACGCGAAGGGCTCTCCTCAGAATACGCGGCGGCGCTGCGCGAAGACGCATCCTCGATCTACTTCGGAGTGCTGGCCGGTGCTAAGGCAGACGGCAAATACAATGAAAAACTCATCGACGAACTGTCGGAACGCATCGGCATCGTAAGGTACAGCGGCAAGTTCCACCGCCGCTTCTTCTACTTCCGTCTTTTGAAAGTATTTGGTGTGAAGGCGTTTTATTTCTGTAAACACGGATTCAAGGAAAATTTATCGGCGCGGAAGAACGCCATGAAAAAAGGATAATGAAGGGTGCCGGATATGCATATTTTCTCTAATCTGACGTCGGCGGCCTCTGACAGAGAAAATCGCTGCTGTCAGAAAGATCTTTCGTAAAGAGGCGGTGGTGCGCCGTGACGGAAGTAAGCGTTATCGTTCCCGTATATAATCTGGAAGAGAGGCTGCCGTCTGCGCTTGGTTCTCTTGTGCGACAGGACTTTGGGGACCTTGAGATCATTGTGGTAGACGACGCTTCTCACGATAACAGCGCCTGCTGCGCCCGGGATATACTGCAGCGCAGCGGCAGACGCTTCCGCATCATACGCCATGAAAAGAACCTTGGCTGCTCCGCTGCGAGAAACCGGGGACTGAATGAAGCCTCCGGCCGCTGTGTGCTCTTTTTCGACGGAGACGATATGGCGGAGAGCAGTTTTATCTCCTCTCTTTTCCGTTCCCTGAATGAAAGCGGCGCCGACTTTGCCTCCTGCGGCTATAAGACGCTCGACGCAGCCGCGGGCGAAGTAAGGGAGTATCCCCTTATCTGTCCGCAAGGGCTTCCAAAAGAAAAAATACTTGAGATGCGTATAATGAACAAACTTGACATCCCGCACTGCGCTACGCTTTACCGCAGGGATTTTCTTACACGCAATTCGCTCTGCTACAAGGAAGGCTGCACAGCCGGCGAAGATGTCGAATTTTTGATAAAAGTCCTCTGCCGCGCTGAAAAGTGTTCTTTTATTTCCGACTGCCTCTATATCTATGTCCAGCACGACGGCATGGGCTCGCGTGCCGAAATAACAGACCGTGAGAAGAAGATAGAACGCTACCTGCATCACACAGAGGCCCACTTTCGCAGTGCGGAATATATAAAGAGATATACCAAAGGCAAAAAACTAAGGGTCATTGCCGAAAATCTGATGCTGCCGCTGGGGTGTCTGCGGATGCTGTCTTACTATGCGATGAGCGGACAAAAAGACCGCTTTTACGAAATGCTTTCTTCCGATGCCGTAAGACGAATAATATCAGGCAGCCGCGCATCGGCTCTGATAAAGCCCGAGGTCTTCCTCCGCGGCTGTTCCGCGCTCATTATGCCTTCGCTCTATTATAAAAAATACAGAGGCTATGCGGGATGACAGATACCCTGAGTTTTAAAGCGGCGTCCTGCCCTGCCGCTTTTGCATCCAATCCTTTTTGAGACGAATGTTTTACTTCCATATGCTGACATAAGAAACAGCCGTACCGGGGCTGCGGGTCCTGCAGCATATTTGCCCTCTTTAACGAATCTTGTCCGCCGCTCATATTCGGCGCGAAAAAGCCTTTACAAAGCCCCTCCGATAAAAGACAATAACAGGCAGGGTCTTACCCTTTATCCCGGTCGGAAACCGACGGTGCCTGTGTGCCTTAAAATACAGGCCGGCGGAAAATTCGCGGCCGAAAGCCGGTGGAGATACTTGAATAAAGAAACGATACAGATTGCGGTCGCCTTCTGCGATCCGAAAGGTACCTATTCCCGCCATGCTGCGGTCACGATGGCGTCCATATTCGCCAATACCAAAGAAAAGGTATGCGTGAATATAGTACATGATGAGACCCTTACGGCAGAAAACAGGGAAAAACTTGAAGAGACAGCGCGCAGTTTCGGACAGGATGCGAATTTTATCTGTGCCGGAAGCCTTATAGACGATAAGAGCATCGACGTAAGCAAGCTCACGGTCGACGGCGCGCGGGGCACTCTCTACAGGCTTCTGCTGCCGGATATTGTGGAGAGCGAAAAGATAATATATCTTGACTGCGACATCGTAGTGAATATGGACATAGCAGAGCTGTGGAACGTGCCGCTGGAGGATCATGCCGCGGCTGCGGTGCGCGACGTCTGGTCCCTTGATTATATCAGAGGCGTGCCTGTGCCGCGGCGGCTCGCTATGGTATGGGATATTCTGGGTGTCCGCCGCGACGAATATTTCAACGCAGGCGTCCTGCTGTTGAATCTTAAAAAGCTGCGCGGCGGATACGGTTTCCTGTCAAAGGTGGAGGATTTTTACGCAAGATACAAAAAATGCATAACGCTCGCCGATCAGGACTGCCTTAACTATATCTTTGCCGACGATAAGATTCTTATCGATGAAAGATTCAACCGCATTAATGCGGACGGAGTCAGCGAAGAAGATCTGCGCGGATCGATATGGCATATGGCGGGAGGCGCTTCAAAGCCGTGGGCTGTCTGTACCCGCCCCTATGTCGACGACCTGTACTGGAGATACCTCTGCCTTACCCCCTACTGCCGCGACCGGAATGATCTGATAAGACTGATGTTGAGCGGCCTTTCCGCACCGGCCTATACCCATATACATTCGTCGCAATGCATCAAACGCCTGAAAAAACAGATGGCTGACAATATCTTCCGTGCGCATATATGGACGATTCCGCATATATTGGCGGCAAAGCTGAGGGGCAGGAAAAAATGAAGATAGCGGAGATACTTCCGGAACTTGATATAGGCGGAGTGGAGCGGCATGTCATAGACCTTTCCAACGAGCTTTCAAAACGGGGGCACGAGATCACGGTGATATCGGCCGGGGGCAAGATGGCGTGTCAGCTTTCAGGCGCCGTCAGGCACATTGATATGCCGGTGCATAAAAAAAATCCCGCGCTGTGCTTTATATGCGCCGGTAAGATAGCAGAACTGGTCCGCGAACAGGGCATCCAGCTGCTCCACGCACATTCGCGTGTCCCCGCCTGGATAGCGCGGATCGCTTCGAAAAAGGCCGGCGTTCCCTATATCGTCACGGCGCACGTCGATTTCGGCAACAAATCGCGCTGGATATACGCACCATACCGCAGCGCGTCCTGCGTGATATGTGTCAGCGAAGCCGTACAGGAGGCTATGAAAGACTGCTTCTACGAGAACACGCGCGTCGTGCTGAACGGTCTGGACGAACCGAAAGTCTCCTGGACGCCGGAAAATCTGCATGGACCGGTGAGATTTTTATTCGTAGGACGTCTTTCTCCTGTCAAGGGACTTCAGGATGTGCTTGCCGCGCTGCCTCAGGAGGGGGATTGGTCCCTTGACGTCGTTGGCGACGGACCTATGCGGCAGGAACTTGAAAATATAACGTCATCGCGCGGACTCGGCTCAAAAGTTACGTTTCACGGTTACTCTGATAAAGCAGACGAGTTCATGGCCCGCGCGTCCTGCCTTTTATTTCCGTCATACACGGAAGGTATGCCGCTCACACTCGCGCGCGCGGTGCAGATAGGGATTCCTGTGATCGCGTCCGATATCGCTCCCGTGGCCGAGATGGCCGGGGGAAATGAAGACCTTCTGTCTCCGGGCGATATTGACGCATGGCATGCCGCTGTTTCTGATTTTATCGAAACAAGGAGCGCGAAGCTGAAGATCCCTGCAGAGAATGTTCCCACGCTTGAAAAAATGGTCGGCGAGGATGAGGCGATATATCGTGAGATGATCGGCGAGTACGCAAAGGCAAAAGGATGTCAGCGGTGAGAGTACTGCATTATGTGGATGAAAACAAACTGAGCTGGTGCGAGTCCTGGATAGCTTTGCTGTGCAGGCTGGCGGAGCTTGGCGTCCGGAACATGGCCGTTTGCCGGGAAGGCGGCACTCTTTCAAAACGCCTGCGCGACAACGGTATAGAGACCGCAGAATATACGCCGCTTGTTTCGTCCGTACCGCTGCTCTGCCGCGGGTTCAGGGACATTATAGGCAAAATGACTCCGGATGTGATGCATACAAGACTTTCTTCCGCGGCTGCAACAGGAGGCTTTTGGGGGAAACACAGTAAGATACCGGTCATATCGACAGTTGACAAACATGCCAAGGTAAAATACTACAGGAATGCGGATCTGATCCTTCCATGTTCGAATGCGGTAGCGCGCCATATGGCCGGGCAGGGCTTTCCTTCAGCCAGGATGCAGGTGGTGTACAACCCTATAGATGTATCCGCTTACCGGAGAAAAGAGTCGGTGCGGCGCGAGATGCGGGCACATAATTCGGCCGGAGAAAAGAGTCTGGTAATTGCCGCCGGGGGTCGCTTTGATGAAGGAAAGGGTTTTGAGCGACTTATCGAGGCGTATTCCATCCTCAGGAGGAAAACCGCGCCGGATACCGATACAGTGCTGTGGCTCATCGGAGACGGTCCGCGCATGGCTGCGATGAAAGCCGATGTCTCACGTCTCGGGATCGGCGGCAGCGTAGTATTTGCAGGTTATGCAGACAATATTAAAGAGTGGCTTTGGGGCGCGGATATATTTGTTTCTCCTTCCGAACTTCCTGAAGGTTTCAGCGTGATGCTGCTTGAAGCCATGGCCAGCGGGCTTCCGGCTGTTGCCACATCCATCGGAGGCACCCCTGAGCTCGTGGAAGACGGCGTAAACGGCATGCTTTACGACCCTGGCGACGCGGGCCTGCTGGCCGAAAAGCTGCTGTCAATGCTTAACGGCAGGGAAAGCATTCCTGAGCTTTCGCGGCAGGCGGTGAAGAGCGCATCGCGTTTTTCGCTCGACGCAGTTGCGGCGGATACCGTTGAGATCTATGAACGTTTTGCACGCCTGAAGGAAAAAACAAAATGAACAAGGTAAAGCGCGAGCTGCTGCGTATTGGCATGCAGGCCGCTGTCAGGTATCATCAGTTCCTGCCGGGGAGCCTGTCGGCCTATCTTAAGACGGCCTGGAACCGAAACCAGTATGAGCTCGCGTGCGGGCTCTATCCCGGCGGGAGGTCCCTGCCTTACGCCGCCGATCTGCCGCAGGATATCCGCATACTTGACCTTTCATGCACGTCCGGCTTCGGCGAGTGCGTGCACCCGTGCGTAAGGTACATCCCGGGAGGTGCGGGGAAGAGCGAATGGCATTACATTATG
>JAEEGL016640664.1_pt1 | contig 27533 bp, 16 predicted proteins | sample 9134231 | NCBI WGS metagenome assembly JAEEGL01 (sample SAMN16246548, study PRJNA631951) | gut metagenome | biome: gut microbiome; feature: rumen; material: fiber-attached | host: Bos | place: Iran: Karaj | collected 2018-10
CGGAGTTGTATCAAAGATATCCAACAAAACAGGAGCAAAGGCAGGCATAACAGTCAAGAAGGTCAGCGGAGCCAAAAAATACAAGATAAGATACAAGGTTGGAAGTGCTAAAACCTGGACAACAAAAACTTCCACGTCAAATACTTTTACCGTAAGTGTTGGAAAGGGCAAAAAGATAAAAGTCCAGGCCTGCGTCAAGAACAAATACGGCTGGGGAAAATACGGAAATACCAAGAGCTTTACGACCGATAAGAAGTAAATGTGCGGCATAGCTAAGTATCTCTCCCCGAGAAAAGCATGGTATATTTCTATTTATTTGTTGTAGGAATGGAGGTTTTTCATTATGAAAGAGACTAAAAAAGTACTTAAAAGGCTTATGGCAGCACTTGTTAGCGCAGCACTTCTTATGTGTATAATACCTGCACCTTTTAAAGCTGAAGCCGCGACTTATAGGTGGGTTCTGACATCACAGAGGGCTTCAGTATGCAAGGGATACAACAAAAAAACTGGAGTTTACAGTAATGACCAAATCTATGGCAATGGTAAAACTGCCCTCACATCCGGACGTACCTATTCCAGTGGCAATACTCATACCTGCGTAAACAGATATCTTGGAAAGTATAAAGGTTCTGTTCGTTTTCTTGATCAGGGCGGATACATATATGATCCTAAGAAAGCTAATACGAGTGACAATTATGCAGAGTGTACAATTCCTGCGTCATACTATTCTGCCGGAGCAACCGTCAAACTCAAGGTACATGTCTGGACAGAAAATGTTGCCGGTCTCGGAAAAAGCTCAGGCGCTCAGGTATCTGTCGGGGCATCGGGCGCTGGTTATACAGGGTCAAAAGGAACAAATTTTGAGTTTGGTGATGGCAAAACAGTGATTTCTCAGCATGGAAATACTACAGCCCGCTGGGTTCAATGTGTCAAAGGAAATAAGACATTTACCTTAAAGGGACAGATGAAATCTGATCCGTCTGTCGGCGAAAAGTGTACTATCTATTTCTCTACAGAGGCGGGACTGTACGAGTGGAACTATACCTACAAGAAACTGGCAGCCCCGGCTAAAGCCAAGGTATCTTCAGCAACAAACAGCTCTTCAAAAGCAGTAACAGTCAAGTACGGCAAGGTAAAAAATGCAGGTGGATATCAGATACAGTACTCTACAAGCAGTAAGTTCAATAATCCTAAGACGAAGAGCGTTACAAAAACTTCTGCAAAGATAACAAAGCTTTCTAAAAACAAGACCTATTATTTCAGGGTAAGAGCTTACAGAAAATATGGAAGCATCAAGGTGTATGGAGCCTGGTCAAAAGCAAAGAGTGTAAAGATCAGAAAATAGGATAATTGCAAAAAAGGGACTGCTGCGGCAGTCCTTTTTTAGTGAATACGAGGAAATTGCTTTGCAAATACGATATATACCGATGTGTCGTTTTGTGATACTCTCAAGTTATTGGAACTAAGATGAGATTTTTAAGCCAATACTTTAAGAAAGGCGTTTCTGAAAAACAAATGAAGATAAGCATACTTTTCCCTGATAAAAACACGGAGTTTAACAAACTGGACGAGGTGACCATACATGACATAGGCATGGACAGCATTGTCACGGGGCTTTCCGGCAAGGTGACCGAGCAGAACTACATCATGAACGTTATGCGCCTCTTTTCAGATAACCCTGACCTGGCGCGCTTTAGAAGTGATGTATTTGAGGATATCCTTAAAAACAGGGAGATGAGAAGCAGCATTGTTGAGACCCTGGACAAGATCAATTTCCTAAGAGAGTTCGGGAGCTTCAAGCATGACCACGACCACGAGCCGCAGGTGTGGGATCTTCTGCACAGGCTTGGGGAATTGGAGGATTACATAAAGAGCATAGAGGCTCTCTCAAAGTGCCTCTCCGGCACGGATATTCAATCTGATGGCCTTAAGTCGCTAAGGGACTTTGTAAAAAAGCTTTATGACGACAATGGCTTTGGTGAGCTTAAAAAGGATATATCAGAGCTTCGGGCAACCACACAGAATCTTAAAAGTGTCACCGTCGGGATCAACCTCAACGAGCGTTTTGAAGCTGAGGGCATCGGAATAATCTCCCTTAACAACAAGCCCTTTACCAAGTCAGGCATCATCAGCAATTTCATTGACAAGGTATCAGGAAAAGACAATGTAAAAGAGGGAAATGACTGGAACGGAGATTACAGATTTCAGGAGTTTTCGGCAAAGAGCCCACTCGAAAACAGGACGATTCCTGTAATTCCGCCTCTAAGTCCCATGGCTCTTATGAGTATTAAATACATCTCTGAAAATGACGACCAGATAAGGTCTGTGACAAGCTACATGGATGATATAACCGAGAAGATGCTCTCAAAGACTGTAAGACATCTAAGGGATGTTCTTGCAAGGTACACCAATCTTACAATCACGGATATAACAGACCTTATGCCCGAGTTTATCTATTATATCAGGTGGGCTGAATACATAGAAAAGCTAAAGGAGCGGGGATTTGTCTTTTGCAAGCCTAAGGCGCAGCCGGAATCTGCCAAAGCTTTAATGGATTCCCGCGGGATATTTAATATGAGGCTTGCTCAGGACTCATCGGTTTCTTCAGCAGATGTCGTTACCAACGATATCTCTTTTGATAAAGACCACACGATGTACATTCTTACAGGAGCCAACAGGGGAGGTAAGACCACCATTACACAGGCGGTGGGGCAGGCTTTCTTCATGGCTCAGGGTGGAATATATGTCACCGGAACGGATTTCTCATATGTTCCTGCGGATGGAATCTATACCCATTTCCCGGCCGATGAGGACAAGACACTTGACCTGGGAAGACTTGGCGAGGAGTGTATCAGATTCAAACAGATATACGACGAGGCGACAGGTGGGAGCCTGCTTCTGTTAAACGAGACCTTTTCAACCACCTCTTTTGAAGAGGGCTACTATATCGCCAAGGACTGCTGCAAGGCTATACTGAAAAAGGGAATCCGTACCATCTACAACACGCACATGCACAAGCTGGCGATGGACCTTGATGAGATCAACAGGGACTGCGGACAAACCTGTAAGGCAGCATCACTTATAGTTGTTTCAACACAGGGAAGGCGCTCCTATGAAGTTAAGGTTTCTCCCCCTGAAGGCATGTCTTATGCAAAAGACATTGCCGAGAAATACGGGGTGACGTTTGACAGCCTGATCGGGTAAGAAATTTTGAAAACACAATAAAGTAAGGCAATTTCAAGGACAAGCAGAGTTTGAGGAAGTACGCAAACTTCGCTTGTCCTTTTTGTATTGTGACCTAAGCTTTCTAAGCCGGATGCGGATGAAATTTTATTGCGAAGACATTTTATGGAATTGTAATAATTTGCCAAAAAGCCATGGCAAAATTAGTTGAAGTATACAAAATTAACAATGGAAAACAATTTTTTATTGACCTGATTCATAAATCTGTTTAATATGTTAACAAAGTTAATACATTAACGACGGAAACATAAACAACTAAATTTACGAGGGGATGATCACGCATTGTATAAAAATTCCATAGTCAATAACAGTGATATGAATGAGGCTCACAGAGCCCAGATACTAAAGATCATTCATCAGAAGGAACTTCAAAAGGAAATCTGTTCAAGAGCTGAACTGGCCAAGATCACAGGACTTACTCAGGCTTCGATAACGAAGATAGTTGCTCCGCTCATAGATGAAGGAATTGTTGTGGAGTCGGGAATTATAAAGGGAACCGGAAACCGACGCGCTATTGGTCTGATGCTCAATTCAGAGAACTATTGTATTGTGGGAGTGAAGTTTTCAAGGCATCTCTATACTGTTGGGATGTTTGACATATCCGGCAGATTCTATGAGAAGACAGAGTCGGAATTTGATATAAGCATGGATCCGGCAGTTGTACTTGGTGATATGAAGAAGCATATCCGACAGTTTCTTGAAAAATACGACAACGTGGCCGGGATCGGAATTGCAGTTCCTGGTCCTTATATCAGAAAAGAAGGCCATATTGCAATAGTATCGAGAATGCTTTCCTGGCATGATGTGAATTTCATAAAGGAATTTGAGAATGAGTTCAGTACACCAGTTTTCATAGAGCAGGATGCCAATTCCGGCGCCATGGCCGAGTGGTGGTTTGGCAATCACAAAAAGCCGATGAATACTCTGGCCTATATGCTTGTGGGCGAGGGTGTCGGATCCGGAATTGTTGAAAATGAGAAGCTTTTTTTGGGCAAGCAGGGAGGAGCAAGCGAGGTTGGACACATAAGCATAGATGTGAGGGGCCCTCGGTGTGAATGCGGTAACTACGGCTGTCTTGAGCTGTACTGTTCGACGCAGGTACTTCTTGGGAGAGCGAAACAACTGGTTCCATCACTGTTTACAGATAAGAAGCTAAAGAGATACGACGAGTATGAACTGGTCTTTAATGCCGCAAGAGAAGGCAATAAAGAACTACTTGGTCTTATGAATGAGATTGCGGAATATATAGCCTATGGCTGTGTGACTCTTATCAACGCATACAATCCGGACATAATCGTCATAGGCGATGTTATTTCAAAGGCGGGAGATATTCTCCTTCCTGAAATAAAAAGAGTAGCGAGGGAAAGAGCGATCCCTGAACTGTATGAAGAGGTTGAGATAGTAATGTCGAATCTTTCCATTGACCCTACTTTGTACGGAGCGGCTGCTATAGCTACCGACAGGGTGCTGAGCAGTCCCAGCAGATATCTTGAAGCAAAAAAACTGGGGCATTGATTTTGATTTATCAATAGGAGGAGGTTTAAGAGCGGTAATGAAAGAAAATCCTTTAATTCTTGAAATGAGAGGAATTACAAAGGAATTTCCCGGGGTTAAGGCGCTTGACAATGTAACGCTGAAAGTTGCCAGAGATTCTATTCACTCGATATGCGGTGAGAACGGTGCAGGGAAGTCAACGCTGATGAAGGTTTTATCAGGTGTTTATCCGCATGGTTCATACGACGGACAGATCATCTTTGACGGCCGGGAAATGAAATTCCGAAACATTAAAGAATCCGAGCAGGCAGGAATCGCGATCATTCATCAGGAGCTGACAATGATCCCGGAGCTGTCGATTACAGAGAACATTTTCATGGGAAATGAGCTGACAAAGAACGGGCTTATAGACTGGAACGAGCAGCGAAGAAGGACAGTTGAACTGCTAAAGAAAGTAGGTCTTTCAATCAGTCCCGACACACTTATCAAGCAGCTCGGTGTAGGCCAGCAGCAGCTGGTTGAGATAGCTAAGGCCCTTTCCAAGAACGTAAGCCTGTTGATCCTTGATGAGCCTACATCGGCGCTGAATGAAGATGATTCGGCCAATCTTTTAGAGCTCATGCGAGGGCTTAAGGAAAAGGGTATTACCTGTATCATGATCTCTCACAAACTCAATGAGATCGCAGCAATTTCGGATGCAGTCACAGTCATTCGTGATGGCCAGACAGTTGAGAGCTATGACGTAGTAGCCGGTCAGGTCGATGAGAACAAGATAATCAAATCAATGGTAGGCCGTTCAATTGAGAACAGATATCCGGAGCACAGTCCCAAGCTTGGCGATGTGATCTTTGAAGTATCAGACTGGTGCGTTGAGGATCCCGAGGTTGAAGGAAGGCTTGTATGCAAGAACTCATCTTTCTATGTGAGAGCCGGTGAGATAGTAGGATTTGCAGGACTTATGGGAGCCGGAAGAACAGAGCTGATGCGATCGCTCTTCGGACGAAACTACGGAATCTACAAAGGCGGGACGATCAAGGTAAAGGGCAAGGAAGTAAAACTTACATCGGTCGAGTCGGCAATAGACAATGGAATAGCCTATGTTCCTGAGGACCGTAAGAACCTTGGACTTAATCTCCTGGACAGCATAAGGAAAACGATAGTTTCAGCCAATATGAAAAAGATACTTACCGGGGGACTTATTGATTCTGATAAAGAGCTGGCTGCTTCAGAACAGTACAGGAAAGCACTGAGGATTAAATGCAAGGATGTAGGAGTTGGTGTAAGTACTTTGTCCGGCGGAAATCAGCAGAAGGTAGTTCTCTCCAAATGGATGTTTACTGAACCGGATGTACTGATACTTGACGAACCTACAAGAGGTATAGATGTAGGTGCCAAATATGAGATTTACAAACTCATTCATGAACTGGCAGATCAGGGCAAGGCAATAATAATGGTATCCTCCGAGCTGCCGGAGCTCCTAGGAGTAGTAGACAGGATATACACGATCTTTGAAGGAACCATAACCGGAGAACTCAGTGCATCGGATGCAGATCAGGAATCATTAATGAAGCGTATGACTGTTACATCAGCTTCATAAACAATTGGGAGGAAAGGGTTTAGTCATGAAATATATTAAGAAGATTTTAGGGGAAGACCTTCGCCAGTATACTATGGTGCTGGCATTAGCAGTACTGATAATAGTTTTCAACATCATCTCGGGCGGAAGAATGTTGACATCGTCCAACTTCCAGAACCTGTTATCCGGCAATGCCTACGTTTTGATACTGGCTCTTGGGATGCTTATGGTAATAGTTATTGGACAGATCGATCTGTCGGTAGGAAGTGTTGCCGGTTTTGCCGGAATGGTCATGGCAAAGGTTGCACATGATTTCCAGGTTCCATGGTTTGTTGCAGTTCTCATAGCACTTGCAATCGGAGCACTAATAGGTGCATGGAACGGGTTCTTCCTTGCCAAACTCGGAATTCCGGGATTCATCACAACACTGGGCAGCATGATGATGTTCAGAGGAGCAGTTATCTGGATCTCGCAGTCAATTTCAGTTCCGGCTCCGGATGAGCTTCGATTCTTTGGGGCGGGATATATGCCGGAGTGGGGACCTGCCTTCACCGGAATGAATAACTCAACACTGCTTCTCGGAATAATAGGAATAGCAGCTTTCATCTATATTGAACTTAAAAAATACAAACATTCTGGTGAGATATCCGGGCAGAAGCAGCCTGTATGGGCAGTTGCAGCAAGAATAGCACTTGTATCTGCAGTTATTGCTTACTTTACATGGCTCTACGGCACAGGAAGAGAGGGAACATCCTTCCCGATTCCCGGACTTATCCTGCTCATACTGGTAATCGTTTATCACATTATCACGCAGAAAACCAGATTTGGACGCCACATCTACGCAGTGGGCGGCAACAAGTCTGCAGCAGGTCTCTCCGGTGTCAATGTAAGCCGCACATATTTCCTTACCATGATGAATATGTCAATGCTTGCAGCGGTTGCAGGAATTTTGTTTGTGGGAAGATCCACAGCAGCCGGACCTGCGGATGGAACCCAGTGGGAAATGGATGCCATTGCATCGGTATTTATCGGTGGTGCGGCTGTATCCGGCGGTGTTGGTACAATCCTTGCGACTATGGTCGGCGGAATGGTAATGGCTGTTCTCAACAATGGACTGATGCTAATGGGCGTCGGTGCTGATAAGACCCAGGTTATAAAGGGACTTGTTCTTCTTCTTGCGGTAGCATTTGACGTCTACAACAAGAAGACAGGAAAGGCATCTATAATAGGAAGACTTTTCCCTTCAAAAGAGCCTGAAAAGAAATAAAAGCTACTTATTAATAAGTAAGGAACATCGACAGGTAGCGCTGCTTGTCGGCCTTAAATACAAAAAATGTTTATTCAATTAAGGAGGAGTGTTATGCAAAAGAAAAGGATTATGGCAATGATGCTGTCAGCAGTGCTTGCAATGGGTACTCTGGCAGGATGTGGCTCAGGCAGAGAGGGATCTTCAACTTCATCTGGTGAAAAGACAGCAGAGCCGGCACAGACAACAGAAACTGCAAGTGAGGCTCCATCTTCAGATGCACAGGCGGATGCTGAGGCTCCTGCAGAGGGCGGTTTTGAGGCAGGTGCTACAATAGGTATTTCACTTCCATGGCTGGGAACACAGAACTGGAAAGAAGCTGAGACAATGTTTACAGAGCAGCTTGAGGCAGCAGGTTATAAGCCTATAGTTCAGGCAGCTGACAACAAGGTTCCGCAGCAGCAACAGCAGATTGAGTCCATGATTGAAAATGGTGCAAAGGCCATTGTTGTAGGACCTATCGACGGAACACAGCTTGGAAGCGTTCTTGAGAAGGCAAAGGCAGCAGGCGTTTACGTAATTGGTTATGACCGCCTTATCGAGAACACTGAGGCAGTTGACGGAGTTGTTCAGTTTGGCAGCGTTCGCACAGGTGAGCTTCAGGGACAGGCGCTTCTTGACGGCCTTAAAGCTCAGAAAGGCGAAGGCCCTTACAACGTAGAGCTCTTTGGCGGCGGCCCTGCTGATCCTAATGCTCCCAACTTCTTCACGGGCGCAATGTCAGTTCTTCAGCCCGAGATCGATGCCGGTAACATCGTTATCGTATCAGGACAGACAGAGTTCACACAGTGTGCTACTGAGGACTGGGACAATTCCAAGGCTCAGAAGCGTATGGATTCACTTCTTGCAGGAAATTACAGCGACAAAGAGATCGATGGCGTTCTTTCACCTAACGACGGAATCGCTAGAGCAATCGTTACTGCATGTGAAGATGCAGGCCAGCCCAACCCTGTAGTTACGGGTCTTGATGCAGAGAATGAGTCTGTTGAATGGGTATGGCAGGGCAAACAGTACTGCACAGTAGCTAAGCCCACACAGGATCTTGTTGCCAAATCAATCGAGATCATCAATTCGCTCCAGGCCGGAAACGGAATGCCTGCTACAGATGTTTCAACTGATAACGGCAAGATCTCAGTGCCGATCTACGAGCTTGATCCTACAGTAGTTACCAAGGACAATGCAAAAGAAGTATTTGCAAACGACCCCGACCGTATGGAACTTCTTAAAGACTGATCTGATATAGCTTAAAAAAGACTGATGTAAGCATCTGATGCCTGCATCAGTCTTTTTTGGATTAATTATAAATATTCCCTTTAATAATGTAGTCTGATAAAATATTATAGGTAAATCTTCATTATAAAAAGGATTGTAACTTATGGCTAATAACAAACCAATAAAAAAGGGAGTTGCAAAAGTCCCCGTAGTAATGCAGATGGAAGCGCTGGAGTGCGGAGCAGCATGTCTTGACATGATCGCTGCATACTATGGGAAGTGGATAGCGCTTGAGCAGGTGCGCCTTGACTGCGGCGTCTCAAGGGACGGATCCAATGCAAGGAATGTACTTAAGGCTGCCAGAAACTACGGACTTGACGGTGCGGGATACAGGTTTAATGTCAAGACCCTGCGCGAACAGGGAGTGTTTCCATGCATAATCCACTGGAACTACAATCACTTTGTTGTGTTGTGCGGATTCAGGGGGAATAAGGCATATATCAATGACCCCTCAAGGGGCAATGTCGGGATTCCGATGGAGGAGTTTGAAAAGAGCTTCACCGGAATTGTACTAATGTTTGAACCAACGGATGCCTTTGTGGCTGACGGTAAGCGCAAGAGCATACTTGGATTTGCCGCAAAGAGACTTCAGGATGCCAAAAGCGCTGTGATTTTTGTTGTGATCATGGCAGTATTCACCTACGCGTTCACTGTTGTCAATCCAATAATGGCACAGTTCTTCTACGATAATCTGCTTACGGGCAAGGATCCTTCAAAATCCACGCCATTTCTGCTGCTCCTCTCAGCGCTTACCGCGATCCAGATCATTGGAGCGCTTGTTTTTGCAGTATACAGCCTCAAAATTGACGGTAAACTTGCAATAAACGGAAGCACCTCTTTTATGTGGAAGATACTGCGACTTCCCATGGAGTTCTTTTCACAGAGGATGTCGGGCGATATCATGATGCGTCAGACCACCAATGAGGAGATAGCAAGAGACCTGGTAAATACATTCGCACCCCTCTGCCTCAACAGCGTAATGATGATCTTTTATCTCGTGATAATGATAAGATACTCGATACCGCTTACCATTCTTGGGGTAACTACAGTCATCATAAATGTCTTTTTCTCTAGGATGATCTCCGATTTCAGGATAAATCTTACGAGGGGAATGCTGATGGACAAAGGAAAGCTTGCGACCTCAACGCTTTCCGGCATCAGCATGATCGAGTCCATCAAGGCCAGCGGCGCTGAGAACGGCTTCTTCGAGAAGTGGATTGAGCTTAAGGCTGCGGCGGATGCAAGGGAAGTTGAGTATGTGAGAAAAGATGCATATCTGGGGATTATACCGAATCTCATATCGACACTCGCAAACTACAGCATCCTCTTTGCGGGAGTGTTCCTGACGATCAGAGGTGAATTTACTATCGGTATGGTCACGGCCTTTCAGGGGATACTGGGCTCCTTCATGGGACCAGCTTCGACCCTTACAAATGCGGGGCAGACTATATTTGAGATGCGCACCGAGATGGAGAGGGTAGAGGATGTCATGCAGTATGCCACGGATCCCTATGCTGACAGGGGAGATGATGACAGCCATGTGTTTGAAAAGCTGTCAGGAAGGATCGAGATGAAAAATGTCTCCTTTGGCTACTCAAGACTCGATGCTCCGTTTATAAAGGACTTTTCTATGGAGCTGACCCAGGGCAGGATCGTTTCTATTGTCGGGGGCAGCGGAAGTGGCAAGTCTACCATATCGAAGCTCCTCTCAGGACTTTACCGCCCCTGGAGCGGAGAGATACTTTACGACGGCAAAAAGATAACTGAGATTGACAGGAGTTCTTTTACCGGTTCGGTTGCGGTTGTGGATCAGGATATTATCCTTTTTGAGGACACCATTGAGAACAACATCAAGATGTGGGATGAGTCAATTGAGAACTTTGAAGTGATACTCGCGGCAAGGGATGCTCAGCTACACGACGATATAACCGGCAAGCCCGGCGGCTATCAGTACAGGATCGTAGAGGGTGGAAAAGACCTCTCGGGCGGGCAGAGACAGCGCCTTGAGATAGCAAGGGTTCTTGCGATGGATCCTTCTATAATAATCCTGGACGAGGCCACAAGCGCGCTCGATGCCAAGACTGAGTATGAAGTGGTAAAGGCAATCAAGGACAGGGGAATAACCCTGGTGATAATTGCCCACAGACTTTCAACTATAAGGGATTCCGACGAGATCATCGTCCTTGAAAAGGGAGAAGTGGTCGAGAGAGGAACACATGAGGAGCTGCTTGCTCTGGGTGGATATTACACCGCTCTGGTTACTAACGATTAAGAAACTGCCGGCGTATATGGCGGTCAGAGGAGATTAAATTGGGCTGGTTTGACGAACAGGTAAGACAGAGGAAAAGAATAGATGAGGAACTCTTTCAGGGGGCCTACGAGAATATATCAAGGAAGATATCTGGGAAAAGAGAATCCGACGGTACAAGAAGGGGCAGTATCAGGAGCGCTATAGATGATGTCTTTGACTATTATCACTATCATAAGGTTGAGATACCATCTAATATAGAGGATCCGCTGGAGCAGATTGAGTATGCTGCAGGTACGGTCGGCCTTATGAAGGCAGGCATCAAGCTTAGTGGAAGCTGGTTTACCGATTGCTTTGGTCCCATAATCTGCTTTTTTAAAGAGGATAATCTGCCAATAGCTCTTTTCCCAAGAGGGTTTTCTTCATATTATTATTACGACCCGGCATCGGGGAAGAAAGTTAAGGTCGGAAAAAAGGATCTTGAGCGGTTTTCGGAGGACGCCATAGGCTTCTACGAGCCACTTCCTCTCAAACAGCTCGGTATCCCTGACCTTGTGACATATATGCAAAGCAGACTCTCCTACAGCGACTACGCATACCTTATAGCGGTGTCGGCAGTACTTGTGGGCATTTCCATGATCCTGCCCGCAGCGACCAAGGTCATGACGGGAGATGTTGCCACGAGCGGCAACTATGCGCTGTTTACTCTGATGGTCATTGTCATAGCGACATCCCTGGCTGCCAATAGTTTGTTTACTGCTTTTAAGAGCATGATCTCGGCGAAGATGAGATGGAAGGTTACGATCCCTGTCGAGCAGGCGGTCATGCAGAGGATACTGACACTGCCGGTGCCTTTTTTCAGGCAGCACTCTGCGGGCGAGCTCTCAAACAGGGCAGAGAGTGTCAATGAGATCTGTCAGATCCTTATAGAAGATGTTCTGGTTCTCGGAATATCATCAATTATGTCACTGGCACTTGTGGGGCAGATGAACTTTTTGGCAGAGCCTCTTGTGGTGCCTTCAACCGTCGTGATATTGCTGACCGTTATTATGAGTGCCATCACGACGTTTATGCAGATGGGCATAACCAAAAAGAGGATGAAGCTTGTGGCTGAGGAGTCCGGTCTTACCTACTCCATAATCACCGGAATTCAGAAAATCAAACTTGCGGGGGCCGAGAAGAGGATCTTTGCAAAGTGGGCCAACCATTTTGCGGAAGGTGCAGCTCTTTTGTACAATCCTCCGTTCCTTATTAAAATAAGTACTGTTGTGACTTCTTCAATTTCCCTTATCGGAACAGTTGTTATATACGCTGTTGCGATCAAAAGCGGCGTCAGCACTCCTGAGTATTTTTCTTTTGCCGTGGCCTATACAGAGGTATTTGCTGCCTTTACGCAGCTCTCGGCAGCGTCACTTTCCATAGCCAGGATCAAACCCGTTCTTGATATGGCGGAGCCAATACTCAAGACAGAGCCTGAGAAGACCTTGAAAAAAGATCTTGTCACAAGGCTCAACGGAAGCATAGAACTAAACGGCGTGTATTTCAGATATTCGGAGCAGTCTCCTTATATCCTGAACAACTTCTCGCTAAAGATAAGGGCAGGTGAGTACGTCGCGATAGTCGGCAAGACCGGCTGCGGCAAATCGACACTTGTAAGACTTATTCTCGGGTTTGAGAAGCCTGAGAAGGGCATAGTTTTCTTTGATGGAAAAGACATTGAGAGGATAGACCTAAAATCCCTTCGCCGAAAGATCGGTTCTGTTATTCAGGACGGCAGGCTCACCTACGGAGATATCTTCGAGAACATCTCCATCGCCTCGGACAAGCTTACCATGGACGAAGCATGGGAGGCGGCAGAGATGGCAGGAGTTGCCGATGATATAAGAGCGATGCCGATGGGCATGCACACAATAATTTCTGAGGGTCAGGGAGGCATTTCCGGCGGACAGAGACAGCGCCTTCTCATCGCCAGGGCAGTGGCATCCAAGCCCAGAGTTCTCATATTTGACGAGGCTACAAGTGCGCTGGACAACATAACGCAGAAGCAGATATCACAGGCGCTTGACAGTCTTAAATGTACAAGGATAGTTATCGCCCACAGGCTTTCAACCATAAAAAACTGCGACAGGATACTTGTGCTTGACGGCGGAAGGATAATCGAGGAGGGAAAATACGATTCTCTCATCGAAAAGAACGGCTATTTTGCTGAACTTGTAAAGAGGCAGCAACTATAATACTTTATAAAACAATCAAATTGTGTTATTATATTACCTAATTTTGTAGTCTGTCGTGATAATTACCATGGCAAAATGAGGATATTTATGAAAAAATTAGTAGAAATTCGGGATGTGAGCAAAATTTACAACCCGGGGGAGAATGAGGTCAGAGCATTGAACCACGTTTCGCTGACTATCGGCGAGGGCGAGTTTGTGGCCATAATCGGACAGTCCGGTTCAGGTAAATCCACACTTATGAATATGCTGGGATGCCTCGATACTCCTACGAGTGGCAAGTATTTCCTTCATGGGATCGACGTCTCACATATGACCGACGATGAACAGTCAGATGTTCGTAACAGGGAGATAGGATTTATCTTTCAGGGCTTCAATCTCATTCCGTCTTTGACGGCGCTTGAGAATGTTGAGCTCCCGCTCATATACAGGGGAGTTTCCAAGAAGGAGAGGCTAAGGCTTTCAAATGCGGCTCTCAACAGTGTCGGTCTTGAGAAGAGAAAGGATCACAAGCCCAACGAGATGTCGGGAGGTCAGCAGCAGAGGGTTGCCATTGCAAGGGCCATTGCCCAGGCACCGCCTATACTTTTGGCGGATGAACCGACAGGTAACCTTGATACCGCATCGACCAAGGACATTATCAGGATTATCAAAAGGCTCTATTATGAGGGACGCACTGTCATAATAATTACCCATGACCCGGGAATTGCCAGACAGTGCAAGAGGATAATAACTATTTCGGATGGCAGGATAACCAGCGACATAATGAATCCGGAATACAGGGAAGAAATCTGATTATGCGCTCTCGGGGAAGTGCATATGGCGCGTTTTGATTTGTTTTAGAAATGGGAGGACCAGATGGCTGATAACAAAGAACTGGAAAAGAACATAGTAGGCGACGGCACTGCAGATGCTGCCAAGTCGCCGGCAGAGGTAAAAGATACAGCGGATTATACGCAGCAGAGCATTGGCGCTGCACCTGTACCTAATAATGAGATAAGGGAGACTACAGGGGATGCGGTTGAGATCTACGACGAGGACGAGGACGTAGAGCTTGCTCCACCCAAAAAGAGGAGATTTAAGAAGAGATATGCCTTTATAGGAATCGCGGTACTGGCAATTGCCGGATTCGTCGTAGCCAGGCTCAATGCAGGGAAAAGTGCGGTTGTCTACGTTGAGACAACGGATGTGACCAGAGGAACCATTGAGAATATAATCTCAATTTCCGGAACCGTAGACAGCGGTGAGACCAAGAGCTATTTCTCTGACGTAACGGCACCTATAGATGCTGTAAGTGTCAAGGTGGGCGACAAGATAAAAGCAGGGGATATGCTCGTTACTTTTGATACGGAGACTCTTGACCTCGCTCAGAAGAGTGCTGAACTTGCGATACAGCAGGCCAAGGGCAGTTACAGCGCGCTCTTTTCACCGACCGCGGCAGCGGACAGGCAGTATGCAGAGGGCATGAATGCGCAGCAGATCAATGACAGGCTCGATGCGATCACCGCAGAGGTCGATGCGATCAATGACAAGATCACTGAGAAGACTAACAGGATGAATCAGACTCTCACTGACCTTAATAAGGTTGCACGTGATATTAATCAGAATGGAATCCTTGATGAGAATGAAGGTCTCTTTGAGAACGGAAGCGACAGCTATATTTACAGAAACGAGACTGACAACAAGGAGGACGGCAAATATACCGAGCCCTCCGAATCAGACAGACAGATGGCGCTTGCTGTTTCTCAATCAATTCAGGATGTCTCCTATGCTCTGAGCAACGACCCCCAGATCCAGGAGTGGAAGAATCAGATCACTACTCTCAATGAAGAGGCATCACATCTTCAGTCTGCCAAGGCTGCCCAGATAAATCCCGGATCTGTTACGGCACAGAAGGCGTCCCTGGAGGCGACAGAGCTCTCGCAGGAGGATACGATTGACAAGATCCAGACGGCAAGGGAGGGCATTAAGGCAGATTTCAACGGAGTAGTTACGGCTATTCCCGCAAACATTGTTGACGGTGCAACTGTTCAGGCAGGGACACAGCTCATTACGCTTGCCAATCTCGACAACGTTGAGATCAATATACAGGTATCCAAGTCTGATCTTCCAAAGATCAGTGTCGGTCAGGACGTTGACATCACTATAAACGGCAAGTCCTATACCGGTAAGATTGAGAAAATCTCGGGAACAGCTACCAAGAACAGCAACGGCGTCGCAGTCGTTGATACCAAGATAAGAGTTACAAATCCTGATTCAGACATTATTCTCGGTGTAGAAGCAAACAACAAGATCCACGCTCAGAAGGCCGATGATACGATAGTTCTTCCGTATGAGTATGTCCAGACAGACTCAAAGGGTGACTATGTATATGTATTCGAGAACGGGCTGGTAGTCAGAAAGGATGTCGTGATCGGAATCTCTACCAGTACAGAAGCACAGATCACAGAAGGACTTAGCGACACAGATAAGGTTATTTCCTCTGATGTGACCAACCTCACTGAGGGCATGCCTGTACAGGTGGGACCTGGAGTATAAGCCGGAAATGGGAAAATTTGCAGAGTACTTTAAGAGTGCAATTAAACAGATTCTGGGGAACGGATACCGCACAGCCATGACAATGCTTGGCATAGTAATAGGTATTGCGGCGGTAATTGCGGTTGTGTCCCTTGGAAACGGGATGAGTGAGTATGTCACTCACTCTCTCAATGACCTGGCAGGAAACTACGGAGCCATAAACGTCAACACCTCCAAGACTTCGGAGAGGTTTACGCCTGAGGATATGAAGCTTGTGGAGGAGCAACTTCCCGATATCAAGGGAGTATCGCCCAATATGCAGGAATTCTGCAAGCTTACGACCAGAAAGACATCTATCAATGGCTTTGTTTCGGGCGGAACAGAGGCCTTCGAGTATGCGTACAGCAACGGGATAGAGAAGGGTCAGTACTTTACCAGGCAGCAGGTCGAGTCGGGGCAGAGAGTATGCGTAATGCTTATGGATGATGCCAAACAGCTCTTTGGCACTACCGATGTCATAGGTATGGAGTTGGATATTACAGTATCCGGCAAAACTGCAGCCTATACTGTTGTGGGCCTTCGAACAAACATGAATGATATGTATCAGTTTATTATGCAGGGGCAGGAGTATTATGCCCAGCTTGAGGTGCCATATACTGCACTTGGTGCAGACTTTGATATTGATACCGACAGAATGCAGAGTCTGATATTGTTTGATGACCAGTCAACCCTGAGTAAGTCCGTGGACAGAGCCAGGGAGATATTGGAAAACAACCATGGTATAAGGGGCGAGAACGCTATAACTGCTTACAGTATGGCTGATTTCTCCGATCAGCTTGACCAGATACTCGGATATGCCCAGAAATTCCTGATACTTGTATCTGTCATCTCTCTTATAGTGGGAGGTATCGGTGTAATGAACATCATGCTGGTATCTGTCACAGAGAGGACAAGAGAGATCGGGATAAGGAAGTCTATTGGGGCAAGCACTGGAGCGATCATGACACAGTTCCTCGCAGAGGCAGCCATCCTGACACTGCTCGGAGGTCTTGTGGGTATTGTTCTTGGAATAATAATGGCTGTCATTATCTGTACGGCAATTGGTTTTGAAGTAATAGTGACACCGACTTCTGTAGTGGGGGCGGCGTTGTTTTCGGTGCTTATAGGACTCTTTTTTGGAATATATCCTGCAAGAAAAGCTGCAAAAATGAGACCTATTGATGCACTTCGAGCTTAATAAGGAGTTTTATGGGAACCTTTGGTGAGTATATAAAAAGTGCACTTGCCAGTATTACGGGAAATAAGGGCAGATCATTTCTCACGATGCTGGGTATTATCATAGGAATATCTTCTGTGCTTACGGTGCTCATAATCGGTGATGGAATGAAGGCCACCGTAAACAGTGAGATAGATTCGATCGGAGCTACTACGGTAAGCGTTAATCTTATAAACACCAAGACCGACAAGAAGTTTACCAAGCAGCAGCTTGACCAGATTGGCGAGAGCATAGACAAGATATACGGTATTTCTCCGAGCTTTACTGTTTATGGGGATCTAAGGACAAGAAAAGGAAAACAGATTGAAGTATCTGTGTCAGGTGAGAGCGAGGTTTCAGAGAATTCCGGACAGGCTAAGATGGTTCACGGCAGGTACTATACTGCTAGTGATGTGGAGGATGCAAAAAATGTTCTGGTAATAAGCCAGACCTTCGCAAAGATGGTATTCGGATATGATGATGTCGTCGGACAGACCGTGGAGTTAACATCTTCTGATATAACGCAGGAGTTTACTGTTGTAGGTGTCAGAGAGGACAATCCTATTGACAATGTCTATGCCAACTTTGGGGACGATGCCATGGTACTGGCAGGAGCGCCCTATACTTCACTGGCAGATGCCTTTGACTACAACCTTGATGATATGTTTACATCCTTTACTATATATCTTGACAGCGAGAACAAGGATGAGGTGCTTGGGCAGACCAGAGCAGTTGTCGAGAATATAATGGGACTTCGCGGAGAGAGTGCTGTTGGTATTTCTTCAGGCTATGGATTTGATGCCACAACGAACAGCATTCTTGACATCATAACATCGGTCGTTGCCATTATAGCTGCGATCTCACTTCTTGTAGGAGGTATCGGTGTTATGAACATCATGACGGTGTCAGTAACCGAGAGAACGAGGGAGATCGGTATCAGGAAGTCACTTGGGGCAAGGACGTCATCAATTCTTACGCAGTTTCTTGCTGAGGCAGCGATCCTCACCTTTACGGGAGGAATAATCGGTATAGCGTTTGGACTGTCGGTATCATTCATTATATGTAAGGTCGTTGATTTCAGTTTTACTGTAAATCCGATGCTTGTGGCGGGTGTTGTTATGATATCAACTGCAATAGGTCTTTTCTTCGGAATTTATCCAGCCAAGAGGGCGGCAAATCTCGATCCTATTGAAGCGCTGCGCAACGAGTGATTCAAAAAAAGTATATATTGGGGGAAGTTGTGAGAGAAGTTATTGGTAAATTGCTGCATGGCAAATTTCTATATACAGCAAGAAGTCTCGACTTTTCAACTGCGAGAGTTGAGCTTTCGATGGGACCGGGGGAGGTCGTAGAGGGTTCTTTTACAGTATTCGGACCGGAAAACGCACCTGTCTTCGGGAGGGTCTGTGCAAGCGACTTAAGGATGGAAGTTCTGACTCCCGAGATTTCCGGTTCCCCCTATGAGGTATCCTACAGATTCAGCACGAGGGGACTTTCTCAGGGAGATGTTCTCAAAGGGGAGTTCAAAATAATATCTAATCAGGGAGAATATGTTCTCCCTTTCGTTGTCACTGTGCGGGTTGAACACATCGCGTCAAGCCTTGGTGACATCAAGAATCTTTTTCATTTCGCAAATCTGGCAAAGACAGACTGGGATGAGGCGGTCAGCCTCTTTTATTCTGATGCTTTCATATCGATATTCAGGGGCAATGACGCCCAGTATGAGAGTCTTTACAGGGGACTTTGCGTCAATCCCGACAGCCAGCAGAACGTAGAGGAGTTCCTCATTTCCGTCAATAAAAAGCATCCGGTCCAGTTCCTTTTGGATCAGGATGAGATAAATGTTGAGTATCGCGGAACTTCCGCAGAGTACGGGATTCTGATCACCAGAAACGGATGGGGCTATACAGAGCTTAACATTGATACTGACGGCGACTTTCTTCTGGTTAACAAAAAAGAAATCACCGAGGAGGACTTTACCGGCAGCAACGCAAGGCTGCGCCTTCGCATCATCTCTGAAAAGCTTCATGAGGGGCGCAATTTTGGAAGGGTGATCCTCTACAACAATTTCGTCAGGATAGTCCTTCCTGTGACCGTCTCAGTGGAGCTGGCAGACAGGCATGTAACATCAGAATATCACGAGATGAAAAGGCTTACGATAAATCTTGTCAGCGTATATGAGGACTTTAGCTGCAAAAAGATCACGCCCCGGGCGTGGCTGTCTGAGACCGGCAAGATCATAACCAGGATGAATGCCATAGATGACAGAGATCTTACAGTAAGACTCTATACGGCTCACTACTATATAACTGCTGGACGCAGCAATGAGGGAAAGTGGATCCTTGACCAGATAAGGCGTGACGTCGAGGAGACCAAGGGAGATACGCTCTACAGCTACTATCTGTACCTCACTTCGCTCTGCAGTAAAGAGGATGCTTTTATAAACGATGTCTCAGACAGGCTGGAGGGCATCTTTAGAAGAAATCCCGATAACTGGAGGATAGCCTGGATACTTCAGTATGTTTCTGAGGAGTTTGCAGGCAGCAGCCCGAGAAAGTGGATGATGCTCGAGGAGCAGTTCTCCTATGGATGCAGAAGTCCGATACTGTATCTCGAGGCAATGAATCTTTTAAACGATACGCCTTCAATCCTGACAAGGCTTGATAAATATGAGCTCTTTGTCCTTGAGTACGGAGCCAAGAGAAAGATAATGACATTGAGTCTCATTGATCAGGTAGTCTACCTCTCGCTTCGGGTAAGGAACTTTAACAAAAGACTCTACGGCATACTTAAGGCGGCTTATGAGATCAAAGAAAACGACGAGGTTCTCGAGGCTATTGTTTCTCTCCTGATAAAGGGCGGCAAGACAGATGCAAGCTGCTTTGAATGGTACCGGAGGGGAGTCGAGAGAGAGCTTCGCATAACAAGACTCTATGAGTACTACATGATGTCCATCTACACTGATGAGGATGGTCTTCTTCCATGTGAGATCAGCAAAATGGTGCTCATGTATTTCTCGTATCAGAGCGATCTTGAATACGACAAGAATGCTATCCTTTACAGATATGTACATGAGCACAGAAACGACTATCCTGAGCTCTATGAGTCCTATGTTCCGCAGATAGAGAAGTATCTTATGCTGCAGCTTGATAAGGGAAGAACCGGAAGGGATCTCGGGTATCTCTACAAGCATTTTCTGACCAAACAGATGGTGGATGCTGCCAATGCTTCGAAGGTTCTGGCTATCCTTTATACTTCTGAGATCAGGACAAAAGACAAGAGGGTCAGCGGGGTATGCGTTGTCTACGACAAGTGTGAGGGGCAGATGCGCTATCCCGTTGTTGACGGCTGTGCCTACGTGCCGCTGTATGGCAGTGATTATGCGGTATTTTTGACAGACCATGACGACAACAGATATGCTGCAAGCATTCCATACACCAACACCAAGCTCATGCTGCCGGGCAAGCTCAGCGGATATGCAATCCCCTACATCCAGAAGGGCAAGGAGAATCTGGATCTTTTCCTGTGTGATCTTGGTAAAAACGCCTACACCATCGACATGGAAAATGTCGCAAGATACAGGGATCTTGCCGATTCTGAGATGGTCAGGAAGAGTTCTCGCGATGAGATAAGAAATAACCTCATAAGGTTTTATTATGACAACGATTTTACAAGACAGCTGACCGAGTATATGCAGGACATTGACCCAAGACAGCTCTCAAACAAAGAGAGAGCTGATATGATCGAGCTCATGTCCCTTGCCGGTCTCTATGAGAAGGCTCTTGACTGGGTAAAGAATTACGGAACCTTCGGAATCGATCCCAAGGTTATCCTTCGCCTCTGCTCAAGGATGCTCGACAGGGGAAGTCTTGAGGCTTATGAAAAAGAGCTTTCTATAGCTCACTATGCTTTCAGAAACGGCAAGTATGATGAGCAGATACTGTCATTTCTGGTTGCGGGCTATAATGGCACCGTAAGGGAGATGCGTGATATCTGGAAGGCAGCGGAGTCCTTTGGGCTTGATACTTATGCCCTCTCGGAGAGGATTCTGGTTCAGATGCTCTACAGCGGATCATACATTGGCGAGAAGATCGACATATTCAAAAGTTATGTGCACAGCGGCGCCAATACGGATATAGAGCTGGCATTTTTGTCACAGAGTTCCTATGACAGCTTCGTGCATGGCAGCATTACCGACAGGTACATTTTTGACAGGATAGAGAAGATGGCTCTTGAGAATGTTCCGCTGCAGGAGGTATGTCATCTGGCATACCTGAGGTACTACGCCTGTGACAAGAAATCGGGAGAAAAGGTAAACAGGGAAGTTGCTGCAGCTTTCCTTAAGGAGCTCCTCTCCAGAGGCGTATATTTCCCGTTCTATGCTGAGTATGAGGATCTGCTTCCCGACATGGCACAGTTTATTGATAAGACCATGCTCGAATACAGGAGCAAACCCGGAAGCCACTGCTTCGTGCACTACAGGTTTGATAACGACACTGACGGCGACTACAGATCCATAGAGATGAGGGAGATGTACGAGGGAATCTATGTGTGCTATTTTGTCATCTTTTTCGGAGAGAAAATGCAGTACTATATCACTGAGGAAGGACAGGAGGAAGGCGCCGTAACCGAGAGTGGCACGATACAAAAGAGCGATATTGTGGGAGGACAGTCGTCGGGAAGATACAGTCTTATCAATGATATAATGATTGGAGAGACGCTGCAGGATTATGATACTGTCGACACTCTTATAGGAGAGTACTACAGAAAGAGGTTTATCTGTGATAAGCTCTTTTTCCCTCTCAAAGAAGAAATTCCAAATGAAGATTCAGAAAGGTAACAGGATATATGCTCTTTGGAAATTCTGACACAAAACGCTTTGTGCTTGGATATGATCTTGGAGATAAGGTCTCGCAGATAAGCTATCTGGCATCGGATGCGGATATGCCGGAGACGCTCTCTGTGCTGGCCGGCTCAGAGCTTTATAATATTCCGACAGTCCTTTGCAAGAGGAAGGATGTCAACCAGTGGTTTTTTGGAAAAGAGGCAGTGCGTCATATTGAAAACGGTGATGGATATGAGGTAAAAGGTCTCATAACTGCCGCCAAGGAAGGTAAGACTATCATGGTTGGTGACAATGAGTACGACCCGATAGCTCTTCTGACACTGTTTGTTAAGAGAAGCTTCTCACTACTGACCATGGAGTTTTCGATGGAGTATGTAGAGGGTATCATGTTCACGACGGAGGATCTCGACCACAGGATGGTGCAGGTTCTAAATGCTGTGACCGGTGCTCTTGAGCTTCAGACTTCAAATATCTTTTACCAGAGCCATGAGGAGAGTTTTTACAACTATATGCTCTATCAGCCTGAGGACCTTACCAAGCACTCCGTCCTTGCGTGTGACTACGATTTTGAGAAGCTCTCCGTATATGAGATGGACTTCAACTACAGAACAAGACCTGTGGTGGCAACCATTACAAGGTCTGTCTACAATGAGCTTGACTATGGGATAGATGCTCTAACCAAAGAGAGCGACGCGGCATATTTCCACAGGATGTGCGAGAGACTGGACAACGAATTCCTCTCGATCATGCAGAGAGTGTGCGAAGAGAAGATAATATCAACGGTATTTCTCTTAGGCGACGGATTTGGCGAGAAATGGACAAGAAGTTCGCTGGAGTTTCTGTGCAGGACAAGACGTGTATTTCAGGGAAACAATCTTTTCAGCAAGGGCGCGTCAATTGCTGCCAGAGAGAGGATACGGGGGCTTGAGGGCACGGGCAGGTTTGTATTTCTTGGAGAGGACAAACTGAAAGCCAACCTAGGAATGAAGCTCCTTAAATGCGGCACTGAGGTGTACTATGCACTTCTTGACGCCGGCGTCAACTGGTATGAGGCGCATACGGGCTTTGACATCATTATGGATCAGAGCGGCATACTCAATATTGAGGTAACACCGCTTACAGGTGGAAGTCCCAAAGTGGTGCAGCTGTATCTTGACGGACTTGCCAAACGCCCCGTTGGTACAACAAGACTGCATATCGCAATCGATATGGGAAGTGTTAATGAAGTTAATTTCAGGGTTACTGACCTTGGCTTTGGGGAGCTGTTCCCGGGAACAGGAAAGGTGTGGGAACAGACCATAGAGGTGTAAGTTTTTATGAGCAAACCGATTCTCTGCATAGGAAGCTATGCCAGAAAACCATATAATATAGAGAAAATTGGAAGGCGGGTTTACTGCATCGAGGAGCTCTGCTACGTGATTGTCAAGAACGCTTTTCTTTTGGACGAAGAGCTTTTTGGAAAAGAGCTTTTTGACTGGATCGAAGTTCAGTGTTCACTTGAAAAACTCTCTGATGAGCTTCGAAGTATGTATGCCAAGAGGTGCTCCATGGCATCCATGGCTGGGACGATCCTTGACTATGTCGGCTACAACACCAGAAAAGAAGTGGACAAAACCGAGGAGATCCTCAGAGAAAACGCCGGAATGGATGTCTACAGGAAAAAGCTTGCAAGGGCTGATTACCTCATGAAGAACGGCAGATATGCATTGGCATTTGCGGGGTATGAGTTTCTTTTGAAGAACACTCCTGAAATTGATAAGAGACTAAGGGGACGCATAGAGCACTGCGAGGGCGTGATGTACGCTAAACTCTTTCTGTTTGAGAAGGCTGCGGATATGTTCCTTAAGGCCTTTAAGGACACAGGCGACAGGGAGTGCTATCTTCAGTATCTCTCAGCTGTGAGGATGAATCTGTCAAACAATGACTATGTCGCCTTTATCGCTGATTCAGATGAAGCCTTTGAGGCTTCGATGGAGATCGAGAGCAGGATGAAGGAAGCACAGGAGCTGTATGGCAGCAGCGAAGATAACCACAGACTAGGGACTTTGTCGGTCTTTAAGGCAGAGAGCAAGATGCACGAGTATTACAATGGAATTGGTGATATTACTGACGAAATGAAGGCAGAGTACAGAGAGCTTGTAAAGGACAAGAAGTAAATGGGATTTCTTGATATCTTTTCAAAAAGGAACAGGGATGAGGAATGGGCTGACCAGACCAAGCTCCAGAACTGGAACGACATTGTCTATACCAGAAAAGATCTGGATATGGATGATCCGGTCCAGCGAAGGGAGTATGTGGAAAGCTGCCTCGCCCAGATGCAGGAGGCGGCCAGGGAACTGGATGCCCTCGAGTACGAGTACAACGATGTGACAAGCCACCTGCGCGATATGGAGGAGATCGATTCTCTTCCGCCTCAGCAGAGACAGGAGATAAACGACTGCGCCAGAAAAATCCTCGCTTCCAAGGAACAGCAGGACAAATTCAAAAAGCGCAAGCACAAGATGACAGATGCTGAGTTTGAGCAGATGGAGAGGCTTAAGTCCGAGGCCAAGACCGGCGCCAAAAAGCTTGCCGATGCGGAAGAGTATCAAAAGAAGATAAGAAATGACTTAAAGCGCCTGGACTCAGAGCATGAGGCCTATCTTTTCCAGGAGGATGAGATCCTTACAACGATCGAGAACACCAGGAGACTTATCATAGCGATAGGAATAGCAATGATTGTGATATTGATCTTTCTTCTGGGGCTTCAGTACGGACTCGGGCTCAATGTCATTTATGGCTATATGATAACGATCCTCCTTGCGGCTATAGCGATCACAGTGTTATATGTTCAGAACACCAATGCAGCCCAGGAACTCACACACGTCAACAAGTCCATATCAAGGCTTATCATGCTGCAGAACACCGTCAAGATCAGGTATGTCAACAACACGAACCTCATTGATTATCTGTGCATGAAATACGGAGTTACCACATCAAGGCAGCTTACTGATTTATACGACAGATATCTCAAGGAGCGTGGTGACAGGGAGAAGGCAGAGGATGCCAAAAAGCTCCTCGATGCCAATCAGAAGGATCTTGTATATATGCTCCGGCACTACCGCGTCAAGGACCCGGAAGTATGGCTCGGACAGGTCGAGGCGCTGCTTGATCACAACGAGGAAGTGGAGATAAGGCACAGCCTCAATGTTCAGAGGCAGTCACTGAGAAAACGGATGGAGTACAACCGGGATATCGTCGCCGGCAATGCCAAGGTCGAGATCGAGGACATGGCGAGGCAGTATCCTAAGTATACACAGGAAATACTTGATATGGTCTCGAGGTATGAGGACTAGTGCACCGAATAATAAATACCTGATAATGGTTTATCTACTTTGACTTAGCTTTGTGAGCAGGGCCATCGGCCCTGCTCATTATATTAAGAGACATATTTTTGCTTAAGGCTTATGAAATTGAAGAAGAAAAACTATTTGGAGCCATTCTCAGCTTTGCACTGGTGCTGGGACTGCCTATTGACTTCAAATGATATTTCTATGTTTGCAGTCATTAAAATAAGCATTTGCAATTGACCCAATATCCAATTATGTAATTTGAGGTCATCCATAATCAGGGTGATTAGTTGACTCATTAAAGACAAAAACTCATGTGCAGTCAATAGTTGATAAATAAATGATTGACCTATTTTGGATTATTTGCTAATTGCAGTCAAAAAATATCTCTCAATGCGTTGACTCAAATAGTGTAGTTTCCGCCCGATGCTAATAGCATGGCAAAGTTTACTGTTGAAAATGCATTATTCAAGTTATGACAGTAGCCATCAAAAATTACTACTGGTGCATTTGGCAGATCATGGTTCTGACAGTAATAAAAGTGATGAGTGTTGTGCGAATTAACTTTCTATTCTATCAGAAGATCCTATATTGTCAGATACGAATATAGAAACATGCAAAATATCAGACTATTCTAATGGAGATTATTTACAACAAGCCTTAGTTGTGCCTTTACCCTACTTTTGAAAACGCATTTTGTAGATTTCAACAGTAGGAAAAATAGTTGGCTACTTGCGAATACTCGATTCACTATTTTTAAAAGTAAATATATACGAAAAACGTTATTTTATCTTCGGATAGCGCAGGCTGGTACTGAATCCTGAATATAGTGATCTATTTGCTTGCGTAATATGAAAATTTTAAGCAACATCTAAACTTTTCAAGAAATCAGTAGTGTAATAAGTGACGTTCTTGATTGATAATTGGATTACTATTTAAAATGCAGATGTAATTTTTTGTTCGATATATCGATATTTTGTTATCGCGGCATTCAAGCCCTACCATAGCAGGATAGCAGCACAACCGAGACATTTGTATTAGGGGACAATTTACACAATTAGGACTTAACCCGAATAGACTTATGAAAGTAAAAGGATTCAGTTCTTTTATACGTAAAAGCCGATGAATCTAACCAGCTGCGGATGTATAAATTCAGCATCTTTTTGAAAAACACAGGGGTGCATAGGGGTTCATAGGAGTGCTGAAAATCCGCCTCTTGACATTGCCGCAAGAATCAATGTATTATCTTTACAATCATACGACCATATAGGTGTCCGGGTGTTCACCCACTATTTCCACAAAATGTTTGTAAGGGCGTTTAGGGATAGTCTATAATTGTAGATAGAAAGAGAGTTTAAAAGGCTTATTAGTGCATTATCTATTTTTCAAAACCTGCAGAATTTCTCTGCATCTGTATCCTATATGGTTCGAATGATAAGAACTATATAAGGAGGACAGATATGTCAGAGATCGAAAGAGTAACTGTAAACAGGGAGTACAAGGACAGACTCCTTAACTTTATCTTCGGGAGTGAGGAAAACCGAAAGTGGACGCTGAGTCTATATAATGCGATCAACCACTCTTCGTATGAGGATGAAAACGAGATTGTGTTCAATACGATCAAAGAAGTGTTGTACCTGGGGATGCACAACGACACCTCGTTCCTCATTTCTGATATGATGAGCGTTTATGAGGCGCAGTCAACTTACAACCCCAACATGCCACTGAGGCAGCTTCAATACCTTGGTCATCTGTATGAGAGTTTCATCACAGCAAATAAGCTGAATAAGTATGGAAGTGAGCTGCTTCAGCTTCCTGTGCCAAAACTTGTTGTATTTTACAATGGCCTGAAGGAGACTGAGGATGAGGTGATTTTAAAGCTTACCGATTCTTTCAAAGAAGAGCTTAGGGAAAAGTCTGATGTTGAGGTAAAGGTAAACATGCTCAACATTAATTACGGCCATAATAAGGAACTGCTTGATGCATGCAGACCACTTGGTGAATACGCATGGTTCATTGAGAAAATCAGAGAATACCGAAAGGATTATGCAATAGAGAATGCTGTAAGTATGGCAATAAGCAATATGCCGGAAGTGTTTTTACTAAAACCGTTTCTTATGATCCACAGAGCGGAGGTGAATGAGATGCTGTTAACAGAATACAATGAAGCAGAAGTAATGGAACTTTTCAAGGAAGATGGAAAGCGTGAAGAAAGA
>JAEEGL010105152.1_pt1 | contig 27532 bp, 28 predicted proteins | sample 9134231 | NCBI WGS metagenome assembly JAEEGL01 (sample SAMN16246548, study PRJNA631951) | gut metagenome | biome: gut microbiome; feature: rumen; material: fiber-attached | host: Bos | place: Iran: Karaj | collected 2018-10
AAAACTTGCCAGATATATTCACATCCTCTCATATCAACCTCTTTGATGAGGTCGCAGCCGATAATGTTCATAATGGTTAACCTGTTGCATTTACGCAGTGCCAGTTCGTTCAGATCAGGGCAATCGACAAAATATGCATCCACCATCTCCGGACAATCGTCCAGCACGATGCTTGTTATGTTCTGAACTTCATCTACAGTTACATGATGGATCAGAAGACAGTTTTCAATTAACAATTTGTCTGCTGTGGAAGTATGGAGATAAATTTTATCGAGAATGGGACAATCGGTAAAAGTCAGACTTCCGACCGTAGAGTCTTCAATCTTAATTTCATTGATGTACTGTAATCCGGAAAGGTCAATGTCGACGCTGATCTCACTGTTCTTGATGATCAGATGTTCAAGGTTTGTGAGCTTGCTGAAGTCAAAGCTGACATTTTTGCAATCAGTAAGATAAAGCGACTTGAGACTGGTAACGGATTCTACTTCAGACACATCCTTACAGTCAGTAAGGCTCAATGAAGTAAGGTCCGTGAAGTTCTCGATTCCTTGAAGATTGTCGCAGCCTTCAAGGGACATGCTTTTTAAGACTTTGATCTGATCCGTTCTAATCCATTTGTCCTTATTGTGGTCCTGCCTTTCGAGCAGATAAGTCCTGAATGTTTCATCCGGGAAAGATTTCTCATCGATCTTGACGCCCCGGTTATACACGCAGTATGCAACCCCGCCTGCTATGCAGCCGATAAGGATTATCAGACCTGCAATTCTTTTAAGAGTTTTCTTCGTTTCTGCCTTCATAGATATCCCAGTCCCCCTTGAATACACGTCATTATATCAAAAACATTTGCGGAAATAGAAGAGAGCTTTTTGTATTACCCACCGATATTGTCTATAATTATCCACATCGAAAAGCACCCGGACGTGCCTTCGATAATATGGGAATAACAAGGAAGTACATATATGAAACTGAGAAAACTGTTATCAGGTCTTTTGTTGATCTCCGTCATTGCAACGAGCGCTTGTTCGATTGCGCCGCAGACTTCTGACGGAAGCAACGGTCCTGCCGTAAATGAGTCATTTGACCTCTCGGCATACGCTTCAAAGACACCTGAAGAGATCTGCCAGTCGCTGACATTGGAGCAGAAGGTGTCACAGATGCTCCAGCCGACTATCTACCATGTCGATCCGTCAGAAATGAAGACGACAAACTACGGTTCGATCCTTTCGACGGTCCAGGAATTCCCGATGCCTAATGCTGATGAGTGGAGAAGCACTGTTAACGAGTATCAGAAATATGCTCTGCAGTCTGATGCACCTATCCCGTATGTATACGGCAACGACGCCCTTCACGGCGTTAATGTTGCAAGTGGATGCGTTATCTTCCCGCACAACATAAATGTCGGCGCTGCTAACGATGCGGCACTTACCGAAGAATACGGAAAGCTTGTCGGAAGCGACATCGTGCATACCGGCATGCTCCTTAATTTCTCACCCTGCGTTGCGACAGCAAACGATCCCAGGTGGGGAAGAACCTACGAATCCTATTCTTCTGACAGCAAGATCGTAACAGACATGGCTGTTGCTTATTCAAGAGGTCTTTTGTCGGAGGGAGTCTTTGTCTGCCCGAAGCACTTCTTCGGTGACGGCATGACAACTTACGGCACGGGCGAAGACAGCGACCTGATGCTCCTCGACAGAGGCGATGCAAGGCTTACAGAAGAGCAGATCCAGGAGCAGCTTGCCATCTATCAGGCTCTGGTCGATGAAGGAGTTCAGTTCATCATGCTCTCGCACTCATCTCTTAACGGTGTAAAGATGCACGAGAATGAGAAATACATCAGCATCCTCAAAAACGACATGGGCTTTAAGGGTGTAGTGATCTCAGACTGGGATTCCATAATGAACTGCTCAGGCGCCACATATGAAGAGAATGTCATCCTCGGCGTAAATGCGGGCATCGACATGTTCATGACCGACACTGCACACGACGAAGTAAGAGGCTACATCATCACTGCAGTCAAGGACGGCAGGATCAGCGAAGACCGCATCAATGACGCGGTAACGAGGATCATAAGAGTTAAGAAGGAGGGCGGACTTTTCGAAGATCCGTATATCGAGAATTTCAATCCTTCTTTCGAATACGGCAGCCAGAGATCACACGAGGTCGCAAGACAGCTCGCTGCCGAGTCGTTCGTATCTTTGAAGGCCGGCAGCAATATGTACATCAAGCCCGGCATGAAGGTATTCGTAATGGGCCCTGCAGCTGACGACGTCGGCGTGCTTTGCGGCGGCTGGACTAACTGGTGGCAGGGATTAACAGACAAAGAACTTTCCGATTACGGAGTCAGCACAAAGCATTTCAGAAGCGAAGGTCCTTCCATTGTTGAAGCCCTTCAGGCAGCAGCTGCAGAAGGCGGATTTGAGATCGTTACCGACAAGTCCCAGATAGATTCATGCGACATGGTGCTTCTGTGCATCGGCGAAAGACCTTATGCCGAGTGGGACGGCGACACGGCAGACCTCTCTATCACAGGCAGCCTTGCTCTTGATCAGAATGCGGCAGCGATCCAGTTTGCGAAAGAATCAGGAAAGCCTACGGTTACTCTCATCGTTGCAGGCAGAAATGTCCTCATCAACGATTACATCGACCAGTGGGATTCATGCATCATGCTCTATCTCCCCGGCACTGAAGGCGGCAATGCCGTAGCAGATGTTCTCACACAGAAAACACTGCTCACGGGTACTCTCCCAATGCCTTACTATTCATCCGTCGATCAGATCGGTACGGAAAAAAACTGGCATGACACCGGCTGGAATGCACTGCAAGGATAAAGAATAAATGTAACAAATAAGCCACCTAGATATAATAAATGACAAAAAGAATGCGATAAAATATTCTTTACATTATTCGATTATTGTTGGTGGTTACATGAGAAAGATCAGAAATTCCTTTACACTCGCGTCAGTATCAGCGCTGATTACATTTATACTGCTCATTAATCTGTCTTCGTTCTTTGGAGGCAATAAGGTTTATGCCGCTACAAATCTCAGCGGTATTGCATCGCTCAATATTCTTGAGATTAAAAACGGAACTACAGATCTATTAGCAAACCCGAGCACTCCGGTTATTTACGGCGATATCATAAACTTTAAGCTTCACTGGGCGTTCCCGGATGGCCCGGATGTTCCTTTCAATGAACCGATAACTTATCAGCTTCCGGGTAATGTAACTTTTACATCGGCACATGATGTTTTAAAGTCTACTAAAGACGGCAGTGAGCTGGGAACATATGAGATAGATGGCACGCAGATTACGTTGACTTACACGTCTCCAAACTTCTGCAGTGGAGATACTTCCAGAGTTGGTGACCTGAATCTTGAAGGTATTATCACTAAAAATGATAATGGTACTCAGGTAGCAGCACCAGTAGATGTAACTTTTGACAGCATCGGTCCATATACATTCAATATGGTGCCTCCTCCGGTAACACCCAAATTGGATGTATTTAAAGATATCAAGGATGCTTCTGATCCTAATACTAACCACATTTACGACTGCTATGTTCAGATCATATCAACGGGTACTAACAACAATGTTGTTTTCGCAGATGAAATGTGGCCCGGCATGTATCTTTATTCTTCTCCCGAATACTTTGCTGATTCTGCCATGACAACGCCGAGAAGTGATGTAAATGATACATCAGGAACACCCTCTTCTTCAAACAGAACATTGCATGCCGAAATTCCGGTCCTTAATGACGGCGAGGCCGTATTTGTTCATTATCAGGTCCAGGTAATTGACGACATGTACGATCTGGCTAAGGCTAATGCATTTATTAAAAACCATCAGAATTATTACCCTTCCCAATACGTAGGAAACGTCTCTAACAGAGCAGAAGCCTGGAGTGACGAGATCGGCGAAGATAACAAAGTAATGAAATGGAAAGACGTAAGAACCCTTCATGTTCAGTTCGGTAAATGGGGAGATCCTAACCAGAGTGACACCCTCCACGGCCTTATCGGATGGCAGATCATTATCTACAACATGTATAACGACACTGAACGCAATGTCACGATCGTTGATACATTGCCTGAGAATACCGAATTAGGCAGTTACGTGACGATTACGGCAGGCGGTTCCGTTATTGATAACGGTGTATCTTATACAACTTCCTATGATTCTTACGGCAGAATGGTCGTTACGTTTACTCTTGATCAGTCTGTAGTTACTTACCTTAAATCCTCTGATAATGCTGAAGCGGTAATCAATTATCAGACCAAAGTCTTGTCTCAGGCTAAAGATGAGGATTTTTATACAAATGAGGCAATAATCTACTTTGATGGTGCCGAAAAGATGAAGACAGAAATGACCGTGTCCTACAAAAAGCCCAATGCCGTGATCAAAGACGGACATTACGGTCCGGGAACAGCACCTTACGCACAGTTCAAGATCAACGTAAATACCGCAACATTAGATCTTAACCCTAACGGAACAACGGTCACTTTAGTTGATGAATTAAGTCCCAGCTACGACCTCAGAGCAGATTCGGTAATAATTGACGGCCAGCCGGCGACAGCAGCACAATACTCTTACGATGCGCCGACCAGAAAGCTGACATTCGTATTGGACGATACAACTGAGCACCTGATCACTTATGATGCTTATGTCAATCTTGCACCGGGTTCCCAGTTTACGGATGCTAACAGTTATAACAATGCATGGCTTTATGCCGGAGAAGCTTTGATCGCATTCGATGACAGCACATTCCAGATCGAGATCTTCGACAGTGCGGCTTCATCTTCCTCGATCACCAATCCGTGCGAGATCAATGTCTTTAAGCATGCCCAGAACGATCCTTCCAATGCTCTTTCCGGTGCAGAATTTGATCTGGTGAGACTTACGATAGACAAAAACGGCGTTGCCACTGATGTATCTACCGTCAGCAAAAAGACAGGTGCGGATGGAAAACTGAATTTCGACAACCTCGAAAAAGGCATCGTATACATGCTCCGCGAAACAGCTGCACCCGACGGTTACGATCTGGACAGCACCATGCACTTCTATGCATTTAATTCCGCAGCCGTAAGCCTTCCGACAGAGATAACTTATAACGGAACTAAATACACGATCACATTAATTACTTCAGGCACCTCATACGATGTTGATCTCGCAAACACCAAGACCACGACACCTACGGCATCGTCTTCAGAGACGTCAGCGTCTTCATCTGAAACATCATCTTCAGATACCACTCTGACTTCATCGTCCGCGGAAACATCGGCCAGTGAATCTTCAACCCAGGCATCCGGTGCTGATTCATCCAACAGATCCAATATTCCTTCCACGGGTGATCTCCCGAGCTATATCAGCGTGATTGGAATCATGGCCGGCATAGGCGGATTGGCATTGCTGGCATTCAGGATGCGCCTGAAGAAGTCTGAAGAATAAACAAGTTGAATTAACAGTATAAGCTTAAGAATTTGTCCCCTATATATGAAGAGCCGTGCGTGCTAACCTTTAGTTGTTAAGCGTAACCGGTCTCTCAACATATAAAGGGGATAATTTATGTTTAGAAAGATCTTGGCATCGATACTTGCTGCAGCCGTTTTGTTTTCGATGTGTTCGTGCATGAAGACCGGTCCCAAAACGCGCATACCCGAACTTGAGTACATCGCTGATCTCGATGCCGGATACTACTATGTTTCATTCTCTTCCTACGATGGCGAAAAGCTGAACGGCATCAGCTTCCATCAAAACCTTCCGGACGAGGCAAAAGAGCTCATAAAGAATGTCGAGAGATTCCTTAAAACTGAAGGCAGAAAAGTAACCGGCTGGACGACCGACGATATTAAGTATCCTGTGTATTCACTGACCATAGAGACCAGACTTGCAAGTAACAGCGACAGGGATGAAGGCGTTACCGTGATCTATTCCAACGGCTACCTGATCACTCAGTCGGGCACTGTCTACAAATGCGATCCCGATCTCAAAACCTTCATGAAAGCGGACGACAACGACTATACCTATGAAACTGAACTGGATGACCTCTCGGGCGCCAGAGCTTTCAGCCCTCTTGCATATACCGATTCAAAATGGAATAAGGATATGCTCCTTGAGTCAAGTCTTGATAAGAATGAGATCGTTCCGGACATAGACGCGGAGGCTTTGGATGTATACGAGGAAGACGGCTTTCAGGTCGTCCGAGTATCAATGACTAATAACGGTACGGAAAAATGGAACTACGATGACCGCTCGATATTCGTAGGTCTTGAAGTGAAAGTGGGAGGGAAGTGGTACCACCTTTACCACGACCCGAGCATCGAAGATACATTTACCACAGTGTTGTCAGCTAATCGTGTTCTTCAACCCGGAGAAGACATCTGCAAAGATTTTTGCCCGGGCCTTTATGGCAAGCTTCATCCGGGCGAATACCGTCTCCTGATCTGGGGCCGGGGCAACGGTTCATATAACTGCGCAATTGCCGAATTCACGGTTAAATAAGCAAAATTTCTGTTTTGAAGAAATGCCTTAATATGTAATAATAAACCTTACAAATTAAATTAAATTTGAGAGGTTATTCCACATGGCAATTGATTCCCAGTTTTACACGCATCCGTCCGACAGAGCTGCGCTCAAGGCGCTTAAGGCGATCCCCGGTTTCCACCAGCTTATGAAAGCGATCATGAGCGTATGGAACGAGCGTCTTTCCAACATCGAGAACATGTCTTGCAATCTGAGGATCAACGAGAATCAGATGAGGAAGTACTACGACATGCTTCCGCCCATCTGCGAAAGACTCGGCATCGAGGTTCCCGATCTTTACCTTAAGCTGGATGTATATCCCAATGCATATACATCAGGCGACACAAAGCCCTTCATCGTAATCACATCAGGCTTGATCGAAAGATATGACGATGAGCTTATTAAGACAGTAATTGCTCACGAGTGCGGTCACATTGCATGCCACCATGTTCTGTATTCAACAATCGGCCGCCTGATCCTCAGCGGTGCTTTGCAGGCAGCAGGTCACTTCGGATTTGCAGGTCTTATCTCAGAGCCTCTCCAGATGGCATTCCAATACTGGATGCGCTGCAGCGAATTCTCTGCAGACAGAGCAGCCATCATCTGCGACGGCAATGCCGAAAAGCTTACTCAAATGTGCATGCGTTTCTCCGGTTATGACGACAGATTCGGCGAAGCAAACCTTGAAGAGTACATGAAGCAGGCAGAAGACTACAATGAAATGATGAAGGATTCCAAGATGAACAAGTTCATGGAATTCTACCTGTACCGCATGATCGACCACCCGCTCAATTCAGTAAGAGCTTACGAGGGCAGAAAGTGGGCTGAAAGCGATAGCGCTGCCCAGGTCTTCGCCTATCTCGAAAACGGTGATGCAAAGCTCCTCGAGAATGTTAAGATCCCTGTTCCTGACTCCGCAAAGAAGCTCGTAGGCGAGAGCGTGATCGACGTTCAGGGCATGTTCGAAGACGCAGGCTTCACAAACGTTAACGTATTCGAAGAAGTCACCAAAGACAGATTCAAGAAGAGCGGCACAGTCCTCGAAGTCTCCATCAACGGTAAGTCCAACTTCGCCGACGACGAATGGTTCCCTGTGGACGCTGTGGTCACGATCAGGTTCAAAGCATAATTATTCTCAACGATTGAGTTTTCCAAGACAAAGGCTCCCGGAGTTATTCGGGAGCTTTTGTTTATTTCGGCCTAATCTAAAACGGGAATATGGCATTATCGAGCAATATCATTATCTTCGATTTATTTGATACAACACGCTTTTATATCATCATACCTATAGATTTGTAATTTTGATTCGGCCATTCAAGTTGTTTGAGTGGCCGTTTTCTTTTTAGTGCTATTTGCGTTGATATTTGTTTACATACGGAAAACATAATAGAAACTAACGGCTGATAATATGAAATCAAATAAATATGTAAAAGGTTATTTTGTCTTAGTTTTGGTTTGACTTATTGGAGGACAGATAGATGTTAATGAGAGTTAAGTGTCCACATTGTAAAGCGGTAACTCCATATGAAAACTCAAAGAGTTATGGATTCTGTCAGCGTTGCGGTGGCAAATTTGTTTTGGCAAGTGATAACGCTAATACTCAAATTGAGAATTTTAAAATTATTACTAAAACAGACCCCGTAAATAAACCAAAGAATAATAGAAATAAGTTCATCACCGCCGCAGTTGTTTTTGCTTCTGTCATGATGGCTATTGGGATACTTGCGAATAATGGAAAGGACCTTAGTAATACAGCTGGAATTTGCAATCCCTATCTGGATAATGATGCGTTAAAGACATCTATTGATACAGTTGCTTATGCAGGAAAAGATCTGGAAGCAATGTCTGTAATAGATTATGACGCTAAGGTTGAGACCTCACAGACATCAGAGCCGACATCGACTCCTGTTCCTACATCAACGCCAACACCGACATCTACAGTTACGCCGACGCCATCGCCGAAGCCATCTACTCCTACTCCGACTCAAATTCCCAAAAACAGAATTACCAGAATTACAATTAATAATGTTGGCGATTTCGAAACATTTTTAGGCGGAGATGCCATTCAAGGCGCTGCCAATGTAGTCAAATCTGATCCAAAGACATATTCGGTAACGGATATAGTTTTTGTAAGCACTAATCCTAAAGTCGCAACAATTAAAAGTTTGCCTCAGAAAGCTAACACAGAACTAGGTTTTGTGATTGAACCTGTTTCGGTTGGAGAAACATATATCTATGCTAAGACACCTGATGGATATATATCATCGAATCGAGTTAAAGTAAAAGTCAAAGCGCCAATTGAAGCTGAATCGATTTCGCTTGATTGCGAAGAACGCACAGTATATGCAGGAGAGCACTTCTATCTTTACGCTGATATATCTCCTGATAATACTTCAATCAAAAAGGTAACTTGGACATCAAGTGATACTTCTGTAGCGTTCGTATCTTCCAGCGGAACGGTTAGAACATTTAAAGCAGGAGAAGCTGAAATTACAGCAACTACTTCAAATGGATTAAGTGCAACATGTTATGTCTATGTTGAAGACAAACCGGAAACTGTTGACGAAGATGATTATGATGACGATGATTACGATTACGATGAAGATTATTATGACGAGGATGATTACTATTATGAGGAAGAGGATGACTATTATGAAGAGGAATACTACGAGGAAGAGTATTATGAAGAATATGTGTGGATTCCTGCCACTGGTCAAAGGTATCACTGTAGACCGGACTGCGGTAGAATGAATCCGAATACAGCTCGTGAGGTAACAATTAGTGAAGCAGAATCACAAGGTTATACCCCATGTGGAAATTGTTACAGATAATATTTTTTGTAGATTTATTCTATTGATGGTTTATATTTTTGATATTTAAAGCGAATGGGATAAGAGCACCGGAACATTTCCCGGTGCTTTTATTTTCTCCTCCCCCTCATGCTATAATTACCCTATAAAAAATATTTATTTAATAGGGATATCTTATGGCGGATACGGATCTTTCCAAAGTGTTGAGTGAATGCTGCTCTGCGGCTAAGAGCGGGTATGCGCTTGCGTCCGATGAGAAGGGCGTGCTTGACGGTATCCTGACTTCGGCTGAAGAGAAGATCCGGTCGACTGCCGTTGAGTATAAGGTGTCGCCCTGTGAGGTCGTCGGAATAGGCGAGACGCTGGAAGGACAGCTGTCTGACATACAGGGTTCCATTAATGATCTGCGTCTGTCTTTTACTGAAGATCTGGATGCGCTTGAAAGAGATCTGGAGAAGTTTTCGATAACGCTTTTCGGAAGGACGATGGCAGGCAAATCCACGCTGATGGAAGTGCTTACTGAGGGCGACGGATCTGCGATCGGAATGGGCGCGCAGAGGACCACCAGAGACATAAGAAGATATGAGTGGAACGGACTTGCCGTAACGGACGTGCCGGGTATCGGTGCTTTCGAGGGCGAGGAAGATACAAGGCTTGCTTTCGATGCTGCCAAGACGGCAGATCTCATTGTTTTCCTTTTGACGGACGATGCACCGCAGGCGGTTGAGGCTGACTGCTTCAGACAGGTTAAGGACCTAGGTAAGCCGGTGATCGTGATAATGAACGTTAAGGTGTCTGTTGATTCGGGCAAGAGCGTGAAGCTCGTTGAGCGCGACATGAACAGGGCTTTCGATTACGAGCGTATCGAAGAGATAAGAAAGCAGTTCTGCAAGTTTGCAGAGCCTTTCGGACAGGACTGGAGCAATGTGCCTTTCGTGGCAGCGCATCTTAAGTCAGCATATGAGGCTGTTAAGTGTTCGAAGTCAGGCGATACTGAGAAGGCTGAATTCTGGAGAAGAATCAGCCACATAGACGATCTTAAATCACTGATCTGTGAAGAGGTCAGCGTACGCGGCAAATACATCAGGGTTAAGACGTTTGCCGACATTATTATCAACCACATGATAGAGACCCTCTCAGGTCTTGACTGGCAGAGCCGAATGAACGAATCGCAGGGCAGAGTAATTGCCGACAAGAAGCGTGCTCTTGAGAAGAGAAAAGAGTCTTTCATAAAGGAAGGCAAGAAGAGGATAGAGTCCTTCATGATGCGCCTCAAGACTGAACTCCGTTCGGATGTTGCGACATTTGCGGAAGACCACTACAACGACAAGATGGCTGACATCGAGTGGGGCAAGGTCATTAAGGAGAAGGACATCGAAGGAAGATGCAAGACACTTCTGGATGACATGGAATCCGAAGTTGACGGCATCATTCAGGAGACGATCCGAGAGATCACGAGCGAGCTTAAATATGTATCCGTCGATTCTGTTGAGAGGAGTTTTCTGACTCCTGCTCTTGTGGATGCAAAGAGGATCGTCAGCTGGACGAGCCTTATCGTAGGCGGAGGCGGAACAGTTGCCGCCATGATCTTAACTCTTGCTGGTGTTGAAGCAGCTGCAGGTCCTGTAGGCTGGATCGCTGCAGGAATCGGTCTTGCAGGCGGTATCGGAGTTCTCTTTATCGAGTCTCGTGGAGACAAGCTTGCAAAGGCCCGCGCGCGTCTTGAGAAGGAACTTAATGAGTCCGTTAATGCTACATGCGACAGCATATGGTCACAGCTTGAGAAGAACCTGGATAAGCTCGTTAAGGGCAAGATGGATCTGGTTATCTCAGAGCTCAGCAAGATAGAGACGGTTATCAATTCGCTTGCTTCGACGCAGGATTCTCTTGCAGATTCACTGCGTCTTGAACTTCGTTCCCTTAACATGACTTTTGCAGGCAAGATCGCAACTGCGGTATTTGGTGAGGAAGCTGCTTCAGAGAGCCTTTCAAAGATCACGGCTGCGGTTAGAATTCCCGGCGTATGCACATTGCTTTCGGAAGAAGCTGAAGGTGCTGTGGGTGAGGAGTTCCGTTCGAAGATGGAAGATCTCATCGCAGAAGATGTAAGACTTGTAACTGTCACAGACAACACATCCGTATTCTTATCGGGTGTGCTGGACGGAATGGTAGGTCCTGAAAATATCATATGTGAGGGAGACGGCGATATTGTTACAATCAGGACGGATAACAAAGAAGTTAAGTTGTATAACAGGCTGAGACTGCTCGAGCAGTTTATGCCATATAAGATAGGAGGATAGCCTAATGTTACAGATAGCCGAATTGTCACGCACCAAAGAAGTGCTTAAGGAAAAGGCTGTCCGCGCACTGCAGGATGCCGGTGTAAGTCAGGATCTTGAAGGCGAGAAGTCAGAACGCGTAAAGATCGTTTTCGCAGGCCAGTATTCGGCAGGAAAGTCTTCGATAATTAAGATGCTCACTGGTGATGAGTCTGTTGCGACAGGCGCTAAGATCACGACCGAAGAGACCCGTGCATATGAATGGAACGGTCTTGAGATCGTTGACACTCCCGGTGTTCACACGACGCTCCGTCCCGATCACGATGAGATCTCCTATAATGCGATCGCTGCTGCTGACATACTTGTTTTCGTAGTGACGAATGAGCTTTTCGATTCGTATATGGCAGATCACTTCAGACGCCTTGCGATCGATAAGGATAAGGCCGGCGAGATGATCCTGGTCGTAAATAAGATGGACCGTGCTGCAGGCGGAAATACGCCTGAGCAGCAGGAGATAGTAAGAGAGGGTCTGCGTTCTGTTCTGGCGCCTTACACACCCGAGCAGCTGCATCTGTCATTCCTGGATGCACAGTCTTATCTCGACAGCCTGGAAGAGCGTGAAGAAGATCCTGAACTTGCAGATGAATTGCTCAAGAGATCAGGATACGAGGAGTTCATTGAGACGCTGAATCAGTTCGTTGCGGAGAAGGCTCTCTCGTCAAAGCTCACGACAGATCTTTATGTATTGGATAACGAACTCGATAAGGCAATCACGGAGCTGACACCCGGTTCTGAAGATGCCGACATCGATGCACTTGAAGAGAACCTCAAGCAGCAGCGACACATGCTCATCGATGCAAGAACTAGAATGCAAAGAGAAGTTCAGGACATATTCTCTAACAGCTCTTCGCAGATCAGGGCCATGGGTCTTGATGCAGCCGCACTGGTTGATTCAGGCGCTGCGAAAGAAGAGATGGAAGAGCAGATCGCCCAGTACGGAAAGAATGCAGAAGAGCTCATGGAGAAGACGCGCATCGCAGCTGACGACCATGTGCACACATGCTTCCTGGAACTCGGTCAGAGCTTCGTAGACATGGAGTCCACGGAGTTTAACCAGAACCTCAAGTTCAGACTTGTTGATAAGTACGACTCGCTTCCCGACAACGTAAAGAAGGTGTTCGTTACTGCAACCGATCTTGAGAAGAAGGGCGACATCCTGGTTGGCACGATCGTTAAGTCAGGCATCCCGCAGATGCTGTCGCTCACTGATTCTTCAGTCAAGGCGATAAGACTTACCGACAATACTTCCAAGTTCTTAAGAAGCTCGCTTCACACCATGAACACAGGCACACAGCTTATGTCGACAGGATCCAAAGCAGCAACCGCAGGACGTGTCGCATCGAAGGTTGCAGACAGGTCTTCATCTATATTCGGTGTAGTAGGCGTAGGACTCGAATTGGTGCTCCAGTTCAAAGAGGATTACGACGAACAGCTCATGCTCGAAGCAATGAAGAACAACCGTCAGAACATCAGGAGCGAATTCAACACCGCTGCAACGACGCTTGAAGATTATGCAGCTGACTATATCAGACAGTGCGTTATAGCTCCGATGGAAGAGTCGATAAAATCAGTCGAGGATAACATCGCAGATCTCCGTGACACACGTGCGGGCAGATCTGAAAAGTGCGTTAAGCTCGAGAGGATCCAGAAGGATATCCAGGCGCTCATCGCAAGAATCCACGGTCTGGAAGAATAAGAAAAGTACCGGCAGATGCCGGAGGAGAATAATATGGCAGATAACAAACTGATCCTTGTATGCAAAGACAAGCAGATCTCAGAAGACATCATAAGAGTCCTGATCGCATCTGAAAAGATAGCAGGAGAAGACATCGAATGCTGGGAGGAAAAGACCTGGGACGTTAAGCGTAAGACGGGTCCCGTATCTTCCAAGATGCTCTTTGTCGGCGACATTAAAGATACCGATGCTCTTTCATGTTTCATCGAAATCCGATACGAGCGCTGGGGCGTCAGCTACGGCGTAAATCCGAAGTATGCAGTGATCAAGGCTGATACTGTTTACGTAAAAGATTCGGCACGCTATAAAGCATTCCTTGAAGAATACGAAGAAGCAGTCGGCAATAATCTGCTTCCTGCAACAGAGACGGCGCAGTCCAATAAAGTTGCAAAGACAATCGGTACTGTAGGCCTTGCAGTTGCAACGGGCGGCGCAAGTCTTGCAGCGCAGAAGATCTACGACGACACCAAGAATCTCGATGCAAAAAACAACAAGCTGTGCCTCTACGGCGTATGGCATTTTGCAAATAACTGCCTTGAAGATTTTCTTTCTGAATAAACCATGAAAACACAATCGCAGATCTCTGAAAAAGCATATCAGGCATCAGGCTTTATCGGCCGATATCAGAAACTTGTAACGGATACGGTTATTCCGTGGCAGGAAAAGATCCTCTGGGATGAAGCGCCTGATACTGAAAAGAGCCACGCCATCGCAAACTTCATTAATGCCGGGAAAGCACTGCGCGCCGAAGACGTCGGCGACGGTTTTTACGGAATGGTTTTCCAGGACAGTGATGTGGCAAAGTGGATAGAATCCGCTTCGTATTCTCTGATGAACACTCCGGATCCTGAATTGGAATCCGAGCTCGATAAGGTCATCGGATATATCGCCGACGCTCAGGATAAAGACGGGTATCTCAACACTTATTTCACGATAAAAGATCAGGACAAGAGATGGACCAATCTTCATGAAGCACACGAGCTTTATGTTGCAGGACATTTCATTGAAGCAGCTTGTGCGCATTTTGAAGCAACAGGCAAACGTACGCTCCTGGACGTGATGCTGAAGAACACCGAATGCATTTACGACCACTTTATAACCAAAAGTAATCCGGGCGTTCCGGGACATCCTGAGATCGAGCTTGCCTTGATGAAGTTATACAGGATCACGGGCGATAAAAAAGCTCTGGAACTGTGTGCGCATTTCCTCGACGAACGCGGTCAGGATACTGAATTGTTCATCAGGGAAGCTGACAACCGTACATGGAGTGTATGGGGTTCTAATCCGCGTGATGAAGGTGATCTGGAATACCGCCAGTGCGATAAGCCCCTGCGTGAATTAACAAGGGCTACAGGCCACGCAGTAAGAGCAGTTTATCTTTATGCGGGCATGGCAGATTACGCATCCGAGAATGAAGATAAAGAACTCATTGCCGCATGCGAAAGACTTTGGAGAAATATCGTCGACTGCAAGATGTATGTAACGGGCGGCATAGGTTCTACCGTTTTAGGTGAAGCATTCACGGTCGATTACGATCTTCCGCCTGACACTGCTTATGCAGAAACATGTGCATCAGTCGGACTGATGTTCTTTGCATCGCGCATGCTCGAAAATGAGATCCGCGGAGAATTCGCCGACGTTATGGAAAGAGCATTCTACAACACCGTTCTTGCAGGAATGCAATTGGACGGCAAACGCTTTTTCTATGTAAATCCTTTGGAAGTTAATCCGGGAATTTCAGGCGTCGCAGTTACACATAAACATGACCTTCCGGTAAGACCTAAATGGTATCAGTGTGCATGCTGTCCGCCGAACGTTGCAAGACTCATCGAGTCGTTCGGAAAGTATGCATACGGCGAGAATAAATCCACATCTTTCTGCCACCTGATCGCATCGGGTAAAGTTGATTTTGCAAACGGGATCTCACTTGAATGTGAGACACAATATCCACATGAAATGATTGTCGTTTATAAAGTTAGCGGCAACGGAAAACTCGCAATTCACATACCAGGATGGAGTAAGAAATTTACAGTAATTGTTGATGGCAAAATTGTTGTTCCTTCATTTGAAAACGGATACATCTACATCGACATTAACGGCTCTTCGAACATTGAATTAAAGCTCGATGATGCACCGCATTTTGTATATGCATCGAATCGTATTCCCAGAGCATCAGGTATGGTTTCTCTTAGAAGAGGACCATTGGTTTATTGCTTTGAAGGAGTCGATAACGGAAGTGTAAAAGCGCTTAGAATTGAAAGAGATTCAGCACCTGAAATATCTTCTTTCAGTGAAGAGCTTCAGGCGAATACTATCGTTGTAAAAGCAGTGAGTGAAGCTGACAGAGAGGAACTTTATTCTGACGTTCCTCCTGAAGTAACTGCCTGCGAAGCTGTCGCTGTTCCCTATTACACATGGGGCAACCGCGGCGAGACTGAAATGCGTGTGTGGATGAAATGAGACGTTTATTTGAGATAGATCTTAAAGACTACGAAGGATGCATGAAGGTTTTCAGAAGACCTTCTGCAAGAGCGATTATCTTTAAAGGAGATAAGATCGCTCTCGTATATGCCACGAATGAGAAGTACTACAAGTTCCCCGGCGGCGGAATACACGACGATGAAGATAAGAGGGAAGCGCTCTTAAGAGAAGTCAAAGAAGAGGTCGGACTTACTGTTATTCCTGAGAGCATTACTGAATACGGAAGCGTTCTTCGAAGACAAAAAAGCGATAAAGATGCGGATACAGTTTTCGAGCAGGAGAACTACTATTACCGCTGCGAAGTTGAAGATAAAGCAGGCGCTCAGAACCTTGATGAATATGAGAAAGATGCAGGCTTCATGCTCGTCTATGCAGACATCGATGAAGCGATAAAGACTAATGGTGAATACAGAAGCGAATGCTTCTTTAATGAGGTCATGATAGGGCGCGAGAAAAGAGTGCTCGAGATGATCAGGGAAGAGATACTTGAGAGGGGATAAAGAAAATGAACAGTGCTGTTATGTTCGAGGAAATGGCTTACATTATCGGAACACTGCTTGTTATAGCATTTATCGTGCTGATAATTGTTACGGGCTCTATGTTTGCGCGCCAGAAGAATACAACTTCAAAACCGAATGAGTATCTTTCTGACAAGCTTGTCTTTTACTCTGTCGGATATACGAAGGGCTTTAAACTGATGGCCATGATAACATTCTCGGGCTTTTTTGTTTTACTTCCTGCAGCAATAGCTTACGGCATCGGCTGCGTCTATCTTGATGACAGGGCATGGATACCTGCCGTGATCGCATTGGGCATCGGTATCGTGATAATGATCGTAATCGGCATGAAGCCTTTTGCATACAGGGAAGAGTGCCTTATTGTTGATGCGCAGAAGGTAACCGTTAAATACAAAGACGGTGAGAAGGAAGATAAGACATGTTATGTTTCCCGGTACGATCACTACTCAAGAGAAACAAAGAATCTTCCGCCTAAACTCATTTTCAAAGGCTACGATGGAGAAGAGATAATTTCGCTTCATTTCCTTAGAAGCAACGATGCGGTTACCGCAGGAAAGATGGTCGATTTCATAAAGAAGAACGGCAGAGTTCCTGTAATCCAGCAGGTTGAATCCAGGCAGGAAGCTCAGCAGAAGATCGCAGAACAGTACCAGAAAGAAGTCGAAGAATATGCACAGGAGATGCAGAAACTTTATAACGATGCACCGAGATATTCTTCTTATCTGGACAACGTATTTGCCAAGATCCCTGACACCGAGAAAGAGCGTATCGCAGAACTTGTCAGACAGAACCGTAAGGTGGAAGCCATCAAGGAAGCACGTGAATTTACCGGAGAGGGTCTGCGCATAGCAAAGGATCTGGTGGACAGATATTTTTAACGGACGTATCAGGAACCAATATAGGAATCGGCATGGGTAAAAGGGGATTATAACCATGAAAGCAAAAAGATTTCTGAGTTTGTTTATGGCATGCACTCTTCTTGTTTCATTATGTGCCTGCAGTAAGGAAGAGCCTCAAACGGATCCTCCAACTGAAACAACCACAACTATGACAACCAAAAGAGCAATACCGGATTACATGCCTGCCTTAATAGAGTATCTGGGGGTCGAGCCTGTGCCGTCTTCTTTTGAGGAATTAAAAGAAATGGCACTGGATTTAAGAGAGCCTCGTATGAATTATCAAGAACGCGAAGAACATCACTATTGCGAACTTGTTTACAACGGTAATCTGATCTATGTCATCCGTTATGAGAAGGCACAAGAGTGGTTTGAGTATTATTTTACTTATAATGACTATCTCAGTTTCGAGAATGACGATCAGACGCTGGTCATCACAGACGAGAGTTATACCGGCCCTGAAGGCATGCTCATGATGTATCATTACCGTGTGTTTGTTGATAATACCGGCAAATACCTCATAGTAGTTATAGGATATGATTATGTTCCCGTCATTTCCGATGCTGACATTAATACTTTCAAGACTTATTTTCAGACTGAAGAATTGAATGATGAGAATCAGACTGAAGAATCGGATTTTGATGAAGAACCCGAGGAGAGTTTAACTGAGGAATAGTAGGTGAGGATAAAATGGATATTAGAGAATATACAGAGTTTAATGAAGAAGAGATAATCAGCTTGTATTCTGATGCCGGATGGGCAGCATATACTAAAGATCCGGAAACGCTCCGAAAAGGTTTTGAGAATTCGTTGCTGGTCTTAGCTGCGTATGAAGGAAATGATCTTTTGGGAATTATACGTGTTGTAGGTGACGGTTATACTGTCGTATTCGTTCAGGATATTCTTGTTTATAAGCAGTTTCAGCGAAAAGGCATCGGCACCGAATTACTGAAGGCAGTAATCAGCCGATATCCCGATGTAAGGCAGATAGAACTCGTTACTGACAACACTGAGAAAACCATAGCGTTCTATAGATCAGCCGGCTTCAGAGAACTGTCTGAGATTGGCTGCTGCGGCTTTATGAAAGTCTGAGTCAGAAACAGCCTGAATGAAGATGGTTACCAGATCGTCTCCCAACTGGTTTCGATATCCATTGTCAGATCTCCGAACGTCATGCGGTACATACCGCTTTTGTCGGCGTCAAAATCTTCGATCAGTATCTCGACGTAGTAGCGTTGTCCCGGTTCGATCGTGATGGTTTCTTTCTCTTCGAGCACTATCTTAGGTTTTTCGGAAAGATTGTAGGGCGTTTCAGGACCGACGCCTGTTATGTCCCAGATCATGACCTTGGTATGGTCTTTGACCTTTCCTTCCGGAGTAGTAGTCTCACGGCCGTCTCTTCCGAGATCGATCAGCATGTCGTCTTTAACTCTCTGCAGATAGCGCGTGTCGCCTAAGATCTTCGTTTCTTCCGTTGTGTTTTCGATCTCAACAATCAGGTAATGACCGAAGTCTATGAGATGATACTTTATTCCGCTGTTTTCGTCGATCAAATCGTCGCCCCATGGATTAGCGAGACTAAGTGAATATGAGATCGTTATTCCGGTGTCTGAATTATCAGCAGGCTCATATTTATCTGTTACGACCTTATCCCATTTATTATCTGCCGAATCGAAGTACTGTGAATACGAATCGCTTTCCGCCTTGTACAGGTTAAGCTCAAGATCATCACCATAAATGGCGATATACATTGATATTTCCGTTCCTCTTGCAAAGAAATCGACGATTTTAACTTCCCTGTCAGGGTCGATCAGATCCGCTTTTTTGTATTCGCAGGAAGCCTCCAGAATATACTTGTCTCCATCTTCCGTGACTTTATAAGCTGTCTCCATCGGACTCAGGTTGTTAAAGCTGAACCACAGATAACTGATCCCGTCAGTTCCGTCCAAAAAGAATGCCGTAGTTTTATCGTTTGTATCCTTATCGAAAACGGCCACCATCCTGTTCTCGAAAAGAACCATTTTCTCGATCCCGAAAAGGTTATCGTGAGGACTCTTGATCACCTTCTGCGCCTTGTCTTCATCTGCAACGGCATATTCGGTTCCGTTATCCGCAGGCTCATCCTCAAAGCCAAACACGTTTGTGGTTTCCGATGTCTGTGTCACCTTAGTACTGTTCGACGGATCCTGATCTGTTTTCGCATTGCACGCTGTGGCAGCGAAAACCATGCTTAAGGTCAAAAAGATCGTGATTGTTTTCTTCATACGCTATTTCCCCCAATATGCCTTAGCACTTGCATATATTATAAATACATAACGGGATATGAAAATGTTGCAGTTTTATCTTGATGCCGAAAAATGTGATAATGTTTAGTAGGGTAAATAAGCAGGAAAAAGGACACTGATTATGAATAGATCAATACTAAAAAAGACAACCGGATTAATGGCAGTTTACGATATCGGGCTATTACAGCTCGCGGTGGCTGCATCATTGTGGGAATAACATAACGTAACAAAGGATAATAGGAGGCGGTATATGCAGCAGGAAAACAATGGAATACCGGACATCAACAAGCCTATAGAAAATCCGGTTCTTAAAGAACTCATGAAGCAGGTTCTTATCTGCAAAAGAACAAATGCCCCCAGAGAGCAGTCTATCGAGGTGTTCAATAAGATGACCAAAGAGATGGTGATGAACGCACGTTTTCTGGTCGTCGCTGAGATTGATAAATCTACTCTTGAGCATACTTCTGACGGCAAAGTTATCTTTACAAAGAATACACGCATTTCTTTTCCGGCACTGGAAAATTCCGACGGATCTTTTATGCAGCCTGTTTTTACGGATTGGGATGAACTGAGGAAATGGGAACCGTTCAGAGAAGGCGCTGTTGATACGATTACAATGTCGTTTGATGATGTATTTGCTGTCATCAGCAGCAAACGGGACAATCTTATCATCAACCCGTTTGGTGAAGATGTTGTTCTTTTCCCGTTTGACATGATAGCCCACTTTAAAATGAAGAAGGATGCAGGTAATAACGCACAGGACTGATTATGTTGTTGATTTCAAAGTATGGAAACGGATCAGAAGAACTTGTGCGTGGATTTGAGGAAAAGCACGGTTTAGAACTTGATGAGGAATACCGCAAGTTCCTGGTTAAGTATAACGGTGGAGATACACCTAATACATGCGTAAAGGACAAAGGCGTTTCTTCTGATATCAGATACCTTTTCGGGTTGTGCACAGAAGAAAGCATTGAAGATGCTATGCAAAGTCCTGTGTGGCAGAGTAAGAAGTGTGTTCCGATCGGCGAGGATTCGTTTGGAAACTATTATGCTGTTGGAACATCTGAAATTGAGAGAGGACAGGTTTTCTTCTGTGACCACGAGAACGGATTCGGGATGCATAAGCTCTCTGATTCTTTCAGTCAGTTTTTGAAAAAGTGCAAAAGCAAAGAGATAAATCCGCGCGCCAGAAGAACACCGGAAGAAAGAGAAAAAGAGTTAATAGAAAAAGGTAAATCCGGTAACATAACAGACGGACTCCGTAAAATGTGGGAACAGGAATACAATAAATACAAGGATATGGTTCAAGAGGAAGTCAGCCTGTAATATCAGCAGGAAACCGGAGCATCAGGGGGTTGCTTATGCGGAAAAGATATATAATCGGATTGTTGGTTGCTGTTGTTTTGGCGGTCCTTTTCATTATTCCCAACCCATTAAACACTGCGAAAGCAGCCGATGGAGGAACAAAGATTTATTCTCCGCTAATTCCTGTATACACGGTTGTGGATTGGAATAAGATCGAATTAGCTCCGCATAATCCGGACGGACCTGATAGTAATATTGCCAATGGAAAAACAACAAAGGGAATTCAAGTAATCATATTCGGTGTAAGCGTATACGATGGACGCTATACCATTGATGGAATACATACCAGATGATAAACAGATTGAAATACTAAATCAGTTATTATGTGTTTGTATTGATTAATCATCAGATGAATGGAAGAATACCTGGACAGTGTTTTTGCAAAATGAGGGGACTATCGAAAAATGTGGAATCAACTGTTAGATCTGTTCGAAAAAGCTGACCGTTCTATCGATATCATTGAAGGCAATATTCCGCATGGCTTTGATGAAATACAGGAAATAGGTGCAAGTCCGGAATCTGTATTAGGAGCCGTGATCGTTAATACCTGCGGGATCGTTTTTGATAAATGGGTATTTGTTATCGGACAGTCATCTGATAATTACGGAATACTGAACTTCGGCGAGAAAATGAATTATGATTCCTCCGGTTTGCTTGTAGTTGCTACAGATATTGTAGGCGGAATATTTGCACTCAATATGGGCAGGTTTCCGGAGGATCAGGGTTTGGTGTGGTATTTCGCACCCGACACATTAAAGTGGGAATCTCTTGAGATGAAGTATTCACAATTTATCGCCTGGCTTGCTCAGGGAGACCTGTCCGGTTATTACAGTTCGATGAGGTGGACTGATTGGCGAAAAGATTCTGAATCGGTTGGTTTTGGCGAAGGGATCCTTATCTATCCCTATTTATGGGCTAAAGAATGTAATATTGAGACTGCATCTAAAAAGGTTGTTCCGTTAAAGGAACTGCTGGGCATGAACGAGGAATTCTCAAAGACCACAGTTTTATAAATTTAAAACGTCAGGACCAGTGACTTCTGCTTTTGCGTTGACAAGTAAACTTGGCAATGCTATTATTCAAATTGCCAAGTATACTTGTCATAAGTTTTGGAAACAGGAGAAATAGGAAATGGATAAAGACGAGATATTAATGAAGAGCCGTATGGAGAATAAGGGCCGTGATATGCCTAAGATAGAAGAGGGCAAGAATTCGGCGAGATTTGCGATAATAATCGGTTTTGGTTTCATGCTTATCATGGCATTATTGAGCCTTATCGCACACAGCAAGATAATATATGGCATTGTGGCCACGGAGTTTTGTATTGTTTTCGCGATGAGCCTCTACAATGCGATCAAGAAGAAAGAACGCAAATACATCATAATGACACTCACGAATGCCATACCGTTTGGTATCTTTACGTTTATGACGGTATGTGAGATCTTTATGATCTATCCATGAGGTAAGAGTTATGGATGATTCACTGGTATTAAAAAACAGATTAAAGGAATACCGCAAGGAGCTGAATCTGTCGCAGGATGAACTGGCAAAAATGGTAGGCGTGTCCAGAAACACCATCAGTTCGATTGAGACGGGACAGTTCTGTCCTACGGCTAAACTTGCTTTGGTAATCTGCATAGCACTGGATAAGAAATTCGAAGACGTGTTCTATTTCTGAAAGAGTATCAGGAGCATTGCAAATAGGGGAATAAAAATATGGACAATATTAATGAAACAGAATCTCTGAGGGAAGAACTGAGAAGGATCAATCATACGATCCAGTGCAATAAAAAAGCACGTGAAGAATTGCTGATCGTAAACAGACACGGTATCAAAACGCCTCCTATGGCATCATTTATTTTGTTATGGGTTGTCTGTGCGTTTGTCGTAGCGTTAACGATTTTTGCTATATATAATAATGGTTCGCTGTTATTTGATTTGGCTGTCGGCACATCCTTAACAGCCGGTATCATTTTGTTGAATATGCTTGTGTACTTTCCGAGAGTCAAAAAGATTAGAAAAATAGATGCCGAGAACAAAGCACTCGATGCTGAGTTACACATAATCGAAGAGAAATTAAAAGCAATTGAAAGTTAATGACAAATATTCACACATAAGAGCATCGGGGTTGGATATAATGCTTGTATGGATGACTTGAATTCTTTTATTCTGATATGGGCGTTTATCTTCGGCATAACTCAGCTGATGGGGTTCCTTATTGATCTTATTGCTTGGGCGGTAAGGAAGAATCATCCTGCCAGAATCGAGAAGAGCGAGGACGCAACTTACCCTAAGTTTCTTACTGTACATGTCTGGCATGACAGCCATCTATCCCACGGATATAAGCAGATACAGTTCATCCGCAAAGACGATAACAAATACAAGCTATATATTAAACGCAGCGTAGGCGGATGGATCGGAATCATTCTTCTCGATTTATTCATCCTGGTGATCATATTCGCGATGCCGGTAGCGGTACTTATCCTGGCGCCGGATAACCCGCGTCCTGAGATTTCCGGCTGGTCGTTAATCGTTTTATCAATGTTTGTGCACAGCCATTTAACAGGCCCCGATACTATCGCGAGGCTGGAATTAAACAAGTATCTCAAAGCACAGAAACGATGAACATGAGATATAGATTAATAAATAGTAAGGGTTACGGATAATGATAAGAGTTGAACCGGGAAAAGAATATATAGCTTGGGCTGAAAGGAATACATGTAACCATGTGTATTCTCTTTCCGTTGCGGAGTACAGGCAATACCGGAATGTTTTTGTTGCTTTATTCATGGTATGTATAGTTTTGATGCTTGGTGGATGTTCAAGAGCGGAAGGTTTTCAGGACGTGGAAAACATTACAGCTGTTAATTTCTTATGCGGTCCTATAGAGGATGATAGTAACACCCGGTATGATTTGGACAATGGTGTTGTCTATTATGGTGATTCAAAAGAATCTGAGCTTGATCCATCAGAAATTGAGTCGATAAGAAATGCAATTGCAGTAGCTGAGAAGTGGGATAATCATTACCACTATGAACCTTTCAGTATTGGCATGACAGGACCTTTTATATATAAAATTGTTATCGAGTATTGTGACGGTACAAGCTGTGAATTTGAGGGTTATACATTAGCCAGTTCTATGAATTCGGCAAAATGGCCCAAAGGCTTTGATGAACTGAAGTCGACACTTGACGGTATCATCCACTTGAGGGAATATGGCAGCTTTACGACCGATTACAAGACCTACAGTTATGACGGCAAGTACTATGCGTGCATTATTGACCGTCCTGGCTTTGAGATAGACATATATTCCGATAATTATATCTGTGCTATAAATCGTCCGTGTGAAGAGAACGTTTTCCACGGTATCTGCTGGGAAAATGACAGTTATAATCTGTGGATCCAGACCAAGAATGGCGATACGATGTGTTTCAGCCCGGTTGACGGGGAATGGATTTTGAACGAAGATGCAATAAAGCCGGATTATATAATCACCAAAGGTGTTGTCTGAATGATTCATAAAAACCTTAGAGCGTAAATATACAGGTATAAAGGCTAAAGGAGGAATAATCATGTTTTGTCCGAATTGCGGTACGCAAAATGCAGATGGCGCTAAGTTCTGTGCTAAGTGCGGTGGTGCACTCCGGTCTGCTGCACCTGTCAATCAGCAGCCTGTATCAGAACAGCCGGTTCCGGCAACGAAGCGTGGCAGAACCTATGGTCCTCAAGAGCGGAAAAAAGCCAACAGACTTTGTATCCTCTCACTCATACTGGGAATTGTCATACCTTTGGCAGCTTGTATTTTATTTGGGGTAGTGGAAAACACCGGATTCATTCCAAATTATTATTTAATTATAATGGTCACCTTACTTCCGTCAGCTGCCATGATAGCCGGAATAGTGCTCATGATCGTAGTCCGCATTAAATACCCTAAAAACAAATTCGGACTTGTCCTTATGATCATATATTGTGCTTATGTGGTAATAGGTCTTATATTCTTTGTGATTGCATTATCATCGTGCAGCGATTTCATCGGATCTTCATCCTGCAGTTAATGAAATAAGGGGACCGTTATTTGGGGGATAAATGAGAAAGTTAAGAGTTATCACATCAACTGTTCTTTTGATCGCAGTATGCATGGCTGTTTTCGCAGGATGCAGACCTGATATTGATACGAGGGTGACGGGAACATACATTATCTGGGCCGAATACTCAGGGAACATATACTATGACTTTACCGTGAATACGTGCAGCAGTATCAGAATCGATGCCCGTACCGGAGAGATTCTGTATGAAAATTATTGGGATGGACGGATAACGTGATCTTTGCATATAAAAATGCAAAATGCAGATAATGCTATAATCTGTGTAAATCTTTCTACCGTATTTGCTGTTTTTAATTTAGTCTAACGGGTGATAGTAGGGAGGAAATACGAATGAAGAAGATAAAGCTGACTGCACTTGTTCTGTGTGCATCGATGCTGGCGGGAACAGCAGGATGCCATGCGATGGATGAGCCTGATATGACATCATTTTCTCAGACGGAAGCTGTAACAGAATCATCAACAGAAGTCACGCAGACCGTAACGGAAAATACTGAACCCGTTTTTACTGATTCAGGTGTTGATTTCCTTGAAGGCTATGAGAAGTTCGAAATAACTTCCACGGATCTCGAGAACGGAGTCTGGGCGGATATTATCTCCTATGACCGCGGAAACAATGCATCACCCGAACTTTCCTGGGCACCTGTTGAAGGCGCTTCGGAGTATATCATCTACATGGTCGACATGAATACTCCTGACCTGATCATATGCGGCAACCTCCACTGGAAATCAAGCGGTATTACGGTAACCGAACTTCCCGAAGGATGGGCACCCTCAAGTGATTATGTCGGTCCCAGGCCGCCGGCAGGCGAAACTCATATCTATGAGATATATGTCGTGGCTCTTAAAGAACCTGTCGAAAGACTTAAGGGCAGTATCAGAGCTTTCAATCCCAATTTCGAAAACTTCATCCAGGGTCTGGATATCGACAGTGAAGGCAACTCCGGAAACATCCTGGCATACGGCAAGATATCCGGAACCTTTGCGATCTAAAGAGATTGGAACAGTAGATCACCAGGATTATTGGCCATTTGTTTGCAACTTTAAGCATATAGGTAAATCCACGTTGCTAAAAACGTGAGGTCATTTCATATTATTTAAGACATAATAGGAGTTGTTGAGGATAAGAAGGGTGATGGAGAAGTCTAAAACTAAGTTGTTTTCGTATGTATGTCCAAGTTGCGGAGGGCACTTGGAGACAGATGATAATCGTAAACTCATGGTTTGCATATCATGTGGGAATACTTATGACTATGACTATTTCTGCGAAGAAAACCTTCTTTTAGCTGCGGACAAAGCACTGGCAAACAGCGACTTTTCTTCTGCAGGTGATATGTATTCGTTCATGTTGGATAAAGAGCCTTCAAATGTGAAAGCACTTACAGGTCTGATACTTTCGAACAATAAAGTGAAAAAACTATACGATATTACTCTGAAGATTAAGAACGGAACATTTATTCCGGGCACCTTTAATCTTAAAAAATACAGGGAAAAATGTGATGCTGAGGATCTTCATTTCTTTGAGCAAACTGATAAGATCCTGTCCCTATATAAAGAATATAACGAACTGAAAAATGCAATGAAGCAACTTGAGACAGAGGAGAATTCAACGGAACAGAAGTTTGATAAGGGCGAAAGTGAATCATTATTCTACTATGAGGGCAACGATAAACTGAAAAAGATTGTAATTGCTGCTTCGGTAATACTTTTAGTTCTGGGAATCACTGCTGTTGCTTTTGGAACAGAATACGGTACTCCGCCGTTGCTTATAGCTATTCTGGTAATCGCAATGATCGGAGCGGTCATCACGATCTTGGTTGCTCTTTGGAAGATGCGTGATAATAAGAAAGAACAGAAGAGTCCGGTCTTAACAAAACTGGATGAAATAGATGCCAAGATGGAAGATAATAAAGTTGAGATGCACAGGGTTATAAGCGAGATTAACGCTGTCTTTAAAGAGATGAACAACAGTTTATGAGGTTGGAATGAGCAGGAAGTATTCCAAGCTTTCAATTGCAGGTTTTGCTCTTATAATCCTGTCCGTGATTATAGGGCAGTTCTTCATATTTAATGACGCTATGCTCCATTGGTTAGGCAGAGATGTTTTCGATGCACGAATCTAATAAGTTTTGCGCGATATAATGACATTATGTATGCGGATCCTGACAGGAGATATGGAAATGATAAGTGAAAGAAATAAAGTGAGGATAAGGATTGCGGTTATTACGATTGTCATGACTGCGACATTATGCTGCCTTGTTACTTCCTGTTTCAGATTAGGCAGAAAAAAGCCTTCTGAAGATGATATCTATGGATGGTATGAATTGAAAATAGATGAAGGACACTACGTTATGAGTGTTCAGGATGATTATATTGATGTTTTCTTTTTCAAAAAAGATAATGAGAATGAAGAGACAATGAGCGCCTCGGAAAGAAATATCGGGTACTCTTACAAGATATGCGATATAGAAGTTAAGG
>JAEEGL010394756.1_pt1 | contig 27532 bp, 14 predicted proteins | sample 9134231 | NCBI WGS metagenome assembly JAEEGL01 (sample SAMN16246548, study PRJNA631951) | gut metagenome | biome: gut microbiome; feature: rumen; material: fiber-attached | host: Bos | place: Iran: Karaj | collected 2018-10
ATCTGTCCCTTCTGTCCCTCAAAGCACGCTTTTTCGAATTCGGGGACCATCTCGCCCTTGCTGAACCATCCAAGGTTTCCGCCCTTTGATTTGCTGGGGCACTTGGAGAACCTCTTGGCCAAGTTGGCAAAGTCCTCTCCCTTTGATAGGCGGATCATGATTCCTTATGCGTCCCTTGCGTTGGAGACGAGGATGTGGGATGCGTTGACCGATTTGACCATGTCTGTCCCAATCCCCTTCTCCTATTTACTCCACGAGGATGAGCTCGGTGAGCTTGCTGTCGACGTGTCCCGCGATCCACCATACCGGCTTCATCGACGAGGCGCAGTTGGTGCCGTGGGCGGTGACGGCGAAGTACTTCACTTCCTTGAACAGCGACTCCACCACCATGACGAAGTTCTCCTCGCCGTTGTCGATCAGGAACTGCCTGACACCATCGTCACTTAGCCTGGGGTTGACCAGGTCGTTCTTCGTGGCCACCACGGCGAACGGCATATCCGTCTGCGTGGAGGGCCCTGTGCCCCTGATGGTGGTGAACATGTAGTGGAAGATCTCGAACACCTCGTGGGGCGCTTCCCTCAGGTATTCCCTCTTGAAGGACAGGGGGTCGAAGGTGAAGATGATCCCGTCGGTGTAGTTGTAGTACTCCTGGAGGTCGGCCATGAGGACGATTATGTTCCTGATGCTGTCGAACAAATCCTACGAATATCTTGGCGAGATCTACGTCAACATCCTCTCGCTCCAGGATGTGCTGATATTCTCCACAGTGTGCCTTGTGATAATGATGCTGCCCGCGATCAGGGAGTACTACGTCCCTCCGATGAAGGATACACCGCCTCTAAGATGGCGGCTGAAGTTCTGCCTCCTGAGGCCTAACGACAAGCACCACAGGTATGAGTTCTCGGAGAATTCGGAGACCGTAGAACGATGATACGGTCATGTCGGGACCTTTCGAAGATCCGGAGGATACGCCGAGTCCGATCGGTTCCGTTGATTGCCGTTGGAGATTTTAGAACTATGTCGTAACATTTCGTTACAAATTAGAAGGTCTATATATACTTTAATTTAGGCAATGCTGCATCCAGAGTATCGTATATTCCAGTTATGGTTTGGCCTCATCACGATTTCGAAATATATTAGACAATCGTACCTAATTTGAGTGATGTTAAGTAACTTTTATATTTTACCCCCTCTTGAGTACCAATTATTAGTAGTACGCGGCATCCCGACACCTGAATGGTGAATCGTTGAACTCGATTGTATTGCAATCGGAAGGGAGGAACTGGATTGAGGTCAGACGGTCAATCGAAGAACGTGCTAAAGACATCTAAGCATGCCTCTGGAGATAATCCGTCAGTTCGGGGTATGGCAGGCTCCAAACACACCACGTCTTCATTGAAGAAAGCAAGCGCAAGACGCAGCAAGGATAAAATCAGATCGTTCTCAAGCAAAGGATCTGGTGGAACGGGCGGTGTCCAGGCCCGCAAGAAAAGATTCGCGATAATAGCAGTGGCCATCTTCTTGGCGTCAGTGTTCCTCCTTGTTTTCCTCCCCAATGGCATGACAGAGGGTACCGACGTTCAGACAATAACTTACCACAGCGGCTTCGTAGATGCGGGTGATTCGAAGGAGAAGACCGTCGGCGTGAACTACTACGGAATCGCTGCCACCGAATACAACCCGGAGTATTGGTCGAGCAGTCTGGCCGACCTCGACGATCTGGGGGATCTTTCAGGTTCCACAAGCGATTGGACCGGCCCAGCGGTGGACGGAACGATTGAGCTGTCGGTCAACGAATTGACGGTCCTCCAGGAATATCAGATGAAGCTCATAAGTGCGGAGGACGAGACCTGTTATATGAGGTGGACTGGCGGTTCCGGAGGAGACTGGAATACGGGATACGATGTGGGCATCGACGGTTCTTACGGAGACAAGGTCTTCAAGATCGTCCTCGACGAATCGCTGTCAGGAGCGACGATCGTGGGCTTGTACAATGGGAAACCGAAATCATCTGTCTACAATATGGCGGAAGACAGGTTCCACCTCATCGAAGCGGCAACCAGTAAGTTCAAGATAACGTATACCCTTGACAACAATACCATCATAGGAACCTATACTACGCTTCAATCGACCGAGTCCTTCTACAAGCTGTACGGGGAGAATGAGGGGAAGTTCGTTACATTCGGTCTGGAGTTCAAGATCACGCTGCCCAGTCAAACGTCGATAACGATATCCGACGGAAGTCTCAAGAAGGTCTTCGCTGGCTGGAGCAAGTTGGACCTATCAGAGAATCCTGTCGACGAAAGTAACTACGCTGATTTTATCACCACTTCGAACTTCGTCTATCCTGGTGACGTCGTCTCCGCGGATGTCACGGACCTTTATGCGATCTGGTTACTTCCAGACATTGAAGTCGGATTGGTGAATCTCGACGTGAGCGATGCCTATGACGCCGATAAGAAGCAGATCGTTACAACACTCGGCATGAGCGATACCGTACTCAGATCATCCATTCAGCCGTACATAGACATCAGTTCACTGGACTCGGTTTCCACACAGGCCGGGGAGGCCTATCATTACAGCTCCACCCAGGTGGTGGAGGATAATAAAACCTATCATTACGCGACAGGGGTCACTACCGATGCAAAATCGATGTTCGCGACCATCTACAAGATCCACAATTCAAACGGATACACGCAGGTTTCATCTCAGCAATACCTGCCTTCGGGAACCTATCGTTCCCTGAACGTCGAGAAACCTCACACCATAGGACTGAAATCCAACGTGAGGGCTAGCGGGAACGTCATCATCGATAATGTGAATTTCGATCTGCCATCCTATAACAACAACCAAAGGTTGGGTTTGAACGAATCCTATGCGATCAACGCCAACTACAACCGCCTGATCATGGGTACGAACATCGGTATCGACCTCGAAAGACTGGAGAATTACGGTAAAAACAACAATTACATCAATCTGCTAAGGGCCCCGTACGTCATGGGAGGAAACGAAAGCAGTTCCAAATGCATAGAGCCCGGAAAGGAGATAGTGTCCGCAACCAAGGACGACAATACGGGAACGAGCCTGGGCTCGCTGACTGCCAACATCTGTACCTATGTCATCGTCCATTCAGGGATATACTGCCATCTGTCTGCTGGACCACCGACCGGTACCGTGAAATCCAGCAGTTACCAGCTGTCCACATACATGGTGGTCAAGAATGCCATCGCTACCGGTATCGTCAGCGGTTCAGCCGGTTCAGGTGTGATCAACGACTCGGGTAAGAACAATACGTACAAGACACTGGGTTCCATGCAGGGGGGCACATTCGTCTACTGCTGCGGTCTGAAGACAACGGGAGACAGGTATGAGGATCTTGCCACGGAATTCAACGAGGGCGGCATACACGACAAGTATCATCTCGACGAATCCAGTGTCGTACAGGGAGGTGCGAAGTCCGGTAAGATCTATGGGAGCACCCATCTGTTCGTCACCGGACGTTCATCCTTGTTCGATGTTCAGGCCGGAGGACGTGACACCGCCTCCTATTGTACTCACACCTACATGGAGATCTCGGGGAAGGCAATAGTTCGGCACATCGCCTGCGGAACGATCACTGACGGTGCTAGCAAGAACGAATACTATCAGAACGTGGGAGGGGTGGACATCCACGTTCTTCAAGAACCCGTCATCGCTACACTTCTCGGGGCCGGATACGACACATGGAGCGTGACTCCGACGAGTACCATGTCCAGTGGAGAGATCAACATCGACATTACTGGCGGAACGTTCGGTTTCATTTACGGCGGGGGGATGCGCGGTTCGGTAGGAAAACCGGGTGCGACGACCGTCGATATCACGATCAATATGACCGGCGGAAAGGTCTTGTACGATCTGTTCGGCGGAGGCAGAGGCGGTATGGACAAGATCCACCACAACGCCAAGGTCGAGAACAACGGCCTTCCCGACGGATACATGGGCCGTTGGGATAAATCAACGGATCAAGAAAGGAAGACCGGCAGTCTCGGCAGTAAGAACACTACCGGTTACTCGAGGGTGTACGGGGATGTGACCATCAACATCAGTAACGGTGCCGTGATAAACGGTAACGTCTACGGAGGAGGGGAGTCCATGCCGGCGATCCAATCCTACATGGGTGTGGAATCAGGGGTCTACACTTTCGATGGCGCATCGGAGAATGTCGCCACCGTGACCGGCAACGTGACCATCAATATAGACAATGCGACCGTCAGGGGCAGCGTCTACGGTACGGGAAAAGGACTTGACATACAGAACGGAGAAGTACAATCTCCTCTCATGTCCGTCAGCACCGTTTACAATTTCGACTCAAGCGGCAATGCATCCAACGGATATTTCGACTACAAAATATTCTCAAACAAAGGCCTCGTGGAGATACCGTACTGTTCGGCTCTGATCATCTACAACAAGAAGGTGTACACCGATGGAGAGACCACCACCGTCTCCGACGGATTCAGATTCATCCCCTGGATCTTCAGCAATAACGTCTCGTCCTCGATGATAGTCGAAGGCGTCGGGGTCATACAATACAAAACGTCCTCGAACTACGGCGAATACGCCAAGACCACCGGTACGGTCGAATTGGACATAGAGGACAGCACTGTGGCCAACAGCGTCTACGGCGGCGGACAGATGGGAAAGACGGCGGGGAACATCACGGTGTCGATCGCGGATTCCATCATAGGCTTCGATGTATTCGGCGGAGGATACGGAAAATCCGGGGTCATGTGCGTCCAGGGTTCAAGGACCGTCAACATCCATAATGCAGCCATCGGAGGTAACTTGTTCGGTGGATCGAGGAACGGTAACGACGGAGATAGCACACCCTCGGTATCGAATAACGCCTACATCAACATGTACGAGGGATCGGTCAATTCGATCTATGGAGGGGGTTACATGGGTGTCACCTATGGGAAGACCTTCATCTCCCTTGGATTCAACACCGGCCCTACCGAAAACCAGCCGGATTGGGTCAATCCAACGATCGTCGTCAGGGATTCGATATACGGCGGAGGGGATGTCGGAACAGGTTCGTCGAAACCGTACACCGTGCCGTTAGTGATGAGGGGTACGGCCATCAGCATCCGTGCCAGTTATACCGACATATCCATAGGGAAATCGATAATGGGAGACGGGAACTCCTGTCTCACTGAAGGGGAAAAGACCCTGGAGATAGAGTCTCTGGACAACAGATACCAAGATGCGCAGGGAAATATCGACATCGATAAACGCGGGACCATGACTGGTATCCACAGGTTCACCGATGCCACGCTCATATCTACGACTCTTGATATCGACGGAAGGGAGTTCAATATCGGCGGCGTGGAAAAGAAATACTCGCTGACCCACGTGAAGAAACTCATTCTGGAGAATTCAACGACCCTAATGCTGGCGTGCCCCGTGGAGGATATCCAGAAGTTCGACAGTTGGAACAAGGACGGCCAACCCACCACCCCAACCTCCCCTCAGAACAAGATCATATTCACGGACGGCTCCACCCTGCTCATCAGGATACTGGACGAGACGACCGATGCCGTGAAGGAGTACGGAAAGGTCTCAGGATATACCGTCATCTCCGTGGCAGACAACGCTCCGTACGGAGGGTATGTCCTTGGAAGCAGGCTGTCCGAGGGAGGGTTCGTCATCGTTCAGAACGGAACCTACAAGGTCGCAGACAAGTCCACATTCAGCAATGATATCATGTGCTGGTTCGTATCGGGTATCCAGAATCTGGCGCACACCATGACGCTGACCAATGACGGGGAGTCGCTGAGTACGACGGATGCCTCCATCAGCATGTCCAAGATGAAGACGAGTTCCACCGTAAGGTATGCGGGAGGTACCTTCGTGTCGTATGTCGATGGATACAGTTTCACCGATTCAGGAGGATTGGATCCCGATTACCATAAGAAATTGACCCTGCAGCTGGGCGATTACGATCTTTCGAAAGTTGTACTAAACGAGCACGTCCAGGTGAACGACTTTGTGGATTCCTTCGTGCTCGACGGAAACCCCCCGGCCGGAGAAGCGACAATAAAGTCTGACGGCGGAACAAGCGGGGCATCGTCCAATTTCATAAAGTTCACCGTGGAAGATACCGTCGAGGCCGCGGCCTCATCCTTCGAGACCATAAGCGCTGCATACGCTTCAGGCTTCGATAGCATCACGATCAGCAAGGGAAGCCTCACCGGTATCGCCGCATACCGCCACACCATCTATGAAAGCAGCGAGGTCAAGGGAGTCAACCCCTACCAGCTGAGGCTGGTCGGCTACAAGGACGGTGTACTGTTCCAAGCAGAGTACAGGATGTCCACCGAATTCACGGATGGCCAGGTGCAGACCCTTGTGAATGCGATAGCCACTCATATCGGAGATAAGACCAGCGCACAGTCGATCGCAGAATCGTTCATGGATGACACCAACGGTTACAAGGGCGTCTTCAAGAAATACGAGTTCTCGGGCTACAAGGAGCCGCTAACGTTCAGCGAAGAGCCGATAAGCCCCGTCTCGCTCAGCACTTATAAGAAGAACAGCAGCGGTATGGAAAAGATCCTTGAAAACGATTATATGGGGCCCAGCACGCTCAATCTCAAACTGATGGGCTATCCCATCAACACCTCCATCTACGTAGGTTACGTCATCCTGTACTTCGAGGAGGTGGTCCCCATAGAGGAGCAGACGTCCGGCCTCAGGGATGACGTGATGGTGACCAACAAGATCGAGGTCCGTGTGGACATATTCATCAAAGGAAGCGATGTGGCCACCCAGTACAATTACAGCATGAACGTCGTCAACGGAGAGGGATCCGTCGATACCATTTTGCCGGAAGGTCTGACTGACTACTCGCTCTACCTTCTGTCACTGGATTCCGATCTGCCGGGCGGCGTCGAGAGGGATCTGACCTTCAAAGCGGTCCTCAACCAGGGTAACAACACCGGATGGAGCGGAATGGACGGAGCCATCACCCTGAAAGAATTCAATCCCGATTACAAGAGCAACCCCCATCCGGACCAGTACACGTTGCAACGTCTAGGAAAGCTGTCAGGCGCATACATGGCTACCCTCAAGATATCCACATCGGGTTACGACCTGCAGAGCGGAACGTACACCGCATATCTGGTCCTCAAAGATGCCAGTGACCATTTCATTTACGACTCTGAACATAATATAGTCACGATAAAGGTCGTGATCACCATGGTCGAGAAGGACAAGATCACCCTGACCTTCTACGACTACAAGCACGGGATAAACGAGAACACAGGCGGTGTGCAGCTGGCCTATGATTACGGATCCACCATCACCGAGGCCCAATGCGCCCCGGTTATGGAGAATTTCCTCGGATGGTATCTCAACTCCAGCTACACGATCCCGTTCAACTTCAGTACCCCTCTTACCAAGGATATGGATCTGTACGCCAGATACACCTATGTCGTCACGTTCGACTATCGGGACGGTACGACCTCGGAACTGTATATCGCCGATGAGGTGGGCGGCACTCTGATCTCGAAACCGACCAACCCAACAAGGACCGGTTATACCTTCGAGGGCTGGTATAAAGAGAGCAAATGCATAGAGCCATGGGATTTCGCCACCGAGAAGGTCATGGGTAACACCACCCTTTATGCCAAATGGGTAGGAGAGGAGGTCTTCGTCCTGTTCAAGTACAAGGATGCGGATGGCCACATACAAACTCTGAAATACGAGAGGAAAGAAGATGGCAAATACACTAAGCCGGTGGTCCATTACGGAAGCACGTTCAACGTTCTGGATGAGGATGCATCCACCCCATCACTCAATGTGAACATCCTCGACAAAGCCCAATCGATGGTTCAGGAAGCTCTCGGTGTTAACTCCTCCTTCATAAGATGGGAGGTGCAGTACGACGAAAACACGGTCATACCCGTCTACGAGGACACGGTCCTCGACGACAGCATCTACGACATAGAAGATGAGGAGAAAAAAGACCCTTACAGTATGAAGGTCATCGAGCTCAGCGCACTGACGAGCAATATCGCGATAAGAGTCACTATGGATACAGATACGACGGATGTCTCGGCCGTGGTGGAAGCTCCGTCAGTGTTCCTGGTGTATCCGAGTGAAGAAGGTGAGAACGAGTACCAGTTCACATATACCCTGAAGAACGCCACGCGTACGGGACACTATCTCCTCTACTGGGACGACCCGGTGACATCCGAGACCAAAGACCAGCCCTCACCCGGTCTTTCAAGGACCATAAAACTCGAGACCGAGGGATATAATGGCCATACCTATGTGATGAGGGGCTATATCGAAAGGGACGGTTGGCAGCAGGTCATAGAATTCCATGACCACACCGTCAGCAACATTCTGGACGACCCAGCGAATCCCTACACCATCAACTACAAGGCTGTATGGGAATACATCGACTATTCGGTCTACATCAGCAACACCGCCCACGGATACGTCGACGCGTATCTGATGGTGACGGACAAGGAAACAGGCGATGTCACGGAATTGTACGGGTCGTCTTTCACCGCGCATTACGGGGACAGGATAAAACTGATTTTCACACCATCGGACAAGTACCAGTTCTACAGATGGAGCTATCAGGGAGAATGCGAGTTCGAGGACCTGGATTCCAGTTCAACCACCATGATCGTCACCGGAGATTCGATCATACGCGTCAGCGACATCGGTGAGAGGGCGGTCAACGTGCATCTCAATCTCAACGGCCAACCTAACGCTGATGCGAACATCGAGGTCTACTTCAGGTCCGGCGATGCCGGTTCGTACACCTACGGTGCATTGACCCAATCCACCGATAGGTCGATATTCACAGGATACTTCTTCACCGGGGAGTACGTGGTATGTCTGAAGGATTCGGGCAAATACTATCCCATAGGAGTGGCGGAAGTCGATGTCGGTGACAACATATTCTGGTACGATGCCTATGGTATCAGGACGGAGATCACGGACGGGAGCTCCGCCGTCACGAGTCTGGAGCACACCAGGTACATAGGCCGTTCCACATCCTCATCGGACCCGTTGGTCGGAAGTATCACGATACCCGCAGGATACCGTTACGGAACACAGTCGGAATCGTTGCTGTTGGGATTCTACAGCAATCAGTCGTTCGAGACGCTGGACAACCTCGGTTCCAATCTGGACGGGGTGACCACGGATACGACCCTGCATTTCACGCTGAATCTCGAGTCTTGGAAAGGAGAGACGGTCATCAAGGGAACCGTGACCCCCAAAACATACGATGTGACCTTCTGGATTGGATCCGGAACCGGGACCGGCAAGGAGAAATTCGATTGGAACAAAGGGGTCAGCACGGATGCATTCTATACCGAACTGAGCGGATACCAGATAAGCTTCGACAGCACCGTATCGACGATACCTGCCCTTTCCGCTTTCGAGAAGACCGAGGGATCCCTCAGCGCTTATTCGATCATCCACTGGTATGCCAACAAGGACGATACCGGAGGAACGTTCTCCACCATCGTGGACGGAAGCACCGTACTGGATGCAGCGTTCTTCAGGGAGATATCCGAAGGTATCGGCGACGATTCACTGACGTTCTATGCATGGGTAACAAAGGATCCGACGGTCGATGCCACCGTGAAAGTCCATAGGGAGCTTCTGGACCACTCTGATGATGTCAGACAGATAGAAACGCTCTGGATTTCCGATTATAGCAAGGATGCCAAGAACGGATACACTGTCAGGTTCACGATCCCGACGGGATTCGATATCAGCGGATACAATTATGACCACAGTGTATGCACATCCGTCGACGGGAGCACCGTTTACGACCTGACCAGGGAGGACGACGACCTGGTGGTAGTGGTCATCACGATAGATACCGCCTTCACCCTGGACATCTATTATGAACTGGTGACCGTGGACGTCAGGCTGCATCTTGATTACGATCCGGTGACGATCACCGATTGGACCAGGGACAGCTCATCCACTACTGGAGATTATATCTTCAAGCAGACGGGCAAACAATACGGTTCCACAGTCACTCTGCCCACACTGACCAAGAGCGGATACGACTTTGACGGATTCTACGATAAGAAGGAAGGCGGCAACAAGGTAGGCGGTTCCATAACGGTGAATTCGCTTCAGGACATCAATCTGTACGCTCGTTTCATCCCCCAGAAGACCTACACGCTCACCCTTCTGACCCAGATCAGCCAATTCGAGAACGGGCAGCAGAGGTATACGATCACCGCTGCGGAGGGAGAGGAAGTCAGGCATGTAGAGCCGGATTATCCCATTCCGCATTACACGTTCGTCGGTTACGACGGACAATACCCATACTCCCTGGATAGGGACATGACGCTGAAGGCCGAATGGACGATGGACAAACAGGAGTTCATAGTGGATATCACGCCGATCAGCGGAAACAATCACATGAGCATCAGCGGTACCGCCGATTCATTGGACATAGCTCTCACAGAAGGCGGTGAGATCAGCTCCAATTTGACATACAATTCCGAGATCATACTGACATTCAAACCGGATTACAACTACGATCTCGATTTGGACAATTTCTTCTTCTACGTCAAGAAGGACGGCGTGTATGTCAAGGTCGACAACATAGACGGTACCACGGTGGATGACATACAGGTGTTGGACAACGGCCTGTACAGGCTTTCGCTGTTCCTCAGCCAGGATATCAAGATCGAGGCGAAGGCAAAGGTATCGACCCTCGATGTGAGATATTACGTCAACAACTCGCTGGTATACACACAGCATGCGACGAAGTACCAGGTGGTCACCCTGCCCTCCTACGGGATCGGCGAAGGGAAGATCTACGTCCCCGGTTATGAGGCGTCGGACTATGGGTGGTTCACGGTCTACGATGATCCGGAGCACTCTCAATATTCAGGATCAACATACAAGGTGATCGAGGAGAAATCCTTCTACATGAAAGCGATACCCATCAAATACTACGTGTGGTACCACTCGCTGGTAGACGATCCCAGTTCTGATGCAGTGATAGCCAATATAACCGCTCATGAGACTTCAGGAGCCGCACTGGACGCACACATCCAGGAGTTCACCTACGACACCTACGGCACGCTGAGGCCGTATTCCGGCGATGCGAAGTACGACAAGGTCAACTCCATACGTCTGGGTTGGACGACGACAGCAACAGGCGAGATCAGATACGTTCTGAATCACTATGTCGTGAATCTGCTGACGATCGGAGGAGGCTTCGACCCCGAAGATGTGGGGCACAGAATCGTAGAATTGTATCCATACTATCTCAAGATCGAAGATGCCGAGACCTATGACGCAGGTGACAAGTCCGGAGATGCCTACATCTACAACGGCAGCGGTTTCGGTAAGAAGATCGTCAAGGACACCTCCGCATCGCCTACGATGGAGATATGGTACTCGGAAAGGACGATCACCGGCGTCAACTACAGGGAGGACGGCCAGTCGGACCCCGTCCTGTACACAGATAGTGGGACCTACACTGTACACTACTATGGATGGGTCTGGCTGGTAGATGGCGAAGGCGTCCTCACCACAGATAGGAGTATCATAGGTCCGGGAACATTTGAGATCAAGATCGAACCCAGGGAGGTGACGGTGCAGTCGGGAACTGCCAGCAAGACGTATGACGGGTCCGCATTGGAGGATAATATCGTACATGTCTGGAAAGGCCATGTAAATGCCGATACCGAGGGCAAGGTCGCCTGGAAGGAAGTGTGGGACGATTTCATGTTCGAATTCACATATGAGGACCTAAGCACCCATACGACCAGTGACGTGCCTCCGACGGCGCCAGGTACCTACAAGAACATAGTTTCGGTTGTATTCACCGGCAGCCCGTACAAGGCGGCCAATTACAATATAAAATATCTCAACGGCCAACTGACGATCAACGAGGCGGTCGTTCAAATAGACATACCTGCCGGAACATCACGCCAGATGACGTACGGCGGCTCATCGATCCTATTGGGTGCCAGTATCAAGGGTGAATATTCTGGATTCTATCTGGATTATGAAACCTTATCAGACCTCGTGGTAGTTGAGAAAGACGGCAGTGATTGCAGGGTATCCTTGACAAACGACGGCATCGGGGAAGCCACCGTCTTCGTATACCTCAAGCGTACATCTGATCACGTGGTAGAGGGAACTGTCGAGGTCCAGATCACCATCGTCAAAAAGTCGATAGGATTCACAACCACCTTGGGAGACCTGCACAAGCAGTACGACGGTAGCTACGGCCTATCGGAGGCCCAGACCATCTCATATCCCTCGGTTCAGGACATATCGGACATCATCTCGAAGGACAAGAGTTATGTCACGATTAAGGTCAAGGACAAGTATTACAATAACGAGACCGGAAAGGATGCAGGCGACGGTAAGAAGATCACTATCATCTACGAACTGGAGGGTGCATCGGCAGGATTCTACACCGTACCGCAGGTCATCATAGATAATGCATGCATCGACGAATGCGAGATAACGATAACGCCCGGATCGAAGAGCAAAGCGTTCGATAACCAGCCTCTGACCGACAGCAGCTACGAGGTGAACAGATCGGAACCCGAAATAGACGAGGACGGATACACCATAACCGGCTTCGCAGAAGGGGAAGGCGCTAAGATATCCGTCAGCGGTTCGATAACGAACGTTGGCAGCACTGATAACGTCGTAACCACTCTCGATCTCAGAGGGAACACGAAGGCCAGCAACTACAACATCACCTTAGAAGAAGGGACGTTGACCGTCACCGTAAGGGCTCTGGCGGCGATCACTGATGCCCAGACTCTCAGCTACAGCGGAGGTCTCGTATCATTCGCATCCCCCTCCGAGAACGACGGCTTCTACCAGCGTTATGCCGAAACCAAGGAAGGCCAGCCGGGAACCGCAGCGGTATCGGCCAAGGATCCGGGAGGATACTATACCGCCATCGCCCTGAACTACAACGATGATGTTACCAACGTCACCTGGAGTGACGGCACTACCGCTCCGAAGATCATCACTTGGAGTATCGGAAAGATACCTCTCGACCTGACTGCGTTCGAGCTCACCGAGAGTTCCGTCGAATACGACAGCAGCAGACAGACGGTGACATTCGACAACGCTTACGTGCTGGATAGGGATTACACTATCACATACTGGGATGAAACCAGAGGAACGGACAACATGACCGACGTAGGTGCGAAGACGATCACCGTGACCGGTATCAACAACTACCAGGGGGAGAAGGTGTTCAATTTCAACATCACGAAACGCACCATCGTCCTATCGGAGCTGAAGCGGGTCGTCGTCGAAGATATGGTTCACTTCGAGCAGAATCTCATCTACAACGGCGAGAACCAGAACGTCACGTTCGAACTGGATCCTGTGGCGGAGGGGGACGGGATAACCATAACGATCACCGGTGATAGCCACAAGTATGTCGGGAGCAACTTTGTCTCTAGACTTTCCATGTCAGGCGTCAAATCGAGTAACTACGACTTCTCCGATTACGAGGGACGCGATGTGATATGGAGCATCGGGGAGAGGACCGTCTACATAATAGCAAATTCGGCTTGGAAGGTGTACGACGGCTCGCCTCTCACCCTCAATGGCAAGACGCAGAGCGAGAAGTACAGCACGATCGGTATCATCGATGCCGATAGGAGCTATTTCTCGATAAGTGTCAGCGGAGAGAGCCCGGACACCTATGTGAACGTGGGGACCTATGTGAACGAGGTCGAATGGAGCATAACGGTTGATACCGTGGATGACTGTTACCACGTAGAAGTAGTGAACGGATCGCTGATTATCTCGAATTCAGCGTATGATATCAGCTGGATTTCCACGGAGGTGACCTCGTAATGAAGCTATCCGTCAAGATCGTGGCCCTGGCGATGATCGTCGTTATCATCGCGGTGCCGATAGGGTTGGGATATGCGATGAGCCATACCGGGACGGTCACATCCGAGCACAACGTGAACGAGGTCGGTGTGTACGCGCTGCACATCTATCAGGGTGACACGGAGATCCTGGCCCCGTTGCAGATGAGCGAGGTCCCCGTATTCGAGGAAGGGACGGATGCCAACGGCCACAAGTGCATCAGGATCACCAATAACGTGGTCAGCACGGTGGAATACACCTTGCTCACCGACGCCACCGATGACGTCAAAGGAGCCCATATCCGCATGTGGGTGTTCTTCGGGAACAGCATCTCATGGGCGTTCATAGAGGGCATCCAGCTCAACATAGTGGATAAGTACGGGACCGAATCATTCTCCTGCGGGGTCAACGCACAGGGGACCACCGGGGTATGCACCCAGATGATAGAGCTCGAACCCAAAAAGCTGGAACACGAATTCTCGATCACAGTCACATACAAGGCCGAGGTGTCGGTCGACTACAAGACCATCGGTGAGATCGCGGTCGATCCCAAGATGACAGCAGTCTTCGTCTACGATGACGAGGATCCGGTGCCGCCTTCGGTAACGCCCCCGGCACAGCAGGAGGAGCCGTGAGGAGGGATATGATATGAGTCGCGTTAACAGAATCATAACGGTCCTTGCCGTATGCGCCCTATTGGCCACGACGGCGGTGGGCGTCGGTTTCGCATACACCTCCGTCACCATCAATACCGACAACAACGTGACCAGCGAATACATCATCGTCACCCCGGGGGATAACAAGTATTCCGGGAACTTCAATCACTATTTCGAGTACCATTGGGGTACCACAGTCAAGAAATCCGCCGACCCGGTTAGCAGGATCTACAGCCCCTGCAGCTGGTACATCGAGCCCATCACCGTCGGAGAGGAGCACATCCAGGCATATATCCTAGGTGACATGAGGCTCGGCATCACGTCCACCAGCGACCTGAACGATTTCACCGTCCATGTGGAGATCCCCACGGACAGATACTATCTGATATCGGAAAGCTACGACTATGTCATGGTCGCCTCCGTGGTCGACGTGTGGCCATCGGAAGAAACTATTCCGCCGATAGTGCCGCATGTGTATGGAGATGCCTCGGCCAAATACTTCAGCCACTACGTATATGACGAGGAAGGCCACCTGATCAGCAGGTCATACAGTGCGGATTATGTGATAAGCACGACCTCGGGAGAGGGCAAGGACATAGTACTGGATGACCTGCCGCTGGATTATGACAAGGAGGAATACAAGGTGCTGCTGACCCTGTACCTCGTGGCCAGGACGCTGGATTACGAACCGGGTTACATCCTCGGCGAGGACGATGAGCGCCATGTCGGCGTCGATTTCGTGTTCAGGGTGTCCGCGGACGGTTGACCGATATCCCTCCCGAAGCATCGGATAGGTCATCATGGCTGCAGATGAATTCAGAAAATGAGCAGATCGGATATGGCGAGGGAAGTAAACTCAGGGGTGAAGGCTTGGGAGATTCGTCGTCAAACCCCTTGCGTAAAACAGGATGGTTGAGAGGGAGAATCCCAACGAGGTTATGGTCAGGAATTTGGTCAGAAAGACCTCAGCCCGTTCTTCCATCAAATGCGATAGCATGGTGAGTCATCATACAAGAGCCATAATAGAGAATCCACCATGTTCATCAACGCTGTAAGAAAACATAGTCATTATCTATCGTCTCAAGGAGAGGGGGCCAAGAAATACTATATCGAGCGTACACATCTTATGACCTGAGTTCGCCACAGCAGCATCGAGATAACCCGCAACCACTACCTTTACGTCGATCCGAGGAAGATGGCCCTGGCCGATGACATGACTCAGGACGGTCTGTGACTTAAACAAATTACAATCCGCAGAGGTGGGACTGCGGGATTAACAAATCTTCAATTCTTTATTTAGTAAGCAACATCGTGCAGTTCATGCCTTGTTTGCACATAGAATGGTGAATGGAAATGGGTTTCGACCCGGTACGAGACCGGGTCTGGAAGGTTCATTTCTGATCGTTTATCATTATGATATGGTATCCGAACTCTGTCTTGACAGGCCCGACTATCTGTCCCTTCTGTCCCTCGAAGCAGGCCTTCTCGAACTCGGGGACCATCTCGCCCTTGCCGAACCATCCGAGGTTGCCGCCCTTGGACTTGCTGGGGCATTTGGAGAACCTCTTGGCGAGGTTCGCGAAGTCCTCTCCCTTGGAGAGGCGGATCATGATGCCCTCCGCATCCCTTGCGTTCGATACCAGTATGTGCGAAGCGTTCACTGATTTGACCATGGTACCTCGATATCCTCCTCATATATCATGGCGACGGGATGACCCTGACCAGCTCCTTGTCGGCGAACCCTGCGATCCACCAGACAGGCCTCATGGCTGAGGCGCAGTTGGCGCCGTGGGAGCATACCGCGAAGTACCTGACATTCTTGAACGATGCCTCGGCCAGACGGACGAAGTCGCCCTGGCCGTGGTCCATGAGGAAGTCCCTGACGGTCTCGTCGGTCAAGGGGGTCTTCATGAGGTCGTTCTTCGTTGCCACCACAGCGAAGGGTATGTCGCTGACCTCCAGCGGGTTGCTGTGCCTTATGGTGGTGAACATGTAGTGGAAGCTGTCGAACACCTCCTCAGGTGTCTCCCTCCTGGCGTCCATTGCGAGGGGGAGGGGGTCGAATGTGAACACTATCCCGTTGGTGTAGTTGTAGTACTCCTGGAAGAGGACCTTGTCCACATTGGGCTGGAACTCCGTTCCGGAGATGTCGTTGAAGACGATCTCTCTGTCCTGGAGGGTCATGGATTTGAGGAATACCACCTGGGATTCCAGCTCTCCGGCGATGGTCTTCGGGGCGAAGTCTTTTGCCGCGAGGGCATCCCTGGACAGTCCGTCCGAGGGGCTGTCGACGGTGACGTCGACGATCCTGGCCATCTGCGTAAGTGTCTCAACGGATGCGAGCATCAGCGCTGTCTTGCCGGTACCTACTCCTCCTACGAGGGAGATGGTTATGGGAAGGGCTTCCCTGGTGTCGATCTGCTTCCCGCAGTGGGGGCACAGGGTGGTGAGGTTGGACCTCCTTCCGCTCTGGCATGGGATGTCGTGGCCCTTGTTGCAGGTGTGGTACTTGTATCCGTACCTGTTGGGTACAGGGTAATCGAGGATGAGTCCGCATCTGCATTTGACCTTGGGCCTCTCGAAGTTGCGCTTGCAGTGGGGGCAGACTCCGAAGTCGGTGTGCTCGGAGTATTCCCTTGCCTCCCTCTTGGCGCAGGACCTGATCCTGAGACCGACGATTCCGCGGGCTATCGCGAACACGGGGATCAGGGTGATTGAGATGATGATCGCCCAGGGGTAGTACAGGAATAAGAGTAGCAGGGGAATGATGACGAGGGGCTTCTTCCTCTTCCAGGCGCCGACGATGAGCCCCCAGGGCAGGAGCAGGCTCCTGGAGAACGCTTTGGGCCTGTGGGTCCAGAGGTACTCGGCGGGGTTGTTGTCGTCGCCGGTGACGTCCCATGAGGGTTTCGCAATGAATCCTCCGAGCGCGAGGAGGAATCCGGCCATCATGAGTGCTATCTCCAGGCTGTTGGACAGCTGGGCGTTGAGGTTCAGGTAGCCCACCAGGCTGTCCAGCATCGTACCGTACAGGCTCTTGTCCATGCCGAGCCCGTGCATGAATTCCGTCAGGTCGTATCCAAGCGCATCCGCGTTGGGGAAGAAGAGGTACAGATGTATCGTGGTGAGATCCGCGATATCCCCTTTGGGCAGGGTGTAGTTCATCGTGGTGAAAAGACACATCCCTGCATAGGCGAGTGCTAAAATCGAGACAATCGCGTAGATCGTCTTGTTCATCCCATTCATGCGTAACCGTATGTGGGTATCGTTTATATAGGGTGGTTTTCGCACCCGATATGTAGAGGATATCAGTCGGAGGGCCTCTCCACCGAGCCGTCGGCACGGTGGAGCTCCCTGCCCATTTCAATGGGGTTGGTGACGTCCATCAGGCCCCAGGGCCACTCCTGGAACTCCTTGATCCTGATCTCGTCCATCCCGGCCCTGACCTCATCCAGGTCCTTGAGGATGACTGGGCCGAAGGCGGCCTGCTTCTCGCCGATGGGCTTCCCTTCGAGGATCCAGAACTCGGATTCCTCCGGACCGTTTGTGATCTCGAGGGATGTCTTCCTCTTCATCTTGAACCTGTGGTTAGGTCCGACCTTGGTTCCATCCATGTCGGCCTCCTTTCCGGAGGTGTAGTAGACGTTCCTGTCGATGCCCTCTGCGAGGGCATCCAACATGAACGAAGATCCAGGTTCCATCTCGATCTTCAGAATCCTGACACTGTTCTCGGAGGATGCGTACGATCCCGGGTTGGGTGAGTATGTTTTCTTGCCATCGAACTCCCCGCAGTAAAGGGTCACTGTAGTCCCATCCTTCTCGAACACCGGGACGTCCTCCGCCCAGACGTTGTTGACATGGTTCTCCCCGTTCTTCCTGTCGAGGGGGAGGTTGATCATTATCTGCGTGATGTGCACCGGGTTCTCGTTCTCCTGGTCGATCAGAGGGTACATCTCGCAGTGCTCGTACCTGCTTGACGCCAATGTCCACTGCACATCGCCGTTCCCGTACCTGCCGTAGTTCTTCTCCGTGTCGAAATGGTCCACGAAGCCTTTCTCGGCGATCGTGATGGTCTCGTATCCCCAGTGCGCATGCATGGGGAATCCCGGCACCACCCTGCCGTGGTACATCCTGAAACCGAACCTCTCCTGGTAGTCCCTCCCCAGGTTCCTTCCCCTGATGAGGTCGATGGGAGGCGCCATCTGTGAGTTGCCCTTGGGGTACGTGTCGTGGTGGTGGGAGACGAACGTGAACGGGTCGTCGCCGGACCAATGGATGTTGATGTCGACGATCTTCTGCACCGTCTTCGGTCTCTTGGCTAGTAGGAACATCATACCATCCATTCAGGAGGTTGCATAAAGAAGGTGCTGTCCATCGCTCGGAAGCGTTGCGAGGGTCTGCCGTCGCTGTTGATCCTGTCGGAGCCCATCTTCGAGTCGATCTCGTCGAGTATGGCGAATAGGCTCTCCCTGCTCACGGTGCCCGTGGCAAGTCTAAGTCTGTACTCGCGGCAGCGGTGGCAGCCGGATACGAACTTGGGGGCGATGCTGCGGAGCTTGCGGATGGCCGCATCCGCCCCTTTCTCCTGGATGAGCATGTCGGTTAGCTGCTTGCACCACTCGATCTGCTGGGAGACGGTCGGGCTCTCCAGCTTCCTTCCGGAGCGGAAGTACTCGTCGATCTGTGTGACCAGGAAGGGGTCCCCGACTCCTCCCCTGGCCACCATGACCCCTGTCGCATTGGTCGATGCCATCGCGGCGATGGCATCATCGAGTGTGTAGATGTTACCGGAGACGATCAGAGGGACCGACAGGGAATCCTGCAGCCCTTGAATGATAGCATAATCGGGGTATCCGCTGTAGCCCTGGTCCTTGGTGCGGGCGTGGATCGTTACAGCATCCACCTCCGCGGCCTCCAGCTCGCGGATGACCTCCATGAAGTTCATGTGATTCCTGTCGTTGCCGAGACGGATCTTCGCCGTCACAGGAAGGCCGGTGGCCTTCTTGGTGTCCTTGACTATCTTACCGCAGAGGACAGGGTCCTTCATAAGGACGCATCCGGCACCGCTGCGCTGAATCTTGTGGACCGGACAGCCCATGTTGACATCGATCATGTCGATGTTGCTGTTACGGTCAATCGCTATCCTTGCGGCCCCGGCGATGTCCTCGGCGGCATGTCCGAACAGCTGCAGAGCGGTCGGATAGTTCCTGTCGAACTCCAGGTACTCGTCCGTCCTGGAGCCGGAGTTCAGTATTCCAACGGCGGACGTCATCTCGGTGACCGATAGCCCGACACCGAACGGCTTCATGAAGTCCCTGTAGCTGCTGGACGTGTACCCGGACATAGGCCCGAGGACCACCGGGCCGTCGATGTTCACATCGCCTATCTTCCACATCGTATCGGTTTCTGCTGAAACGGGTGAAACCGGAGCAGGGGATCACTTCGATGCCCTCCTTCTCCCACAGGTCGCAGATCAGGTTGACGCCGATGGAGTCGGAGGCCATGTGGCCCGAGATGATCAGATTGATGCCTGCCTTCTGCGCCGTCTCGTAATGGTCGTCGGGGTAGTGCATGGCGATGATCGTCTTCACACCTGCATCGGCTAGGGCCTCGTATGTCTCCTTGGAGAACGACGTACCGCCGTTCATCTTGACCATGATCTTCCCACACTCGTCCTCGGGCCTTCCCAGGAGGATGATGGGCGGGCTGTTGCACCTGGCGGCCACCCTGGCCTCGGGTTCCTTCATCAGGGAATCTATGATGTCCTGGAGTGTGCTGGGATCGTCCTCCTTCATCTTCCTGACCATGAACTCTTCCACCATGTTGTCGGCGGGAGCGTGGATGTTGAACAGAGGGATGTCCAGCATCCTGGCGGCATCGGCCGCCTGGTTGTAGTTGTATCCCTGCATCCCGCGGAGGACCTTCTCCATCCTCTCCTTGACAAGTTCATAGGCCTTCTCCTCGGGCACGCCCATGCTGGAGAACATGGCGGTCATCTGCATCATGACCTCCGGGAAGCATGTCTTGGAGGTGCCGAGCGGATGGTGCGCTATGACCGCATCGATCCTCTGGCCCTTCTCCCTGAGCCTGTCCGCCAGGAGGACCTCGGCGGATGTGATGTCGATTCCCCACATCATGCGCTCCGCATCCAGCTCCTTCGCCTTCTCGGCGCCCACCGAGAACCTTGAATCGGCGTACGGGTTCCACAGGCGCTCCTCGTCGTAGAGCTCCTTCAGATCCTCCGGGAGGGAGTCGTAGACGGCCCTGGCATCGTCCAGTATCCTCTCCACCTCGGATCCGGGGCGGAGGTCCCTGGCCATGCCGGCCTCGATACCCATCCTGTACGCATCGTAGATCTTCATGGGACGTCCATCGGGCATGGTCCGTTTAAAGTTTATTCGGGATATTCGGCCACCCCCGGCGATAGCTTTTAAGGATGATACGACTGGTGACATCAGAGGCTGCCGGTTTGGACCAGATAATAATCCACGTCGATATGGATGCGTTCTATGCATCGGTGGAGATCCGCGACGATCCGTCGCTGAAGGGCAAGCCGGTCATAATAGGTGCGATGCCCCATGAGAGGGGTGTGGTGGCCACATGCAGCTACGAGGCCAGGGAGTTCGGTGTCCATTCTGCGATGAACGTGAAGGAGGCGTACCGCCTGTGCCCACAGGGGGTGTTCATGCATCCCCATTTCGAGAAGTACAAGTTCGTTTCAGGGCAGCTCCATGCGATATGGGATTCCTACTGCGACGCCTCCGAAGGCGTCGCCTTGGACGAGGCCTATCTGGATGTCACCAGGTCCGCGGGGACCTTCGACAGGGCGGCGGAGATCGCGAGGACGATAAAGGAGCGTACCCTGAACGAACTGGGCCTGACGTGCTCGGTAGGAGTGGCGTATTCGAAGGCCGCCGCCAAGACCGCCAGTGAGGAGATGAAGCCCAACGGGTACTTCGAGATCCGCACCCAGCAGGATTACATCGATCTGATCATCGACAGGGACGTCAGCGTCATCCCGTCGGTCGGCAAGAAGACCACCGAGAAGCTGCACGAGATGGATATCATGACGGTCCGCGACCTGCTGGACAGGCAGGAGGAGGTGATCGAGCTCCTCGGGAGCCACGGCACGATGTGCGTGCAGCTGGCCAGCGGGATAGACGTCAGGCAGGTCGTCCCATATAGGCCGGAGGATGCCAAGTCCATAAGCAGGGAGATAACCTTCCAGGAGGACGTGTTCGATTACGGCCTCCTGAGCGATGTGCTGTTCCTCCTCGCCATGTCGGTTGAGGACCGTGCGAGGCGCCACGGCCTGCACGGTTCGGGAGTGGTGCTGAAGATCACTTACTCGAACATGAGGAGCATAACGCGTTCCAGGAACACAGCATCCTGTCAGAGCGCCACGGCGATACACAGGGAGGCCGTGAGCATGCTGATGGCGCTGAACAGGCGTCCGGTCAGGCTGATAGGCGTTGGTGTTTACAATCTATCCCAAGGATCGGTGAGGCAGATGACGCTGGACGACCTCTTCGACCTGCAGATCGGGGGCGGCAGTAGGGATGTGAGGGATGAGCTGAGGAGGCTGCGCGGGATCTACAACTACGATTTCGAGGCCAATCTCGACGACATCCTTCACAAGGAGGTCATGCACAGGGTGACAGAGCATATGAGGGTCCAGAGGATGATATCGATGTCCTCGGCGCCCTGACGGTCTTGAACCTGTTTGCTCCTTCCCTGTCTTTTCTACTTAGTAATGAGCATAGTCCCTTTTGATATCGGACATGCGGAATTCGGTGAGATCGAAAACGGAGCAGGCTTTCTCGAATGACATCCGCATCTTCGACATCAGGCCATCGATAGCTATGACGATTGTTCTTACCTTGCCCATGTAGTAAGCATCCAACATCGTCTCCTCATCCAAATTGCTCATGCTATCGACAAACGATTTGTCCGTATGGATATTATATCATTTCGCCAGCCTGTCGGACCTGGTGTGGGGATCGGAGTCTGCTCGTAATCTACAAACACATGTGATGATGTTGCATTCCGGCAGGAAGTTTATCTACTAGCTGTTGCTCATTTTCAGATGCTAATGGATTGGAACTGTGTTCACGAGAGATTTGGCTGCGTTAGGATCTAAAAGAAGGTTGTAATGTGAGTGCTAGTGGAAGTAAAGATCGCGTTTTCCCATACACCGGCAATATCGCAGATTTCGTCGAATTGAACATCTTTGTGAAAAGGAAACTGGGGAATATGTGCTTCGTCTCATCGGTCCCGAAGGACAAAGATGCTTTTGTGGGTGTCGGCATCATCCTTGAAGAGATCGCAAAGGACGATCTGACTGTGAGGTGAGAATCCGCATGCATGACTATCCCGATGTCTTCAAGGCTATTATTCCGAAGGGGACTTGGGATTACAACTGGTCTTTCCCAGCAGAAAGGACGTCCATGAGATGTTCATGAAGAAACTCGACCAGAGGGCTTTGAGTTTGGAGAATAACTGATAATAGTCATAGGTTTGAGATATCATTCACGGGACGTTCTAGGCAGAGTTGGACAGGCCCTGGTGGAAGAGAGGCGTCACAGCGATAGGGGAGCCATATGGGTCGATGTCCCGGAGCAGTGGGTGGATTTGTCGTAGGGATTACTGGGAGAACGTAGTGAGATTGGCCTCTGAGAGGCACTGCGAGTTCACCGCAGAGGATCTGATTGGGATGGAGGGGCCGAGGAAGTTCTTCAGGTTCCGAACTTACTCGTTGATTTAGCAAGACCCTTCCGTGTTCGCAAAGCCCATCCGATAGCGTTTGATTATTTTGTGATTGAAATTTGCGTTCAAATCAAGTGTAACAATCATGTAGTATATTGTCGCGGAATGATAAGGCATTAGAATCTAACGTTTCATTCTCGGAATCTTTCATCCATTCTAATACTCTGTCCCGAATGAACTGTATGGCCAAACCACGCTCTCCATTTGAGGAAATAAGGGGCCTACGGTGGGAGTTTGGTGGGGCCAACGATAGTAAAAGGCCCCCGGGTCCATCGATTAGGGTGATGGGATCCGGATGTATGGGCTGAGGATTTTCGACATCTCCTTCCAGACCTTGGGAGGTTACCCGGTTCAGAGGCCGAGTAGCTATACAAAAAAGGAGAAATTTGAATGAATGCAAAAACGACAAAGTTTTTGGCAGTGCTCGCAGTGCTCGCTGTGGCCTTTGCCGGTGTCGCTGTTCTCGTTCAGGAGCAGTCGAGCGACGCCGCCGCAGGCGAAGCGGTCACCAAGGACACATATGACAATGCTATTGAAGCCAAAGTGTTCACGAGCATCAAACTCGAGGATGTAGCGGATGTGAAGTCCGTCGTCCTCTACCAGAACAAGGTTGGAACGACACCCGCGACAACCATCGAGGCAGGCATGGCGTACTTCTTCGCAGCCGATGCGACCGGTGCCAACAAGGTGTCAATGCCCACCGACCTCACACTCGACAAGCCCGTCATGTTCTTCATCCTCGACGGAGTCACCGTTGAGGTGAACCCTGGCAAACTGGCAGATGGTGCCTACGCGATGATACAGGCGGTCTGCGTCAAGGAATACGACGCAGAGGCAGGAATCATCGTTCCCGCAGAGCAGAAGTATTACGACAACAAGGCCGACCCGGCCGTCAACACGCTCTTCAGCGCCGTAGGATACGCTTACAACGCAGACGGCGAAGCCATACCCGCTCTGATCTACGATGCAGCCGACAGGATCTGGACGTACAACAACGATGGTACTGGAGCGGATGCTAAAGCTTGCAAAGGATTCAAGATCATCGCCGACATGACCTACGACAGGAACTTCATTCTTGCCAGCCTTGACGGAGTCGCAGACCTCTACTCCGACGCCGTGATTTCCAAGGAGATCAAAACCGCAAACATGATGAAGGAAATCACCGTCACCCTGGTGGATTTCACCGGAACACTCGTCTATGGAACCAACACGATAACATTGAACGGTTTCACCGGAGAGGTGAAGTCTGTTGAGAAGATTATCACTCCGAAGGGCGTATTTGCCGGTCTGGAGATAGTGAGCTGCGAAGCAGGAACGGTCGATGGAACCGCAGCAGGAGGACTCTTCGTCCTGGACGCTGGAGTATCCCTTGCCTTCGAAGAGAACGCGACCCTCGGAGGAGCGTTCGGATACGTCGACGAGTACAACGATATGCACTTCGCCGAGGGTACCGTGCCGATGACTGTCGGAATGGACGGTCTGACGATCTACGCCGGAAACTACCTGCTCGGATTCAACGGTACGCTGGTCCTCACCGCCGCAGAGGATCTGACCTTCGCCGGAAACGTCACCATCTCTGGAATGATCTACACAGAGGGTAAGGCACTTAGCATTAAGAAGTATAACGCAGAGGCTACTGCTACAGTCCCCGCCGCGGTCGACACGGCCGATGTGAAGTTCGCCGGACTCCAGGTCGTCGGCGACGGAGCCGTCACCTTGGATGCGAGCGTTCTCGTCATCAAAGACACCAGCTTCTACGTCAAAGGCGGTCTTAACGTGAATTATATTCTGAAGATCGCCGATGGAGCGGTCGTCAAGGCCGAGGGCGCTTTCAACATGAAAGCTGGCGCGACAGCCGGTTCGAATGCTATTTGGAATTCCGGACAGTTCATTGTGTCTGGATATAGTGAAGACGCAACAGCCGGAATAAGCGAAGATAAGTTCGTCCGTGTTTACATGAACAGTGTGGATGATTACGGAGACTTCTACCAGGGTTCCATCAAGTATCCCCGTTCCGACTACCTCCCGCGCGCATACGGAGCATACATCGACGTCACAGGAAAATGTTCCGTCAACCTCACAGCAAAGAACATTACTGTCGAGAACAACCTCTACAGGTACTGGACCATGATCCTGGCGACCGACAACACCACGATCCCTCTGACCGTGGACTACCCGAACCAGTACCGTTCAACGGTCTCGCTCGATGCAAAGGACTATGCCAGCGTCGAGTCCACTGCGAAATCCGCTACATTCAGGGGTGTCGCATGGAACTCTGCGGACGATGCATGGATTTACGTCACCGCACCCGAGGTCTACAAGGTCATCCTTGCTGAAGCGTTGGCCGATGACCCCATCGTAACAAATTATTTCGAGGGATACGTTCCTGCGGATGGTAAGGTCTGGACCGATGGACTCACCGTCAAGGACCAGAACGGAAGGGTCATCCCGATTGCAGACGATGGAACGATCCAGGTCGTATTCGGCTACGTGTACACCATCGAGGGAGCCACCTCCACCAGCAACTACAAGTTCATGTCGCCCAACGGCGACCTCGAGGACCTGACCAAGGTCAGCAAGACCAAGGGAACGTTCACGATGATCAGGAACAACGTCAGCAAGATCAATTTAGATGATGATACTCCAGATGAAGGATTGGTCGAGGCACCCGTCGTCCTGTACATCACCGAGGGATTCGCGACCACTCTGACCGTGTACCTCGAAGACGATGATAAGAACTACTCCGTCGGAGACGTCTTCATGTACTACGCCGTGGCGGACGAGAAGGGCAAGGCCATCGGAGACGGAACCCCCGTCGTCCTCCAGCTCGATGACAACAACAACAAGGTCGGAATCATCAGGGGAATCTACAGCAACGACGCCATCCTCTTCAAGTCCGAGTTCGTCAAGTTCTACAAGTCGACCGCTATCGGAGAGAACTCGAAGAAGATCGTCTTCCCCGAGCAAGAGGAAGTAGTCGATCCAACCACTGGAGATCCTTATAATCCACCGGTTTACGCAAATGTGGACGAAGATCTCTATTCCGAGAAGTGGTCTGCTGAATTCACGTTCGAGCAGCCCGATACAGGAAAGACCTCTGTAAGCGCATCCTTCACTCTCAAGTGCCAGCTGAACACCGTTAGTGTCACCTTCATATTCGGTCAGGATCCGGCCAATCCTCTCGATGCCAACCAGAAGATCATCGTCAACTTCACCGACTACTGCTCCAAGTCGAAGCACACGGAGACAGTCACTACGAAGCTGAGCGATACTACAGGCACTGGTGTCCAGAACCCCGGTCAGTTCACGATCACCATGACCGTCGGAGAGGTCTACGAAGTCACCTGGACCGAGATTGACGGATATCTCAGCACGATGACCTACGATGACAACACAGTTACACCTGCAAAAGATGACGCGACCTACGTCATGGGCACAGCCGTGACCGTAGATGGTTATGTAGATAGTGATAACGTCACCCACACCCGTGTCTACACTCTCAACGAAGAGAAGCTGATATACATCACCATCGAGAACCAGACCGATGCCGATCTCAAGGTCACCATCGGAGCGTTCTCCGCTGAGATCGCGAAGAAGAAGTCCAACGACAAGGTAATCGTCAACCAGGAGGACAACACCCTGGTCCTTTCCAAGAAAGGATACACCGTCGAGGGATGGGACTTCACCATTTCTTACGTAACGGGTCACACCCCTGCCGAGACTAAGACCGTCTACGTCTCTGGTCCTCAGACCACAGAGACCTACAGAACTTACAACGAAGCCACCGATGGTAAAAATGTGACTCAGCAGTCCAACATCGTGAAGATCACCATCACCAAAGCCTCAATGGAGAAGACCAGGTACTTCGTGAACGTCCTCGCAGACGACCACGGAGCCATCGACCCCTTCGACCAGACCGGATACATGGGAGAGGAGAGGAAGGCATACGTCACCACCCAGTACGGATACAACGTCGTCGACGTGATCTACCAGTACCAGGAGGTAGACGACCCCGAGATCGTAGAAGGACACGCCACCAAGGGAACCACTCCCGAGGGACAGGAAGTCTGGACCTACATCATGCCCGCATCCAACGTCCTCCTGAAGCCCATCATCGAGAAGGAGACCCGCGACCTGTCGTTCGTCGACCAGAACGGAGAGCTCCTCGCACCCGTGGAGAAGGTCGCACCCAGGACCGAGGTATTCATGCCCGTTCCCTG
>JAEEGL010832592.1_pt1 | contig 27532 bp, 22 predicted proteins | sample 9134231 | NCBI WGS metagenome assembly JAEEGL01 (sample SAMN16246548, study PRJNA631951) | gut metagenome | biome: gut microbiome; feature: rumen; material: fiber-attached | host: Bos | place: Iran: Karaj | collected 2018-10
TGTTGCGCGATTGGGGTATTTTTTGAACAAAATATGGCGTGGAAATAGTGCCTTGATACTCGATTTTATTTGCAATACCACCTTCCTCGCAAATTAGTTTGACGGTTGACGTTTTGCCATTTTGCAGAGCCGTGAGCAAATAAATGCCTTTTGCGGCAAGCGTTACGCTGAATTGATGATTGTCGGGCTCCAAAGACAACGTTTTAATGGCTTTGATACTACCACTCAAATCGGTAACCATCAACGTTATTTCACCATCATTTTCTGTGCTAAAATACGCTTCAGTGGTGGCATGAAATGGATTGGGATTGTTTTGCAAAAGCATGATTTCGCCACTTTGGTCATCATCAAAACTCGCGACCGCTTGGATAGTGATGGTGCTATCAGGCCAAAAAATGGTCTTTTTCCAACCTTTTGTATGATTGACGATAACCACTCGCTCTAATTCCACAAAATTATTATCTGCATCGCATCCCGTAAACGTAATGGTTTGTGCTGTCATACACGAAGCCACAATGAAAAAAAAGAATATAGTCAATATATTTTTCATAAATTATATGAAGTTTTATAGTTTATGCTTGGCGAAGGTACCTTTTCTTTTACATAACTGCAAAAAATCTTGTTTTCTTGCGTAATTTTTCAGTCCAATGTGATGCTTCGCCAAAAACCAAAAATAGGCAAACAAAATACTCGCTTGCCCATTTTGGAATATAGTACACGTCATTTACGATTTGCTAACCTCCAAATAGCTTTTTAAAGCCTCAATATAAGCCCTAAAAGCCTGTTCGCCCGTTGCGGTGATACGACAAATCGTACACGGACGCTTGCCTTTGAACGTCTTTTCGAGTTGAATATAACCTGCCGAAGCGAGTTTGTCCAACTGCACGCTCAAATTACCTGCCGTGGCTCTCGTCTGCTCCTTGATGTACGGAAACTCGGCTTCGTCGGCACTGATCAGTAGCGACATGATGGCTAATCGCAACTCGGAATGAAGTAGTGGGTCTAAAGGCTGGAACATAACGACTTCCTAATTTTTGTTTTGTAGATAAATAATCACACCAGGCAGCACAAGCCCGATAAAAGCCACGCCTGCCATCACATACATCTGCCTATAATCGAGGAAATGCAAGGCTCCAAAAAAGCCACCGATACCAGCCAGAAAACCACAAATCTGAATCAGGCGATTTTGGATGACAGACCCCGTAATCGTCGTGCTAATGCCAAAACAGAGCGAAAAAAGACTCGTGATACTACCCAAGACGAATACGCTCGGTTCAATCCACTTCATTGGCAAGAAACCACCACCAATCAGTCCCAGCAATATCCCGATGCCACCACAAAAAATGCCGAGAGTCCCCCAGACCTGCCCGATGACTTTGCCGACAAAGGGCGTGGGAATAGCTTCTTGCTTTTTACCTATCAACCATTCGCCCACGTACCCCAATGGCCAAATGAGAATCCATAAAAAGTTCATATATCCACCGTGATTTTTCCAAAAATAACTAATCACCAACGCAAGTATGATGACACAAACTCCCCACCAAAGCATTGGCAAGGCTGATTTTTTCGCCATAGTACGCTGACTGCGTTCGATGGATTCACGAATGATTTCTAAACTTTGTTCCGCTGTTAAATTTTTTCCTTCCATAGTTTTTGAATTTTAAAATAAACATTTACACTTTTTGCACTTCTTCTCCCCTCCTGCAGTAGGTTTAATTCGGTGCTTTTTCTTTCTTTTACGAAGAAATTCATTGCGAAGATAAATAAGTTTATTTTATAAACCAAATTATTTTAAAAATAAAATTAACAACAGTATTGGAAGCTGTTTTAATAGTACAGCGTGTATTGATTCGCATGTTTGAAGATGTAAAATAGTTGTTCACAATCCCAAACATCGTCGAATCTATCTTTAAAATACTCGTCGTTGTATATGTACCCTTCGATGAAATGTGTTTCTGGATCCTTTATCTGGGCTAATTTGCCCGCTAACTCGTGGAAACGTATGGTGTAGTACGCCTCATCGTAGTACAAACCATACGAACGTTTTTCCCAACATATCATCTTGTCGTTAGGGTCGTATTTGAAGCATGAACGTAAAGGGGCATTCGTGGAATGGAAGTAGGCTTTACCTTCGTTTATACAAAAAGTTTGTAATGCAAAATAGGCTTTTTTTATGTGTTTCTCGACGTTAATGGTGGGGTCTATGCTATGGACTAACGTCCTATACATCATTTTATGTAGGATATATCCTTCCCAAAAGCAAGAGCCTTCGTGGATTGTTTTTGGCACACGTTTTAATGCTTCTTCAATGCTGAATAAATGGTAGGTTTCAAAAAGTTCTTTTTGTTCCAAAAATATGCCAGAACCATTGATGTAGTACGGCATATGATCGTTTTTATATTGTTTGCGACAAACACATATCTCCGAAATAGGGTTTGCTTCTTCCAAATCCAGTGTGCCAACATATCTTGTACCTTCCTTGACGTTTTGTCTGTAAAAAAAATACTTCAAACCTTTAAAATATATCTTTTTCATAGCTAATTTAGTAGGTGGATATGTATTTCTACAACATGCAAAATTAGTTATAATTTTTGAAAAAGCAATTTCTATCGTTTAAAAACGTTTTCGACAAGGTGCAATAGTAAACAAAGAATCGTGGGTAAACCGCTTTTCTTTGTCAAAAAAGGTTCATTTATGCACTTCCATTAAAACAACTCCAACTGTTGAGGAGCAACGGAAGTGTGTAATTGTTGGATAAACGAATTGAAATTGAGTTCTTTATAAATAGCTAACAATGCGGTTGTGTCGGCTGGTTGCACCGCAAACGCACTCTCCTGAAAATCAATCGGAGCATCGGTACAAATCTTTGCCAAAAAATACGAAAAACGCACCTGCTCTTCTTGCTCCAAGACCCTACTCTCCAAGCCACCTTTAACCTCCTCCCGATGGGCGTATATGCCATCAATCGACCCAAACTGTTGCAAGAGTTTGACCGCCGTCTTCTCCCCTATCCCCGTACAACCTGGGATATTGTCCGATTTATCGCCCATCAAAGCCAGCAAATCAATCACCTGTTGCGTGTCATTGAGTCCATATTTGTGGCAAACGTCTTGAGGATTGAGTATCTCATAACCGCCTCCATTCTTTGGTCGGCACATATACACCTGCTCCGAAACAAGTTGGGCATAATCCTTGTCGGGGGTTGCCATAAACACCTCAAAACCCTTCTGTTTAGCCTTGTTTGCAACCGTTCCGATTACATCATCGGCTTCGTACCCATCTTGTTGTAGGATTGGGATGCGGCGAGCTTTTAGAATTTTTTGGATGACGGGAATGGCATCAATGATTTCGTGTGGGGTATCTTTGCGAGTGGCTTTGTACTGCGGGTAGGCTTTTTTGCGGAACGTCTCCACAGGCGACTCAAACGCCACAGCGATATGCGTTGGGGCAACCAACTTGATTAAGTCGTCCAAAAACAAGCAAAAACCGTATACAGCAACGGTATTTTCGCCCTTTTCGTTTGTGAGATTTGCACCATTAAAGCCGTAAAAAGCACGAAAAATAAATGCCATTGAATCTATCAGTAAAATTTTTTTCATAGTGTAAAAATATATGCGTTTTTAATCGTTGGTTTGCTATTGAATAAGCCGTACATACACGAGCCACTGCCCGACATAGCGGCATAAAATGCGCCTTGTTGGAGCAAATCTTGCTTTATTTGTTGCAAAATGGGGAATCGTTCGCAGGCAAAATCCTCAAAATCGTTGTGAAAATCGTTGATGTTTTCCAACTTCCAAGCGGGCAAAGGACGATTTTTGTTGGGTACCTTGGCGTATGCTTCTTTAGTGCTAATGGCGACATCGGGTTTGATTAAAGCAATGTATTTCGTGGCTAAAATTGGCTCCACAAGCGTCATTTTTTCGCCAACACCTTCGCACAAAGCAGGTTGATTTTTGACAAAAAACGGACAATCGGCACCCAACGGAAGCACCAATTCTTGCAGTTGTTCGTTGGTTAATTGCAAATCAAACAGTTGATTCAATGCCTTCGCCATTGCCACCGCATCGCTACTGCCCCCACCTAAACCTGCACCAAAAGGGATAATTTTATGCAAGTCAATCGTAACATTGGTGATGTTTGGAAAATGCTGTTGAAAAAGCCGAAAACACTTAACCACTAAATTTTTTTCCACCTCACAGTCGGCAACAATACCCGTCTGCACAAGCGAAAAATCCACCGACTTTTCCACCTGTATCGTATCATAAAAATCCACAATCGGATACATAATTGTCTCGATATTATGGTAGCCGTCTGGACGCTCGTCCAAGATATGCAAACCCACATTGATTTTACAATTTGCCCTAATCTCCATCGCTAAATCGTATCTACACAAGCCTTTTGTGCCTGATTAAAAATCAAAAAACTAAAATAAAGTATCACAACCGCAAAAACGCCACTATACAGTAGCATCCACCACTCATGGCAACCCTGCGAAAGCAAGCCATATTTTGCAAATTCAATGATGCCCGTGAGCGGATTGAGTTGCATCAAAAGTTTCAGCGTGGGATTGCTCACCATCGAAAGCGGATAGATGATCGGCGTTCCAAACATCCACAAATTCAAGAAAAAAGCGAGGAAAAAGTGCATATCGCGGTACTTGGTTGTGAAAGCCGCAACAAAAACGCCAATCCCCAAACTGATTCCCAACAAAAGCAAAATCAGCAACGGAAGCAGTAAACAGTAGATATTTGGCATGACAGCAACGTCCGTAAAACACCCATAAAACAAATACACCAGCACAAAAACGCCAAACTGAAAACCAAACCGAATCAAGTTACTAAACGCCGTACTGATGGGAATAATCACGCGAGGAAAATACACTTTGCCAAACAAGTAGGCATTATTGATAAAAGTGGTGCTGATTTGGTGCAATGTATCCGAAAAATACTGCCAAAAACATATTCCGCACAAGTAAAAAAGCGGTTGTGGAATGCCATCGGTGGACAAGTTGGCGATATAACCAAAGACGAGCGTGTACATCAACGCTATCATCAGCGGTTGCACAACGTACCACAGCGGTCCTAAGAGGGTTTGGATGTAATGCGTGGTGATATTGCGTCTCACAAACAAGCCACACAACTCCCTATAACGCCACAACTCCCCCCACGAGTAACTCCAAAAACTACTCTTGGGGAGAATAACTATATCCCATCGAGGCTCTTTTGCCATTATTTGATAGCCTTCTCTTGTAAATCCCAGCCGGTTGCCGTTGCGATGTAAGGAATCATGGTGTAAGCCACCTTTTTATGTCCGTTATAGTTGGGGTGCGATGCTGCTCCTAAATCGCTTTCGGAATTATAAACATTCTTATCTAAATCAACGCAAACAACGTTCCCTTTGTCGGGGTTGAGCAAATTATATTCTTTCACAATATCCCACACATATTCGCCCAAAAACTTCTCTTTTCCTGGGGGAACACAGCACAAAATAGGATATTGATCGCCATAATTTGCCTTGATTTCGTCCAATAGTTTGAAATACGCATTGCGGAAAACCGTGTAATGCGGTTGCATCAGTTGCGAAAAATCATTTCCACCAATATAAATCACCGTTACAGCAGGTTTGAATGCCGACTTGGAAGCCTCCCAGAGATAGGAAGTGTCAATATCGAAGGTCTGCGTGTATCGTCTGGGCATACAATAATTTTTGTGCGTACTGCCATAGTTGCGTGCAATTCCCATTCCCGAGTGGGCAATGGTAACAAAATCGGCGTCAAAATAACGTGCAATAATCGCAGCATACGTGAGCGATTGGTCTTCGGTTTCGGGCGTAAAACGGTCTGTTTTAACGCAGTTCAAAGTCGCTCCAAAACCGCACGTATAACTGTCGCCAACGAACTCAATTTGCCTGCTTTTCAAACTATCTGCTTGCAAAAAAGCCCCGTCCGTAGTGAAATCTTTCAAGGTAATCGTTCCGTGTTCACCTTCCGTTCTTTTGTGGAGAATGAGGGAATGTTTACCTCTCTTTTTCATCGTTATCACAATGCTCGTATCCTTGTTATCAGACGGAATACGAAACGTATAAGTCGGTGTTGGAGAAATATCGCCATCCACAAAAACGTTGATATAATCGCGTTTATCTTCTATCGTTCCCACAAAACCTGCTTGAATCGTCTTCGTTGCATCGCTACTCAGGCGAATTTTGATTTGTTTACCTTCAAAAGCCACTTTTGCGTATGTGCCTGTCCAGTCAAATTGTGCCGTTTGGTTTTCCAAAAGCACGCGTCCAACGTACGTAATTTTGCTATCATCGGCCGTCATTGTAACCTCTGCAGCGTAAACAATAACCGCCATTGTGATACATAGCAAGGTAAAAAAAACTTTTTTCATATTTTTAAGTCTTAAAAATTACTCAAACGCACCCATTTGAAGCATGGAAACCTCTTTTGGCGTTAAAAATCTGTATTTCCCGCGTGGGACATTCTTTTTGGTCAAACCCGCAAAGCAAACCCTATCCAACGCCACTACTTTGTAGCCTAAGTGGGCAAAAATACGCCGCACAATTCGATTGCGTCCCGAATGAATCTCGATGCCAATATACTTTCGTCCATCTTTTGGGAAATCAACCGCATCGGGCTGAATAAAACCGTCTTCCAACGTTACTCCTGCCCTCAATTTTTCTTCATCTTCGGGCGTCAGTTCCTTGTTGAGTAACACGCTATAAATCTTCTTTTTTTCGAATTTTGGGTGGGTCAGTTTGGTTGCCAAATCGCCATCATTGGTCAGCAACAAAACCCCTGTAGTGTTCCTATCCAAACGCCCAACGGGATAAATCCGCTCCTTGCAAGCATGACGCACCAGATTCAACACACAAGCCCTATCAAACGGATCGTCGGTTGTGGTGATGGTGTTTTTGGGTTTGTTGAGCAAAATGTACACTTTGGCTTCGCCTCTGAGCGGTTGGTCATGGAAATAAACCACATCGGTCGGCTTCACGCGGATACCCATTTCGGTAACAACCTCCCCATTCACCTTCACAACACCAGCCCGAATATAATCATCAGCCTCTCGCCGCGAACAAATGCCCGAATTAGCAATATACTTGTTCAATCGAACGGGTTCTTCGGCGTTTTTCTGCTCGTATCTTGGACGCGAGGACGAAAATGGTGGACGATTTTGCGGACGTGTCGGTCTTGCATTACGATAATTCGGTCTATCCCCAACATTGCGACCACCTGTGCGATAATCACCATCTGTACCATAACTTTTATGCTCATAACGTTGACTCGGTTGGTCGTCCGAATGAGTATATACAATTCTTTTCCGCTTTCTTACGCGTTGCGAATCGGGGCTATGGAATGGAGACTTATTTTGAAAATCATTATTCATAGTCAAGATTTACTTAAAAATAAACGACTATTTGAGTTGCTCCTTAAAAAACTTTAAGAAGCAACTACATCATTTTAAGCCGTTTTTTCAATCGCCAATTTTCCACGATAGTAGCCACACGAAGGGCATACTGTATGGTAGATGTGGTGTGCACCACAATTAGGACAAATTGCAATGGTAGGCATCACTGCTACATCATGTGTACGTCTTTTCGCTTGACGCGTATGCGATTGTCTTCGTTTAGGATGTGCCATAATTTTATAATTCTATAATTTTACTTGTTATTTCGCAAAAACGGCACGAAGATAAATAAAAAAGACAAAAAAACAAAATCTTTTCACCAAACAAAAAAAATAATTACCTTCGCAAGAATTTTGTAATAAAATAACCACTAAATTATACATTTTTATGAAACGATTGATGACGATGAGCATGGTGTTGTTAGGACTTTTGCTTCAAACAACCCTCTTTGCTCAAACTACCCAAAAAGTAACTGTTAGTCAACAACAATTACCACAAAACGTGTTGAACAGTTCCCCCTACCCACCTGCACCCTTCGATACGGCTATTCGCAAAGGGGTGTTGCCAAACGGGTTGACGTACTACATTCGCCACAACGAGGAACCCAAAGGTCAAGCCAACTTTTACATTGCACAAAAAGTGGGTTCTATCTTGGAAGACGAAAGCCAACGTGGTTTAGCCCATTTCTTGGAGCACATGTGCTTCAATGGAACGCAAAAATTCCCTGGAAATCGTATCGTTAAGTACTGCGAAAGTATCGGTATTGAGTTCGGTGGAGACTTGAATGCGTACACTTCCATTGATGAAACGGTGTACAATATAGATAATGTGCCGTTGGACAAAGAAGGTGCGATTGACTCTTGCTTGTGGATTTTGCACGACTGGGCAGACGGTTTGTTGCTCTTGCCCGAAGAAATTGACAAAGAGCGTGGCGTTATTCACGAGGAATGGCGTACCCGTCACAATGCCATGATGCGTATGTACGAGCAACTGTTGCCACGCATGTATCCCAATAACCGCTATGGCGAACGTTTGCCGATTGGTTTGATGAGCGTGGTGGATAGTTTCCCTTACCAAGTGTTGCGTGATTACTACGAAAAATGGTACCGTCCCGACCAACAAGGTATCGTAGTGGTTGGTGATATTAATGTTGATGAAATTGAGCAGAAAATTAAGGATATTTTCAACACCATTGAAAAACCTGTTGACCCAGCAGAGCGTTTTTATGTGCCTGTTGAAAATAACGTAGAGCCAATTGTGGCTTTTGCAAAAGATAAAGAGCAAGCGTATGCGATGAGTTATATTTTCCTCAAACATGATGCCGTTACCGACACGCTCTACAAAAAAAGCCTTTATTATTGGTTGGAACAATACTGCGTAAGGGTGATTAACATTATGATTCAACAACGTTTGGACGAGATTTTACACGGTGTTAATCCTCCTTTCTCGTATGCCAGCATTTCTGAGGAGTTGAATGAATTCTTTTTAGCCAAGACAAAAGGTAGTTTGCAAGGTGCTGTCGTTTTTGATGCCGACAGTATGACCACAGCGATTACGACTATTTATCGCGAAATGGTGCGAATGGTGCAAAATGGCTTCTTGCAGTCCGAATACGACCGTGCAAAGGCAGAATATCTGAGCCAAGTGGAGAAAGATTTTAACTCTCGCAACAAGAAAAAATCCTCTTCTTATTGCCGCGAAATCGTGCGTCATTTCATTGATATGGAGCCTTGCAGCAGTGTAGAACAAACGTTCCTTTGGTCGCAAAGCGTTTTACCAGCCGAAGTGGAAGTGGTGAATGCTTTATTGAAACGCGTTAGTTTGGATTCTAACCTCGTGGTTGTAGCATTCTTGCCCGACAAAGAGGGCGTTAACTACCCTACCGAAGAGGAAATCAAGGAAAAATTAGTGGCAATCAGTAAAGAAAAAGTGCCACAATATGTAGATAACACCAAATCTGAGCCATTAGTGGCTAATTTGCCCAAGCCCGGTAAGGTGAAATTGATTGCTGATGATGCACTTGGCTACAAAAAAATCGTTCTGAAAAATGGCGTTACGATTTACTTGAAACAAACCGATTTTAACCCAGACGAGATTCGTTTGAATGCGTTCAGTTATGGTGGCAAATCGTTGTATGAAGACAAAGAATACATTGATTTGCTTGTTGTAAATGAGTTGAAAGACGAAGGTGGACGCGGTAATTTCAGCAAAACCGATTTGGATAAGGCTTTGACAGGCAAACAAGTGAGCCTACGGTCGTCAATCAATGAATTTACAGAATCTTTATCGGGAAAATCAACCGTAAAAGATTTTGAGACCTTGATGCAACTCACTTATCTTACTTTCACGGGCATTCGTGAGGACAAAGACGCTTTCAATTCTTGGAAAACAAAAACAGCGGCTTTGCTTGCTAACAAAGAAAAAAATCCAAGGTCGGCTTTCAGTGATAGTATAACTATGACCTGGTTAGACCATTCGCCACGTGCGATTAGCCTCCAAAGCGAAATGCTCGACAAAATAAATTATGAGCGTTGTTTGCAAATTGCCCGCGAACGTTTCAAAAATCCAGCTGATTTCACCTTTATCATTACGGGTGCTATTGACGAAAAAACGGCTTTGCCACTCTTGTGCCAATATCTCGGCTCAATCAACGTGAAAGAAGGCAATAACGAGCAATGGAAACCACGTGTTTTGACAGCAAAAGGTGTTATAAATAATATCTTTGAGCGTGATTTGGAAATTCCATCTGTATCCAACTGCTTCATTTATACTAATCCACTGACAATCACGTTACAAAACAATGTAATTCAAGAAGTTACGCGTAATGTATTGGATATTATCTTTACCGAAAAAATACGTGAAGAAGAAGGTGGAACGTATGGCGTTTCAGAATTTATGTTTACAGAAGATGTGCCTGAAAAATGCCAAATTACGTATATCATGTATAACACTTCACCCGAAAAATACGAATATCTGAATGCAAAAATTGATTCGTTGTTGAAAGATTTGGCAATCACGGGTCCCGATGAACACGATTTGCAAAAAACGAAAGATTTGTTCATCAAGCAATACAAAGAAAACTTACACGAAAACCACTACCACGCTGGTGCAAAAGAACAGCAGTTGAAATACAATTATGACTTGTTGGCTGGCTATCAAAAGGCGTTGGAGGCTGTAATGAAAGAAGATGTTCGCAAAGCCGTAGAGGATATTTTGAAGGCAAACAACAAAATAACCGTCATTATGAAACCAACCCCAAAAACGGCTGAAACAGCCGAAACGGCAACGGCAGAATAATCTCAGATTGACTATAGAAAGGCTCGCTATCATGAAAATGGTGGCGAGTTTTTTTATGTTGAATATGCTATTGATTCAGGATTTCCCACTCGTACATTTTTTTCTCAATCTCGTGCTGGATATGAGCGTATTGTTGCAGGTTCTCGAGCGTTTGATTTTCGGTGGTTGCGAGTTTTTGTTCTAACGTTTTTTGCTCGTTTTCGAGGGTTGCGATTTCTTGTTCTAATTGCTCAATTTGTTTTTTGCGTTTGCGTTCTTGGGATTGCTGGGCTTTTTGCTGCTGATAGTCGTTTTTTGCGGCTTCGTTGCTCGGTTTGGCAGGAGTAGCGGAAGTGGTTTGTTTCTTTTCTAATTCGGCGAAAGATTTGATATTTTTATGCTTCAGGAAATCGTGTATTCCACCGAGATATTCCCGCACGCGTCCGCTTCCAAATTCATAAATTTTACTTACAATGCCATCCAAAAAATCCCTATCGTGCGACACGCAAATCACGGTTCCCGTAAAGTCCGCAATCGCCTTTTTTAGTACTTCTTTTGACGGAATATCCAAGTGATTAGTCGGCTCGTCCAATATCAGCAAGTTACACGGTTCAAGTAACAATTTAATCATCGCCAAACGCGTCCGCTCACCTCCACTGAGCACTTTAACGTACTTGTCAGAGGCTTCGCCACCAAACATAAACGCCCCCAAAATATCCCGCACTTTCTTGCTCGCTTCGCCAACCGCAACCCTATCTATCGTATCAAAAACTGTCAAATTTTCGTCCAACAACGAGGCTTGATTTTGAGCAAAATAGCCAATGGAGACATTATGCCCGATTTTCAGCGTCCCTGTATACTCCAGCTGGTTCATAATGCACTTGACGAGCGTTGACTTACCTTCGCCATTTTTGCCCACAAAAGCCACTTTATCGCCTCGTTTGAGCGTAATATTCACGTCCATCAAAACGTCAGGTTTGGTCGGATAACCCACTGCCAAATCGTCTATAATCAAGGGGAAATCACCACTTCGGGGTGCTGGTGGAAAACGCAAATTCAGGTGCGAAGTATCCTCCAAATCCACCTCCAAACGTTCCAATTTATTGAGCATTTTTATACGCGATTGCACCTGCACCGACTTGGTTGCTTTATACCGAAAACGCTCTATGAAAGCCTCTGTGTCCGCAATTTTCTTCTGCTGATTGTTGTAAGCCCTGACCTGCTGTTCGTGTCGCTCGGCTCGCAAAGTGAGGTACTTTGAATACGGCACATCGTAGTCGTAAATTCTGCCCAAAGTTATCTCCACTGTGCGGTTTGTTACGTTATTCAAAAACTCTTTATCATGACACACCAACAAAATGGCACACTTGCTTTTTTGCAAAAACCCTTCCAACCACTCAATCGATTCAATGTCCAAGAAGTTAGTCGGCTCGTCCAAAAGCAACAAATCGGGCTTGGTTAGCAGGATTTTTGCCAACTCAATACGCATTCGCCAACCACCCGAAAACTCGCTACAGGAACGTTCAAAATCCGCATTCGTAAAGCCCAAACCCAACAAGACACGGCTCATCAAAGCCACAAACTGGGCATCATCGGCAGTGAAAATTTCTTGTGTGCGTCGGGGTGCAACCGTCATCACCTCGTCTTGCAACGAGCGTTCGCTATCCAACAAAAGCACCTGTGGCAGATAGCCGATTTTCAACCCTTTATCCTTCACAATCGTGCCACTCGTGGGCTGAATCTCCCCTGCAATCAGACGCAACATCGTGGTTTTGCCCGCACCATTACGACCCACTAAACCAACCTTATCGGCATCATTCACCAAAAACGAAATATCATCGTACAAAACGCCCGACGAAAACTCAACTGTGATATGGTCTAAACGCAACATAAGAATATATATAAATCAGTGAGTCATAATAAGTTATGACTCACCAATACCTGTTTTACATTTCCAAAATCTGGATCGCTAATCCACCCGTTGGAACCACTTTGCATTTCAATTTTGTCTTGTTATTTACCGTTTTCGTAACGATTTTGTATGCTTGTGGATTCGTTTCGCGGTTGGTTTTGGTGTCATCTTGGTAGATAACGGCTTTGTATTGCTTGCCTGGTGTCAGAAAATCCAACGTCAGGTTTACTTCCCGTGCCTCATCGCCATTTGTGCTACCAATGTACCAATTATTTTTGCCTTTTTCTTGGCGTGCAACCGTCAGATATTTCCCTGGATAAGCCTCCAAATCCTTCGTTTGTTCCCATTCAAGTGGCACATCCACAATAAATTTCAACGCATCGGCAACCTTTGCATACTGTTCGGGCAAGTCGCAAGCCATCTGCAAAGGCGAATACATCGTAACATACAACGACAATTGGTTGCAAATCGTAACTTTGATTTTCGTTTTATTGTCAGGATTCAACTTGCTCATATCCATCTCAAAAATACCGGGTGTATAGTCCATCGGACCACCTACCAAGCGGGTAAAAGGCAAAATAGTCGTGTGATTTCCTTTCGAACCACCAAATGCCTGATATTCCGTTCCGCGTGCCGCCTCGTTGCCAATCCAGTTCGGATAAGTACGACAAATACCCGTAGGACGAACACTTTCGTGTGCATTCACCATAATTTTGTGCTTGGCAGCCTCCTTGATTGCGTACAGATAATGGTCATTGGTCCACTGCGAGTAGTGGTGCTCGCCAAGTGGCAGAATATCACCCACATACCCCGACTTCACCGCAGGATAACCGAAACGATTCATGTGTTTGTATGCCGTGTCTAAATGGCGTTCGTAGTTGCGAACAGAAGACGAAGTTTCGTGGTGCATAATCATTTGGATGTTGTGCGATTTGGCATAATCCGTTATCCCTTGTAAATCAAAATCAGGGTACGGCGTAACAAAATCAAACACATAATCCTTCGCATTACCAAACCAATCTTCCCAACCAACGTTCCAACCCTCTACAAGCACAGCATCAAAACCATATTTGGACGCAAAATCTATCACTTTTTTCACGTTTTCGGTGGTGGCTCCATGCTTACCGTGCGGTTTAGTTTTGGTGTAATCCACCGTATTCAAATCCACTGAAGGCAAGTCGTTCGTATAACTCCAAGCACTTTTGCCCGTAATCATTTCCCACCAAACACCCATATATTTTATCGGTTTAATCCAATCGGTTTCGGCTAATTTACAAGGTTCGTTCAAGTTCAGCGTGATACGTGACGAAAGCAACTCGCGTGCATCATTCGTGATGATAATCGTACGCCACGGAGAAACGCAAGGTGTGTGCAAATTACCTTTACAACCGTGTGCATCAGGCGTTAAGTGTGAAGTTAAAACGAAATTTTTATCGTCTAATTCCAAGTGCATACAAGAATAATTTACCAATGCTGCTTCGTGGATGTGTATCCATAAATTGTTGTCAGTGTGCAAAATCAAGGCCGTCTGTAGTCCTGTTGTAGAGAAAAAGCATTGCGAAGCATTATACGGTCTTTCCTTCTCTTGCACGCCACGAATCTCGCTCAAACGGCAAGTCGTATAGTCATATTCTTGCGAATCATAATCGCCGGGAATCCAAATCGCCTCCATATCGCCCGTTAAAGCAAATTCGGTTTTTTCTTCTTTGATAGAGAAATAATTCAAACCTTCTTGTGGAAATTCGTAACGGAAGCCGACACCCTCGTCAAACACCCGAAAACGGATACGAATCGAACGGTTCAAAGCCTCTTGTTTCAACGTAACGCATAACTCGTTGTAATGCTCGCGAATCTTCGTCTCTTCGCCCCAAACAGGCTCCCATGTTTCGTCAAAAGTGGCTTCTTCCACCTTGGCAATCGTAAAACCATCTATCAAACTATTCTCATCTTTTTCACCAACGGAGTTATTATTCTGTCCCTTCAATAATTCGAGTCCTAAATGCGATGGTTTAATCACAATCTGACCATTATACAATACTTCGTAAACGGGACGAGTCTCTTCCAAACGAAAATTGACTTGGTATTTTCCATTCGGAGATTTCACAGTTTGTGCCAACACACACAACGGGAAAAGCAACAAACAAAATAACATTTTTTTCATGGCATGTGGATTTTTTAGTTAATGGCACAAAAATACAACATTTTATATCTCTAAACAATAAAAAAAATCCGTAAACATTTATTTGCGTGAAAAATTTGTAAAAAAACACTATTTTCGCAGAAAAATAGATAAAATTATGACATTTCTTTTTATTGGTACAACCGAAATAATTGTTATTGCACTCATCATTTTGCTGCTATTTGGTGGGGCAAAACTCCCCTCTTTGATGAAGGGAATCGGCAAAGGTGTGAAACAATTCAAAGATGCTACGAACGGCAAATTCGACGACGAAGACGAGCAAAATAAACCCAAAAACGAAGCCCAATAAGCCATTATGCCCGAAGAACCGACATCGTTTTGGCAACATATAGACATTTTTCGTAAATATCTGTTGCGGTGTGTGGTTGTTTTTGCTGTCGTTTTTGTGGCTGTTTTTTGCTGTAAAGAGCAACTGTTTGAGATTATTTTTTCTCCACAACAAAACGATGCTTTTATTTTTACTTTTTTTAATAAAATCGCACAGCATTTCGGCATCGCTCTTATCTCTGATGTGGATATTCCGATTATCAATACGGGTTTGGCACAGCAGTTTATTATCCACGTTCGAGTGGCTTTGGTAGCGAGTTTTGTGCTGGTTTTTCCGTATATCGTGTACCAGCTGATGCTGTTTGTGGCTCCCGCTTTGTACGAAAACGAGAAAAAAGTTACTTATCCCGCTTTGATAGTGGGTTGTTTGCTGTTTTATGTTGGTGTGGCATTGAATTATTTCTTTTTGTTCCCGCTCATTTTTCGTTTTTTGGGAACGTACCAAGTGGCAAATATGGTGGCAAATTATATCACGTTGGAGTCATACATTGACACGCTTTTGCTGCTGAGTTTGATGATGGGAATTATTTTTGAGTTGCCTATTTTGTGCTACGTTTTGGCAAAATTAGGCATACTTGAAGCCACTTTTATGCGGAAAACACGCAAATATGCAGTCGTGATTATACTCATTTTGTCTGCCATCATTACCCCCACAGGCGATGCTTTCACGCTCTTTCTTGTGGCATTACCCATTTATTTGCTGTACGAAATAAGCATTGGCATCGTGGCGTTTCAAAAAACTAACAAAATTAAATCCTTATGAAAAAAGTACTGATTATTGGTCCTAATTTCCGTTATTTTACGCATAGTATTGCACAAAGTTTTGAACAGACTGGTTTGCAAACATCTACTATTCAGTACGATGCCCCCATTCATCCCTATAATACTGCCAATAAAATTTGGTTTAAAATCGCAAAGATAAAGCATAGTTGGAAAGAAAAAGTTTTAACAAATAATCGCATAAAAAATTCTCAATACGCCATCGCGGAATTTGATAAACTGCAACCCGATTTGGTTTTTATTCTCAATAGCGATTATCTCTTACCGACTGCTATTCAACACTTTAAACAAACCGCTTATGTAGCAATTTGGCTCTATGATGATATACGGAAATTTGAATTTGCACTCAACAATTTGCCCTTAGCAGATACCATTTTTTGCTACGATAAAAGCGATGTGGAATTATTGCAAGAAAAATACCATATCAACGCACATTTTTTGCCACAAGGAGCAGAAACGTCTTTGTATTATCCCATCGAAAACACGCCAAAAATATACGACATATCCTTTGCGGGCGATATTTGGAACTCACCAAGAAGAATACATATTTTACAAACGATCGTTCGTGCTTTTCCAAACCTAAAAATCAAAATATACGGGATTTATAAACCATGGTATAAAAACTTTTTTGCCTGGCTCACACGAGAACGAAAAGACATCTACACCAACCATAATACCACGCCACAAGAACTTAATCTACTGTACAATCAATCGCGAATTATCCTCAATATCCATGGTGCCGATGATGAGCAAGAACACTATCGGGCGAACCCGCGTTTTTTTGAAATTCTCGCTTCGGGTGCCTACCAAATTTGTGATAATGTGCCATACGTACGAGATTTGTTCCCCAACGGAGAAATTGGGCTTTACAACGACACGGACGAACTCATCGAATTGATAAAAGACGCTTTACAAAATACTCCATCTCGTCAAAACGCTCAGCAAGAAATAATGAAAAACCACACGCTACAGAAGCGTATTGAACAAGCTCTTGCTATTATCAATCAAGAAAAGTAGCATTTCACACATTCCGATGTGCCGAAAAGGAAAGGATTTGTTTCAGATACTCTTTTGCCTGACAGTCCTCAAAGCCATTCAAACACTCCAATGCACTCGCTTGATGCTTTTGCATACATTGATGCACATAACCAATGCCGTCATAGCGTGCAATAAACGATTTTATTTCTTGCTCTGCCGTTTTGTCTTGCGATAAATTTTCTACCAAATGTTTGATTTCTTGTTTTTCCGTAGCCGTGGCACGCTCGTAGGTTTTCAAAATCGCCAAAGTGGGTTTATTATCCTTCAAATCAATCATAGTGGGCTTGCCCAACTGCTCATTATCCGAAAAATCCAACAAGTCATCGCACAACTGGAAGCAAATCCCAAAATGGTAGCCGAATTTCCGTAAAGCCACCATTTGCGAATTGGTATTTTTGGTCGAAAATGCAGCACTTTGACAACAACCCGAAAAAAGTTGTGCCGTTTTGAGATTAATGATGTTAAAATACTCTTCTTCGCTTATCCACATTTTGTCGGGGTGCATCTCCAAGATTTCGCCATCGGCTAACTGCTGTGCTGTGTGAATAAAAGTGTCCGAAATCTTCTTGTTGCGAATGTTGGAGACGACTTGGATAGATTTTGCCACAAAATAATCGCCTACCAAAACAGCGAGTTTATTATTCCATAAAGCCCGAACAGACGGCTGATTATGCCTCTTATCCGCATTATCCACCACGTCATCGTGTATCAACGAGGACATGTGCAACAACTCAAAAGCCACTGCCGTTTGAATCGTCTTTTCAGTGATACTATCGCACATATTAGCCCCCAGAAGCACCAACAACGGTCGCATCTCTTTGCCTCGCTTGGAAAGTATCTGTGCACTGACCTCACGCACGATTTCGTTGTTTGATTCGAGTGTTTTATCCAATGCCAAGTGGTACGCTTCCCAGTCCGAACGCAAGGCATATTTGATATTTTTCAACAAAATTTCCATATTATAGATCCAATTCTTCAAAAATAAAGCTTCGAGTGGGGGGTACATTCAACGTGTTTCCCATTCGTTTCATTGTGTTATCGTGGAATAATTTTAAATCATTCGCCAAACTATCGCTTTCAATTTTGATGGGCAAATTACCGTCTAAATAGTCGAAGGTTGGAATGCAAAAATAGTTGTTCTCGGTGCCTAATTGCCCATTGTGGACATAACCGGGAATGTATTCACCCTCCTCTATTTTTGCGGTTTTACGGTTGATATTTACGGCAACCATAATGCCACCATTCGTGTTCAAACGCCTCTGATTACTGATAAAATTGCCCAATGAATACACCACTGGCACATTTCGTCCATCTTCCGAAATAAGGATTTCTTGGTCTTGCACCACGTGCGGATGACTGCCGATGATGAGGTCAAAGCCCAAGTCTGCTAACCACTGTGCCACGCCCTGCTGGAGCGGATTATGACGCAGTTGATACTCGTCTCCCCAATGAATGAACATGATTCGCAGGTCAATCGTCGAATCCTTTTTACTTTTTTCCATATCCAACAGCAGTTCCTCCGTCTCAATATAATTGACATAATTCGGATGGGTGGGTATGATTTGATTGGTGCCGTAAGTGGCATTAAATAGAGCGATTTTTTTGCCATCGATGTGGAGAATCAACGGATATTCTTTGGCACGATACGCCGTATCCCGATACGCTCCCAAGTGGGCAACCGAACCCATCGTGTTTAAAGTCCGTTCTAAACCCTTTTGACCACCGTCTAAAATATGATTATTCGCCAAAGCAAACACCTGAAAACCCGTTTCGCACAGTTCCGTAAAATACGCATCGGGGGCTCTGAACTTCGGATAACCCGCGTACGGCTCGCCCGACAACGTGGTTTCAAAGTTCACAATAGCAATATCTGCCTTGCTAACATACGGTCTGATGTAGCGGAAATTGGGCTCATAATTGTATTTTTTCGTTTGGGCATTGTAAGCCATCTGGATTTGCGGAGCATGTTGCATAGCGTCTCCAGCAAACAGAATTTTGATGTAATTTGAATTCGGGTCACGCACAATAAACGAATAATTCGGGTCAACGGGCGGATTTTTTGCCCCCATCAACATCAGCGTGAACGTACACACAAACGATAAGACGAATAATTTTTTCATAGTATTTCAAGTATTTTCTTAGTTGCTATTTGCGAAGGTTGTTTTTCGGTCAAAATGGAACGAATCAAGTGATAATTTTTTTTCATATCTTCTTGATAATCAACGTTTCGCATTTGTTTTATTTCACGAATTATATTTTCTTCGGTAAACCTATCGGCAATCAATTCTTGTATCACTTCTTTTTGCAAAATGATGTTCACCAGTGTCAGAAGCGATAATTTCATCACTATCGAGCGAAAAAGTTTCACCAAAATTTGATATTCCGTATAATAAACTGCCATTTGCGGTGTATCCAACAGTGCCGTTTCGAGCGTTGCCGTACCCGAATTGACGATGGCAAACTTGGCTTGACTGACGGCTTGGTAGGTTTCATCGGTCAGTTTTTCGTCTGCTTGCAAAAATTTTTCGTAAACGCTTTTATCAATTTCGGGTGCCATGGTTACCACGATTTGCTCGTCTGGTAACTTGGCTTTACGGGCAGCCGAAAGCATCACGGGCAAACAATGCGTAATTTCACTCATGCGGCTACCGGGCAACAGGGCAATCGTGTTGGTGCGAGCGATGGAACCGTGCGTTTGTTGCCATTCGTTAATCGTTTCCACAACTGGATTGCCGACATACTCGCATTGGTAGCCATATTTTTTGTAAAAATCCACCTCAAACGGGAAAATGCCCAAAAGCAAATCGCACAATTTCGCAATTTTATGCACCCGATAGGTTTTCCAAACCCACACTTTTGGTGGAATATAATACACGATTTTCGTCTGTGGCAGATGTTTTTTGCACCACGAAGCCACTCGCAAATTAAACGAAGGATAATCAATCAAAATCAGTGCATCAGGTTGGAATTGCAGCAATGCTTCGTAGGTCAACTGGAAGTTTTTGCGGACTTGAAAAATGTTTCGCAAGACGGCTTCAAAGCCCATAAAAGCCATTTTTTTGTAATCTTGCACCAACTTACAGCCGTTGGCGTGCATTTTTTCGCCTCCCAAACCTTCAAATACGGCATCAGCGTCCATTGCAGCAATGGATTTTATCAACCTCGAAGCGTGATTATCGCCCGAAGCCTCGCCCGCTATCAAAAAATACCGCACTTCGTTTTCTTTTTTGCAAATATACAAGAAAAATACACAAAAAAACGACAAAATCCATTTGCCGTTTTCTTTTTTTACTTATCCTAAGACTAATCTTCTGTCAAAGCCCATCGGAAACCAGCGTACAATTTCCAGCCATTTATCGGTCCCCAAACCATCGAAGCATCAAAATTATCGTTGTAGGGGTCATTGCCACTAATCACAGGGTTATGCTGGCGAAAATCGGTCATATTTTCTGCCCCAACATACACCGAACACTTTCTGAAATAGTGCGTGATTTGCCCTAGCAGTTGAGGATACCACTTGTGATAATAAAAATCGCCACTCTTGTAGTATTGGTCGCCGTGTCCCATAAAATACGCAGGCATACGACCGTAGCCATTAAATTGTGCCGTGAAATCGAACTGCCATTTTTTCAGCGGCGTTTGGTACGAAGTGGTTACGATGCCTTTGAATTTGTTCGTCAAGGGCTTGTCCACCGTTTGCACTTTGCCGTTAATTTCGTAGCGATTCTTCACGTCCGTGTAACGAAAGGCAGTCGTTATCGTCCAACCACGCAACAACTCCATATTGAGTTCCACCTGCCAGTTATTGCCAAACGATTGCACGTCATCGCCAATTGGACGCAACAGCAGTGATTTTGCCGAATAATCCCAATCCGCAACGATTCCGTCTAAAAACTTGGTGTAGTAATACTCGCCCGACAATTGCAACTCGCGTGAACCCATCGGGATATAAAAAGTGGTCGAAAAGCCTGTATTCAAGGCACATTCTTGCGGTGTTTCAAAATTAGAAACGCCAGCGTTATCGAAGTTTTGTATCGTTTTTTGTTGATGATAAGCCACCTTGCTCGTTGATTCTAACCAGCGATTGCTCACCAAAAACGAGGCGTTATCCGCAATGACGTTCGGCGAACGATAGCCCAAACCGACACTTCCGCGTATGTGCCACCACTTCCAAGGAGCCAAACGCACATTCGCACGAGGGGTCGTAAACCAGCCATACACCGACGAATAATCCTCCCGAACACCCAAGAGCAACGTTACTTTATCCCGAAACATATAGGTATATTCGACAAAGACACCAGGCGTTATTTCGTCACTCCTACGGCGAAGTTGCAAAGATTGATGGTCGTCTTCGGCACGCTCATCGTAGCGGTCGTAGTTCACACTGACACCTACCGACAACTTATTTTCGTGGTCATCTTCTTCGGCAACCCTACCCTCGCCCAAATTGGTTTGAAAAATAGCATTGAAGTAGGCGTTGGTTTGGTCGGCATTCCACGAGCGATAGATGCCGTAATCGTTGCGTTGGTCGTGGTACGAAGCCGCTGTGATGATGCCGATAGACATGCCTTGGTCTTCGTTGATTAAGAAGCCATTTTTCATAAACCCCTCGATACGGTTGGTCGTGAGGTCAATCGCATAATCTGGCACATTATTTTTGTCATTTTCCATTCTCCGACTACGCATTTGCCCACCCATACGATGGTCATAAATGCCACGCACAAAGACCTGTGCCGTGTAGTCCCCATGCTTAAAATTCCAGCGATTTATCAGATTCAGTTGGTTGGTTTTGGGCATATCCATAAAGCCATCGTTGTTGTGGTCCATCTCATACGAACCCGACTGGATATGTGCCAAAACGCCTGTGGAAATGTTTTTGTTGTTACGCATTTTCCAGCCACCCGTCATATTCACCTCTTGGTGCAACTCGCTGTTGAACATCGCATTGATGCTCAGCGGGTCGGTCAGTTGGGGCTTTTGCAACTCCACATTGATTTGCCCCGAAATCGCCTCATAACCGTTGATAACAGACGACGTACCTTTGCTCACTTGAATCGAATACATCCACGGACCCGGGATATACTCCAACCCGAAGTTTTGCCCTAAGCCTCGCACGCCAGGCGTATTTTCATTCAACAGTTGCACATACGTCCCACTCAAACCGAGCAATCGGATTTGCTTGGCACCCGTCGCCGCATCGCTATACGCCACGTCCACCGAAGCACTTGTTTCGAAACTTTCACTCAAATTACAGCACGCAGCCTTGCATAACTCCTCGCCCGAGAGCGTCTCGGTATCAAAAGCGGAGGTTCGCGACCGCAAAACAGCCATTTTTCGGGCACTAATCGTAACTTGGTCAAGCACCAAATCGTCCACCAAAACAATCGTTATGTTGCTTTTACCTTTGACCGCCGTTGTGTCGTTGCGGTAGCCCGTATAACTCGTTATGAGGCGTTTGGATTCCGCATTGGTTTGAATCGTAAATTTCCCGTCCACATCAGTTGCCATTCCGTCTGTCGTGCCTTCCCAATAGACATTTGCCCCCACAAGCGGGTCGCCATTATCATCTAAAACAATACCAGAAATAGTCGCACTTTGCACTTGTAAAGCCAAAATCATAGATGCTAAAACTAAAAATGCTCTTAAAACTTTCATCTTTTTACTCCTTTTTAAAAAACCGTGCGAAAGTAGGGTCTTTTTTTTGCAAATAAGTTGCAAACATCACACAAAATGGGCTATATTCTCTAACAATTATTCTTTGCTATAACACGCATTTTTGTTATTTTTGCACAAATAATTGTAATTCAAATTGATATGAAAAAGTATTTTTACCTCTTTTTAGTGATTTTATGTGTGGCTTGCAATAAGCAACAAAACACACAGTTAGTTTTTGAAAAAGTGCCGTCTATCAACATGCAAATTGGGCATTTGATAAGCGATGCGGACACGATTTCTTTTGTAAAATACGACACAATCAACGAGAAGAAGCCTCTTTTTGTGTTTTTGCAAGGTTCATTACCACATCCGCTAATTATACAACTTAACGAAGAACGACTTTGGTGGGCGAATATGAATAATATAGACACTTCTGTGCTAAATAGTTGTAATGTAATAGAAATATCCCATCCTTATACACCCATAATTACTTCTATTGAATATTTAGATAACCAATATACATATTGCCCAACAAAAGAACAAGGAATTTATGACGTTAATTATCGTTTGAATAATAGATTAGAAGTATATGTAAATAGAGCAAACAAAGTTATCAATGCCTTAGCAAAAGAAGATTGGGTAGATAGCGATAGCATATTTGTTTATGGAATTTCGCAAGGTTACCATGTTGCGACTTATGTGGCAAACGAAAATCCGCTTGTATGTGCTGTCGGGTTAATTTCATCTAATCCTTTTGGACGAATTAATGGTATTATCAATAGTTACAGAACGGCAACTATTCAAGGCAAAATAACCGAAGAGCAAATGCAAAAAAAATTAGAAAGTTATTATGCGTTTTGGGCATATATGGATACTATTCCCGATACTACCTACGTCAAAGAAAGTAATGGTGATATTCCTTCCAATCAATTTGGTTTTGCAAAGCCGTCTGTAGATATATTGTGTAATTTAAAGCAACCATTATTTATTGCATACGGCACACGAGACCCCCATGCAGTACGCAATGAATTACTTCCGTTTTACTTCATCATGGCTGGCAAAAAGAATTATAAAATGCGTCCTGCATTAGGTCGTGGACATAGTTTTGAGGTGGTTCGTGACGATGGTTCGCATGATTTTGAAGATATGTACCCCGAAAAAATTTCGGCAGAATTTTTGGAATATGTACGCTCCAATTAGCAAGTAACAAAAAAGTGCGGGCTGTATTTCAACCCGCACTACTCACATCCATAATGCATTAATTCATGTCTATTGCCAAAAAGTTCTATTGTAGTGAATAAAAAAATATTGTACTTTTGTGAATCTATAGTGATTTTTAGAATAAGATTAAAACGATAATTTATGAAAAAACTATTTTTTATTCTATGTATTTTGATTAGCATAACTGCGAATGCTATTGTTCAAACCTCTTTAAAAGTGGAAGTATTGCCTGCAGATTTTTGTACTAAATTTTATAATCATGTGATTAAAGTAGAACAAGAATTTGTTTTTGAGAAGGAGGATATGCAAGATACACTAGAGTTAAATTTTGCTTCTGGTTCATTTTTAGCATTCTATTTAGATATTAGAGATGAGTATAAGCAAAATACAATCGATAGTTTGATTGCCTATTGGACTAATACAGCAGAAGATAACCTCGCTCTTTCTAAACATCTATTTTTTAATGTTTTTGTTGATGGAAAAAAAACAGAAAAATATCATTCAACCCAATCACACCTTTATATTCCGCTCAATAAAAAGAAAAAATGTACCATCCGTTTAGAATATGATTATTTGTCTTTTTATAAAATTTTTGGAGGACATGAAAATTCTACACTATGTTTTGATAGATATGATGACGGTGGAGGTAGTTTAAACTATACTTGCCACTTTAAAACAGCTGATATGCAATGGGATAAAGTATATTTTTTTCATAACAATGAAGACGAATTGCTATGGATAAACAAAAATAATACGAGGATAAATGATACTATTTTTGTTAATGGGAATAGTAGTGAGCGAGATATTGAATTTTATATTATCAATAAAAAATTACAAAATTATAGTACTTGTACTACTGCAAAATCTTCTCTTTCTATATTTGCTCCTAAACATTTTGATATAGATTATAAAACTTGCTCTATTTCCAATATCCAACCGAATGAAAAAATAGATACATACTACGAAGAAATAACAACTATGCTCAATAAATTAGAATGTTTTTTTGGCGATACCATTCAACGTAATATTGTTTTTTTATACAGTTATTTTGGAGAAGTAATAAGTGATGACAAATATGGGACTGTTTTTTTTAATGAGCCAAATGATTTTATTGTATTGGCAGATACAAGTTTGATGCGTATTATGTCTCACGAAATGTGTCACCTTTTTATGCCAATTAAATCCTCAAAAATGACTAAAAAAGAAGAATGGAATCCTGAATGGGATATTCTTGGTGAAGGTCTTAATGAATATATTTCTATGCTTATTTTTTATGACACACAAGAACAAGTAGATAGTGCAACTCATGCATACATTAATATGTTAACGGAAAATGAACAACAGATTAGATTATTAGCCGAAGGATATGATACGCTATCAACGGATTATAAATATAGAGCACGCTATGAACGGATTCCTTATGTTTTGAATCAGTTTTTACATGAAATAGGCAGGTATAAATTTATTGCCACTTTCCAAGAGCTATGCAAAATAGCGAGAGAAAATGATGGTGTTGCAACGCTGTCGGATTATGAAAAAATCCTTAAATCATACGGTGTAACAGATGAACAATGGAAGAAATTGAGAAATAATTTATGATACAATTAGAACAAAAAGACATACAACTTTTTCCAATAGATGATACGTTGCATACTAACTTTGGTATAGAATTTATTGACAAAAAAAGTGCGGGCTGTATTTCAACCCGCACTACTCACATCCATAATGCCACAATTTTACCGCAATTTGGCACCTAATTTTTCTTCAAATGCCTTTTGCAGACGTGCCATCACGTTCTCTATTTGACTGTCTTTCAACGTTTTTTCGGTATCTTGCAAGATGAACGAAAGTGCATAACTTTTTTTGCCTTCTTCAATGCCTTTGCCCTCAAAAACATCAAATAAATACACGTTTTTCAGCAATTTTCGCTCGGTTTCTAACGCTATTTTTTTGATGTCCGCAAACAACAAACTCTTATCCACCAACAACGCAAAATCCCGCTTCACCTCTGGGAATTTCGGAATATCGACAATCACTGGCTGATAGTTTTTCTTGATTTGCAGCAACTCTTTCCAATACAAATCCGCAAAATAAACCGCATTATCCATATCAAACTCTTTGAGCACCTTCGCAGACACGATTCCCATGTAGCCAATAGGCCTATTTTGGTACATTATCGTCAGTCCGTCCGCAAATTCGTCCTTTTTCAGTGGCTCTAATTGGCACGCTTCCACATCGCAACCCAACTTGATGAGGATATTATTGACGTAGGCGTGCAGTTGATAAAACGACACTTTTTGGTCTTGCAGCACCCAACTTTGTGCAGTTTTGTTGCCCGTGAGCCATAATCCCAAGTGTTTTTCCTCGCGATAAGCGTTCAACGGGTCGCTATCAGAGGACGCGACACGATGGTAGCAATTTCCAAATTCATAAAACTGCAAATTACTAATTTGGCGATTTACGTTGCGAGAAATGCTTTCTAAACCACCATACAAGAGCGTCTGACGCATCACGGCAAGGTCTTGGCTTAACGGATTTTTGATTTGCACACACTCGTCCAAATGCTCTTGATAGTACTGAATCTTGGAGAGCGAATTGTTCAAAATCTCATTAAATCCTTGTGCTGTTAATTGGTCACTAATCGTTCTCTGCGTGGCGAATGCATCGGATTGTGCGTAGGACAAACTCGAAGACATCTTGTCCGTAAAAGGCACGTTATTGTAGCCATAAATCCGCAAAACATCTTCAATCACATCACATTCGCGTTGCACGTCCACCCGATATTTCGGCACTTGCAAGTCGTACATCACATCGTCTGCAGTGCTTTTTTTGTCTTTGATTTTTATCTCCAATGCACCCAAAATCGTCTCCAATTCACTTTGCGTTATCTCCTTGCCAATCAACGATTTTACATGATTATACGACATTTTAACGGGGAAAGGTGCCGTCAAAGCCGTTAAATCGTCAGCCACATCGGCAATTTCCATCGCAATTTCGCCTCCTGCAACCTCTTGTATCAAAGTTGCACAGCGTTTGAGCACATACAAACTGTTGCAAGGATTGCAACCTCGCTCAAAACGGAACGAAGCATCGGTCGAAAGTTGGTGTCGGCGTGCGGTTTTGCGGATATAAATCGGATTAAAATAGGCACTTTCAATAAACACATTTTTGGTTGTTTCCGAAATACCCGACTCCAATCCACCAAAAACACCCGCAATACACATCGATTCGTCCGCATTTTTTATCATCAAATCCGAACCCGAAAGTGTCCTTTCAAGCCCGTCCAACGTAACAAATTTTTCGCCTTCTTTTGCCAAATCAACCACGATTTTTTTGCCTTTGATTCGGTCGGCATCAAACGTATGCAACGGCGTTCCGAGTTCGTGCAACACAAAATTGGCCGCATCAACCACATTATTGATGGGTCGAACGCCAATCGTCCGCAAACTATTTTGCAACCAAGCGGGCGAATCTTTGATTTCAATTCCCATCACCGTCACACCGCTATATCTCGGGCAAGCTTCTTTCGCAAGTACTTGAACCTCAACAGGATACGCATTCGATTGCACCTTAAAATTATCTACCGAAGGTGGCGTCAAAGCAGGCACATTTCCAGCGTTATGAAAACTATAATAGGCAAATAAATCCCTCGCAACGCCAAAATGCGACAACGCATCAGCACGATTTGGCGTAATATCCACCTCAATCACATAA
>JAEEGL011236698.1_pt1 | contig 27531 bp, 10 predicted proteins | sample 9134231 | NCBI WGS metagenome assembly JAEEGL01 (sample SAMN16246548, study PRJNA631951) | gut metagenome | biome: gut microbiome; feature: rumen; material: fiber-attached | host: Bos | place: Iran: Karaj | collected 2018-10
CAGAGCGCCAGCAATTCGTGGGTGTTCAGTGATGATGCTGTGGCTGTCATCTTTGAGACCCAAGGTGATGGAACCAAGAAGATTAAGATGGCCACGAACCCTGTCAGCGGCACCAACGCGGCCTATATGGCTGTGTCTAACAACTATACCGGCCCCATCATCAACTACAACGATGCAGGCGGCAACTTCACCGTCACGAAAGTAGAGGGCGATGCCAGCACTGCCGCCAGCGCTGCCGTGGCCAAGCTGGTGAAGAACCAGACGGCGCTCACCAGCTATCCGCAGACAACGGGATGGTATGTCATCCAGATCAAGAGCAAGACTGGGGCCACCGGCTATACAGGACGTTACTTGCAGACGGCCAGCTCGCTCTACAACGACCTCTACCCCCTGACCTTCACGGGTGCTATCGACGTGCAGCCGGCTATTACCGACCCGACGTTCTTCACCTATATCAACTATACAAGTTGGGACGTCAACACCTGGCAGATGCCCGACGGACGCTATCTTGTAGATAATGGTTCTAACAAGTTCCCCACACCTTCAGCAACGCCTGGGAATGTAATCTGCGGCTACGATAACGGCAATTACTTCAAGACTAACAGCAACTATTTTGCCGATCCCTATAACAGCGGTGCCAACTATTTTATCGGCGAGACGTCTTATATGCGTACCGCATACACCGTCTATCCCATCGACCTCGCTGCAACCGGCCTCGTGGCTTGGCAGATGGTTTGCGATGCAGCCCCCGAGTCTGCAACTATAACCTGTTCTCGCAGCGATGTGAAAGGCTTGACGGCAGTTTATAAAGGTGGCTACATCTTCCTGCCGACGGGAGTGACACCTGAAAACACAGACTTCGAGTTGGAAGGAGCATACGAGGTGACCGTGGATGCTACGGCTCATACCGTTACCTTTGCTTATGACCCCAACTTGGCAATGGTCGAAGGCGGCGTGATTGTGGAGCAAGGCTGGCAAACGGCAGGACGCGACAGTGAGGTCATGTTGCTGAAGGTCACAGCAAAGCCCTTCAAGGATGCCACCAACGTTTCGCTCACCGTTAACCTCAAGGACGGTTCGGAGTCCAACATCTCCTCCCTGAAGCTCTACGAGGCTGACACCAACTCGCCCGAAATCTACTCCACAGGCGACGGCGCTCCGACGAAGACGGAGGTCGCTACGGCAACTATCTCCGGTGCTACCGCCACCTTCAACATCGGCGACCTCGCTGCCGGCACCCACTACTACTGGATTGGTGCTACGGTGAGCAGCACGGCAACCCTCGGCGCTGTCCTCGATGCCGCCGTGACGGGTATCGCCTATCAGGTGGCTGGCCAGACGGCACAGAACCTTGACCTGACCTCCGTCGGCGATCCTGCCGACCGTGGTGCTATGGTCTTCAACGTCCGCAGCTATCCCTTCCTGCCTCGCGACAACGGCAGCCGCGTCTATCGTATTCCCGCCATGATTGTGGCCGACGACGGCAGCATCGTGGTAGCCGCCGACAAGCGCTATCAAAGTCACACCGACATCGGCAACGGCGGACACGTCATCGACATCGTGGTGCGCCGCAGCACCGACGGCGGTAAGACCTGGAGCACTCCCGTGACCATCGCCAAGGGCGAAGGCTCCACCGCAAGCGGCGGCGATGACAAGCGTTGCGGCTTCGGCGACCCCAGCCTCGTCAAGGGTAAGGACGGCAAGCTCTACTGCCTCTTTGCCGCTGGCAACGAAGGCTACTTCTACGGTCAGAAAGGCATGTGTATGTCTGTCAGCACCGACAACGGTGTGACCTGGAGCAGCGGCGAGGGTAACCCGCCAGTTGACCTCTACTGGAGCGGTGCTATCAAGAACGTCAACACCGCAGGTGCCGCAGGCTTTGGTCTCTACGACTATTTCGTGACTTCCGGTCGCGGTCTCTATATCCCCGAGGACGACATCCTGATGTACCTCATCCCGGCTCAGACGATGACCAGTGCCACCGAGCACACTGGCGATTCGCAAGACTATGTCTTCTACTCCAGAGACGGCGGTGAATCGTGGTACTTCAGCGAGACCCCGATGGTTCAGGGCGGCGACGAAGCCAAGATCATCCAGATGAACGACGGCTCGCTCTTCGGCTCCATCCGCAAGGGAGGCAATCGCCGCTTCAACACTGCCACCTACAAGAAGAACGACGACGGCAAGACGCTCAGCTTCGACTTCGGCACACAGTGGGAGAACAGCCAGCTCTATCAGGCCAGCCAGAACAACCAGGACGTCTTCTACTACCAGCGCGAGACAACCGAGGGCAAGACCGACGTCATCATCCACTCCATCACCACCGGCAACCACGTCAACCTCAAGCTCTACTACAGCACCGACCAGGGTTTGAACTGGACGGAGTTCCTGAACGTGCAGACGAAGGGCACGCGCTACGTGACGATGGACAAGAATCCTGACAACGGCAGCCTCTACCTGTTGTTCGAGGATCAGTCGCTGAACAGCGCTGGCGGCTACACCGACTATAACCACTATCCCCTGAACTTCCTCGAGATTACCCGCGACCAGCTCGTGAGCCTCATTCCTGCACTGGAGGAATATAATGTGCCCGAGTACCTGAAGACAAATGTAGTAAAGAACACCGTTTACCAGACTGGCACAGGTTGCGATACTTACGGCACACTCTCCGGCACTGGCACTGGTCACTGGGCACGCACCTGGACCTCCAAAGCCTCTGCAGGCGTTGCCGGGCTGACCGTTTCCACCGAAAGTGGCTACGGCTTCGACAAGGCTACCGTCCTCGGCACCCGTGTCATGACTTTGAAACCCAGTGCCAATGGCGCTACGGACACTTATACCATCACCGCACCCGCAGGTTATGTCATTGCAAGCTACACCATAGGTGGCGCAGTATATACGGGTGGAACGTATTCTATTACCGCCGCAGACGGAACCACCACAGGTGAAATCACTTCCACCACGACACCGACGAATATCACGGTGAACGACGTGAATGCATCCTCGACGACCTTCACGTTCTACGGTGCATCGCAGAGCAACTGGTTCGCGATCACCAATTTCACCATCACCCTCACCAAGTCGTTCCCGCTAAACATCGTAGGCGACAAGAGCTACGCTACGCTCTACCTGCCGTTCGACGTGACGACGACGGGTGCCACGAAGGCCTACTACGTCGCTACAGCCAACAACGGCTACGCCCAGCTGACGGCAACGGGCAACGAAGGAACGGAGATTCCTGCCAACACCGCTGTGGTGCTCGTGAATAGCGACAAGGATGGCAGCACGGTCTTGAATAGGACGACCGGCCTCAGCTCCGTGGTCAGCGAGAGCGCCAACCTGCTGAAGGGTACACTGGTGTCCATGAGCCTCGACCTCAGCGACGGCACACCTTATTATTCCATGGGTAAGTTGAACGACGTGATCGGCTTCTATAAGTTCTCGGGCGGAACCATCACCCTCGGTGCCAACAAGGCTTACCTCGAAGTGCCGGCAAGTGGCGGCGTCAAGGGATTCACCTTCAGCTTCGATGATGCGAATCGCATCGTTTCTCCCCTTGGGGAGACGGAAGAGGGGGCCTCCATCTACAACCTCGCCGGTCAACGTCTGAGCAAGCCGCAGAAGGGCGTGAACATCATCAATAACAAAAAGGTCGTTGTGAAATAAAAAACTCTTTCGCACGAATGATCATGAATAGATTTCACCATTAAGTCATGGAAAGATGTTCATGGTCATTCGTGCAAAGAAAAAGATATAATAACCTATTAATGCTTACAATAATGAAAAAGGTTTATCATACACCATCCATTCAGGTCATTGCAACGACCACATGCCAAATGATCGCCAACTCCATCAAGGTCGGCGGCACTGTCTCAAATGGCAGTGACATCGGCTTTGTTAAAGGTGAAGGCGGTGGCGAAGGCAGCGAAGAGTTTTGGGATAATGAAAGAGACTGGTAAGTAATGAACATACGATATTTCATCATCACTTGTCTGCTGCTCCTCACTGGCGTGTGGAGCAGTCAGGCTTCTACGGAGACCGCTCTGCTGATGCCCAAGCCGCAGCAGCTGACGGAGAACGGTGCATCGTTTGTCCTGAGCCGCGATGTGAGCATCACCGACCCGACAAATTCGACCTTGTTGGCCTCGCTCTTCACCACGGGTGGCAGTGCCACGGCTTCCGTGACGGTGAATATCGTCAGTGCCGCCACGCTCGGCACCTTTGACTACACGCTGGCAGGCTTCGACAACGAGGGCTACAAACTGCACGTCACGGCTGATGCCATCACCATCACCGCTGCCACAAAGACAGGTGTGATCCGTGCTGCCCAGACGTTGATGCAGCTCGCCGATGCCACCGGCGGCGCCAGCATTCCAGGCGTCAGCATCACCGACTACCCGGCTTTCAAGCTGCGCGGCATCATGCACGACGTAGGACGTTCGTTCATCTCCTTCGATGAGCTGAAGAAGGAAATCGACTTGCTTTCGCGCTTCAAGGTCAATGTCTTTCATTGGCACCTGACCGACAACCAAGGCTTCCGCTTCGAGTCGAAGGTCTATCCGCAACTGAACCAAGCCGCCAATATGACGCGCTTTGCCGGAAGCTTCTACACCCAGGCACAATGCACCGAGCTGGAAGCCTATGCCGCCGAGCGTGGTGTCATTATCATCCCGGAGATAGACATGCCGGGCCACTCCACCGCCTTCACCAACGCCATGGGTTACACCATGAGCAGCGACCAAGGCAAAGTGGCCTTGAAGGCCTTGCTCTCGGAGCTGGCCGCAGCCTTCCCGCTGGCTCCCTACATCCACATGGGTGCCGACGAGGCGGGCACAACGGCGGCCTTCGTCAACGAGATGTCGCAGTACATCAAGCAGACGCTCCACCGTAAGTGCATCGTATGGAACCCCATCAGCGGCGTCACCATCAGCAAGGCGAACCTGCCCTACATCGATATGACGGAGATGTGGAGCACCAGTGGCCGTAAGATTGACGGCCTGCCCAATATCGACTGCCGCTACAACTACGTCAACCACTTCGACGTCTTTGCCGACCTGGTGGGTATCTACAAGAGCAATATCTATTATGCCCAGCAGGGCAACAGCGAGGTGGCCGGTGCCATCACCGCCATCTGGAACGACCGCAAGACGCCGACCGAGACAGATATCATCTGTCAGAACGGCCTCTATGCCCATGCCCTCGCCACTGCCGAACGCGGTTGGATGGGCGGCGGCAACCAGTACATCGAGGTCGGCGGAACTACGCTGCCCAACAGCGGCTCGGAGTTTGAGGCGTTTGCCGACTGGGAACGTCGCTTCCTCCACTACAAGGATACTTGGCTGGCCGGTGAGCCTATTCCCTATGTCAAGCAGACCAACGTGAAATGGCGCATCACACAGGCATTCCCCAACGGCGGCTCGGCCTCTGCGGTATTCCCGCCCGAGACCGCCACCGACGACATCCTGCCCGACCAGTTCACCTACGACGGTCAGACCTATACGACGAGCATGGCTACCGGAGCCGGCATCTACCTGCGCCACGTCTGGGGCACGACCGTTCCGGCGTTCTACGCCAGTCCGCAGCTGAACACCACGGCCTACGCCTGGACCTATGTCTATTCGCCGACGGCACAGACGGCAGGTGCCCTCATCGAGTTCCAGAACTACAGCCGCTCGGAGAACGACAAGGCTCCCGATGCCGGCAACTGGGACCGCAAGGGCTCACGCCTTTGGGTGAATGGCACAGAGGTGGCGCCGCCCACTTGGACCAACAGCGGCAGGAACATCAACAGCGAGGTGGACCTCGGCAACGAGAATTTCACTGCGCGCGAACCTATTTATATATCTTTGCGTGCAGGATGGAACAAGGTGTTGCTCAAGCTGCCCTACGTCAATGCCGGGAATATCCGCCTCAACAAGTGGATGTTCACCTTCGTGCTCACCGACGCTACCGGTCGCCACGCCCTCGACGGCATCACCTATTCGCCCATCCAGAGCTTGGATGAGAATGCGGAGGGCGTCGTGGCAAAGATTGGCGAAATCAAGACCTACGTCAATAGCGTCTGCTCGACGCAAGTGGGCTACTACCCTGTCAGTGCTGCCGCCACGTTGAATGCCGCAGTCGAGGAGGTGGAAGCTACGCTGCAGACGGCGATGAGCGCCGCAGAGCGCGAGGCACAGGTGGCAACGCTAGAGACGGCCTTCACGACCTTCAAGGACGGCCTGTCGGCACAGACCATCAACCAACCCCTTGCCAGCACATCCGGCGAGCGCCACTTCTATACGCTCTGCACTCCACTGCGTGGCACACGCTATGCCACCACGACGGGTGCCGGCGGCGAGTTAGGCGGCGGGACAACCGTGACGGTAGCCTCTATCTGGAAGTTCGTCAGCCGTGGCGACGGCACGTTCGACATCGTCAATGCTCAGGACGGGTCGTACATCCTGCCCAACAGCACGAACAACAGCGCCCTCAAGACACAAGCCACGTCGCCGTCGGCAGGGTGGACGATCGCCAAGGCCGACGAGGCGGGTTATGTCATCATCACTTCCGGCTCGTGCCAGTTCAACCAGACCAACATCAGCAGCTCGGCCCTCTCTGGTGGCTACAGGATCTATAATTGGGGCGGCGGCACGAACACCACCGACACGGGATGTAAATATCGCATTGAGGAGATTGCCGAGGACGACATCCCTTTTCCCCTCTCCTCGACAGCACTCGAGGAACTGACCGACCGTGACATGAACGTCTCGGCAACCGCTGCCAACAGCCTCACCACCGGGCAATGGTACATCATGAAGAATATGGGTCGCAACAGCTACCTCTACGAGAAAGCTGCCGACCACAAGCTCTACACACAAGCAGCACGACCCAGCGGTTATGCTGCTGACAATGCACCGTTCCTGGTGCGTCTCGCAGAGGACGGCCAGGGGAAATACTTCCTCCAGACAGGCTACGGTAACTACTTCTACACCCTCGTCAACGGCTTAGGCGGCACGGGCGGCGGCAACAACAACGGCACGACAGCTGCCAGGAAGGCCGCCTACACCATCGGCACCATCGCCAACGGCTATTTCTACCTCAAGGATGAAAACGGGGTCATCATGGACGCCAATGCCGATGGCGGCACCGTAGCAGGATGGGGAACGACACCTCCCTCCGCCACCACGGGCAATGCCGCCTGGCAGTTCTTTCCCGTTGAACTGTCCGACGTTGACCCCTCGCTCTGCTTACGTGCCACCGACGTCATCGTCTGCCAGGGCCATCAGACCACGGGACAGGGCAACACGATGCAGGCGCTACTGCGTCTGAAGGTCACACCTTTCAAGACCTGCACGCCGACCAGCGTCAGCGTGACGCTCACCGGTGCCGACCAGCTTGACCGCGTGGCCATCTACACCACCGCCATCGACCAGATCCATGCTGCGGCCAGTCCCGTGAAGATCGGCGAAGCCGCCGTGCCTTCAGGTTCTTCTGAAGGCCTCCCCGTCACCATCGAGACTCCCTCCGCCACCGCCCTCACCGCCAATACACCTATTTATATATGGGTGACGGCCGACGTGAAGAGCACCGCCACGGAACTCGCCGCCATCGATGCCGCCGTCACCTCCTTAGCCTACAGCAATGGCACCGCTACCGGCACCTGCGACCTCGCTGCCATCGGCAACCCCGACGGCGTGATGCGCATCTACAAACAGCAGGTCGCCCTCTGGACAGCTTCGCAGAGTCAGGCCAAGTACTACCGCATACCCGTCATCATTCGTACTGCCGACGGCGGCATAGCTGCCTTCACCGACTACCGCTACGACAACACCGAGGATCTGGGCAAACCCGCTTCGGGACACAAGATTGACGTGGTGATGCGCAAGAGCATGGACAACGGCCTCACCTGGTCGGCACCCAAGACCATCGCCGCCGGCGACGGCTCCTCCGAGGCCGCCTACGGTTACGGCGACCCCGCCGTGGTGTGCACCCGGAGCGGCAAGCTCATCTGCCTCATGGCAGCGGGCAAGAACAGCTATCCGACAGGTATGCTCCACATGGGCTATACCGAGAGCACCGACAACGGAGCCACATGGTCCACCCCAAAGGACATCTTCCGCGCCATCAACAAGGGAGGTGTTACCTTCCAGAGCGCCTTCACCACAGCCGGCAAGGGCGTCACCTTCGACAATGGACGCGTGGCCTTCGCCATGAACGGAAAGGTCAATGGAACGACCAACGAGTACATCATTTATTCCGACGACGAAGGGGCGACGTGGACCATCGTGCCCACAGCCGTCTATACAGGTGCCGACGAGTCGAAGCTCGAAGTGATGAACGACAACTCGCTCATCCTCTCCGTGCGCCGCGGCGGATGGAACAGCATGGCCAACCGAGGCTTCAACCGCTCTGCGGGTGATGCCAGCGGCGACGGCATCACCACCTGGGGTACTCAAGGCATCTGGGGCAATGAGATGAATGCCAACGGGTGCAATGCCGACATCCTCTACTACAACCGCACCACTGAGAACGCAGCACGCCCCGACGTGATGCTGCACACCCTCACCAAAACCTTCAGCACCTACCGCCGCGACCTGCGACTCTACATGAGTTTCAACGAAGGACAGACATGGTACGAAGCCCTGCAGATCCAGCCCGGCTATGCCGCCTACAGCTCCATGCAGAAGCTCGCCAACGGCGACCTCGCCGTCATCTACGAGGACGGCAGCCTCGGCAATCAGGACAAGATGGACTGCTTTGCCATCAATTACGTCGTCCTCAGCGCCGAAGCTCTCAACGCCCGCATCGACGAACTCAGCGAAGCCCTTCGCCAGCCCACCGCCACCATCATCTCCATGGGCGAGACCAACACCAGTGCACCGTGGGTTTCGTGGACACCCTCCTCGGGGTGGGCCAACAAGTTCACCACCAATGCCAGCTCCGGCATCGCCGGCGTGGAGGTATCAGCCACTTACAATGCCTTCAACCGCGAGAGCGACTATGGTCAGCGTGACTTAGTCATCAAACCCAGTGCCGCAGGTGCCACCGATGTCTTCACCATCACCGCACCGCAGGGCTATCTCATCAAGGGCTACAGCATCGGAGGGCATTACTATACCGTGTCCGAGACCTACACCCTCATCTCTGCCGACGGCACACAGTCTGCCGAGGTCAACACCAACAGCGGAACGCCCAATATGCTGACCGTGGACAACGTCAATGCCCCCACGACGACCTTCTCCATGAAGAGCAAGGGTAGCTCCAATAACCGCTTTGCCTGCATCATGCAGTTCACCGTCACCCTGTCCGACGCCACAGGCATCGAGACAATGAGCGATGGACAGTGGAAAATGGGCAATGCTCAGATCTATAACCTCGCCGGACAGCGATTGAGCAAACCGCAGAGGGGTATCAACATCGTCAACGGCAAGAAAGTGGTCGTCCGATGAAGAACGCACCTGCAGACAAAGATATAATAGTGAATACCTAATTATAATATTATAATAATAGACCTCTTATAAATAAATACCTCTTAAAATATCCCCCTCCCTTCCCCTATTCAATCATGAAAAGATTCCTTCTTCCCTTCCTGCTCCTCCTCTTTGTAGGTATCGCAGAATCTTCCGCCATCACGAATGGATATTACCGTTTCAAAAGTTATAATGATAAGTATCTAACCGAGAATATCTCAAACCATTCGCTCGTCTGCTCGGATTTACAGGATGGCAACTACACGCAGGTGTGGTACCTCAATGTGAATGGCAGCGATGTCACGTTGATGAATGCGCTGACGGAGAGGTATATTCAGAAGACAACAGGGAACTCATGGTCAGAACAGTATGTCACAGGTAAATCCAGCAACGGCTTCACCCTGGCAGAACTCACAGGCAATGATTCCGGCAAATTCACGTTTGCAGATAAATGGGAAGGCGGTCTCCATTGTGATGCTGGCTCAAATGTTGTCCTGTGGTACACCAGCGATAATAAAACCAAGTGGACTTTAGAGACTGTAACCGTTAATGCCGATGCCCTTGCAGCAGCACAGGCCCAGTACAACCTGGCCCTCACCACAGGTTACTATCGCATCAAGAGCAATCTCTATGACAACAAGTATGTCACGGAAAACATCAGCAACCGAATGCTGGTTACGAGTGGCAGCGTCAACAGCCTCTCGCAAGTGTGGTATGTCAGTATCGATGTAGACGAGCACACGGCAACCATCAAGAATGTGTTGACCGATGACTACATTCAGACCCAAGGTACACAATCGGCTCAGTATTCAGCAGGTGCTACAGCCAAGGCGTTTGCTGTGGCAGAGACGAAAGGATCTCCTAATACTTATTCCTTTACTGACACGGGTGGGCGAGGTCTCCACTGTGCAGCCACACAGTCCTACAATGTCGTCAGCTGGAATTCTTCTGCCGATGCTTCTATCTGGCAACTCGAAGCTGTAGCGGCTCCAACAGCCGAAGAGATTGCAGCAGAAAAAGATGCACTCACGGAAGTCTCTACTGCAACCCTTGATGTATTTTTCACTTCGGGAGCGTGCACAGCGCTCAAAAGCCCCTACTCTGGTTACACAGATGATGCGCTGCGCAGTGCTATGAGTGAACTTCCCGTTGCGGTTCAGAATATGGCCATCAAGGTGAAGAACAACAGCTGGACGACCTACGATGGTTGGGACAAGACAGAAAGGACCTTCCGCATCGCGGACTACAAAGCATACAGCAGCGGCGACCGCTGGACGAGCATCATGGGATTTGGCTATCATGTCGGAGGCATAGAGAACCCCACCGGCATTTATGTGGAGGACGGCGACTATCTGCAAGTCTATGTCGGAAGCATCCCGGCAGGAGAAAGCGTCAAGCTGGCGGTAGCCGGATATGGCGCCGGAGGTTACGGCGGTGACGGCGGCACAAGCATTGTGACCTTCACCCTTCATGAAGGCATGAATACGATGCGGATGGCAAACAGCGGCAACTGCTTCGTCTTCTATGAGGTGGATAACACCACAGACGGCAGTGCTCCCTATACAGCCCTCTCCAATTATGCCGATGTCACCGTCCACATCGAGGGCGGCACTGTGCAGGGCTACTTCGACCTCACCAAAGGCGATGACGATGCGGACTGGACACCGCTGAAGACACACCTCATGACCAAAGAGATGTTCTGCCTAAAGACCAAGAGCCTGGTCTTCAACCTGCAGACGGATTTGCTGAAACATGCTGTGGATGAGGCAGAAGGCGGCAGCCGCGGGCAAGTCGTTGGGATGCTGGAGTACTGGCAGCAAATACAAGACATGGAGGATGAGATCTTCAATCGTGAAGCCATCGCCACGTTTGACTATTGCAACAACATCCACTCTGTGACAACGATTGGAAATAATGGAGATGGCTTGCTCTACGCATACACTAATGGTATCTATTTCAGTCCGGAACAGCATGACCGTCTGTTTAACTACGACCTGTTCCGTCTCGGCAGTGACAACCTGTGGGCATCGGCACATGAGTTAGGGCACCACCGTCAAGCCCCCATCAACATGGTTGGCAACACAGAGGTGTCCAACAATCTCTATTCCAATGTGGCCGTGTATCAGCAAGGCCGCTACACCAGCCGTACGGCCAGCATTCAAGAGACCTTCGACGACTATGCTGATGGCATTTCATGGCCAGAGCGTGTACAGAGATCCTGCAGCAGTGTAGGCAACTACAACCAGCACCTGCTGCACCTCAACTGGCAGCTCTATCAGTTCTTCCACATCAACGGAAAGAATACCGACTTCTTCCCACGTCTCTTCACGGCACTGCGCGCTAATCCGATGAGCAAGGTGGCAGGTGCAGATAAAGTCACCCCCGCTTCCACGGACTATCTGTGGTACTACCAGAAGTGCTGCGAGGCCAGCGGCTATGACCTCACCGAGTTCTTTGCTGCCTACGGCTTCTTCATGCTTCCGCCCGAACAGACAACGTCCAAAACTTATAACGGCGTCACCACAAACCGCTACCAATATTTCGAAGACTACGGCATCTATAACCTCTATGTGACGCAGGATATGATTGATGCTGCCTTAGGTGCGGTAGCTGCTATGAACCTGCCCAAATGCAACATCATCTTCATCGAAGACCGCGTCACAGCACCCGATGCCACCTATGCCGGACATGCCGTAGGTGAGAAAAAAGGTCTGAACGATGCCTGCCCCGTCGGTTTCTTCGGCGCTGTCGGCGAGATGGGACAATACACCGACTTCGGAGCTCCATGTTCCGCCTACACCTATAATATTTCCGCACGCGGGAATGTAACGGTCAGCGGCACAGGTGCCGTGGGCATCATCGTCTATGACAACAGTGGCAACATCGTCGGCTTCTACAACACCACCACCTTCAGTCTTCCGGCCTCCGCTTTCGATGAACACGGACTGAAGAGCGGCTACAGCATCAAGGCTGCGGCAGGCAATGGCACGATGGCAGCTGCCACGTATGATGCCAGCATTGAGATCAACGATTTCCCGAAGATAAATACCCCCTATACATTCTGCACCCCGTACCGCGGTGGACGTTTCGTGACCAGCACAGGTGCTGCTGCCGGCATGAACGGACAATCCATTACTACGCCTACGGATGCCATGAAATGGCATTTTGTGCTACGTGACGGTGAGGCTGAGACGTTCGATATCCAGAACATCAATGACAATTCCTATATCGACCCCTCTGCTGCCGGCAATACTCAGTTATACACCGTCACCACCAAGCCCGCGACGGGTTGGAGGGTGAAGGCAATCGCCGAAACAGGATTGTATATCATCTATACCTCGGATGGTTGCCAGATTCATCAGGCCAACAGCGACAACTATAATATCATCAACTGGGGCGGCGGTGGCAACACGACTGATACAGGTTGCCAATTTGCCATTGAGGAAGTGACGGATCTCTCTTCATCTGCTCTTGACGAACTGGCAGGCTTGGGTATTATTGTGTCGACATCTGCTGCCGATGACTTGACAACAGGGCAGTGGTATGTGATGTTCAACAGTGGGCGCAATGGTTATCTCTATGAAAAGACGACACATACCTTAGATAACACATCGGCCGTCCCTTCAGATGCTTGTCCGTATTTGGTGCGTCTCATAGAAGCAAGTAACGGCAAGTACTATATACAAACGGGATATGGTAACTACTTCTGGCGATTCCAGCATGGAACGAGAGTGTCCACTACACCCCAAAAGTCGGAACCAGTAACCATCGCAAAAATAGGTGGTACAGACGGGCACTTCTATCTTCAGAATGTGAATAGCAATATCGTCCTTGACTCTAACAATCCTGGGGAAGGAGTCGTCGGTTACGGCAACACCGTTCCATCTTCTATTGGTGGCAATAACGACTGGGCTTTCTATCCTGTCACTTTCACCTGTCCTGTTAATCTTAACGCCTACGGATATGCCACCTTTGCTGGGAACTATGCTGCCGACTACACGGATGACAGTTCGTTTAGTGCGTGGATGGTTAAGTCTGTGTCGGGCGAGAAAATAGTGTTCCAGCAGATCAAGGAGGTCGCAGCACCTGGAACGGGTGTGCTGCTGATGGGACAGCCGAGCTCCTCCGTAAGTGTTCCATTGACGAACCAGAATGACGGCACGGACTTCAGCAATGAGAATTTGCTTGTTGGCATCACCTCGCCAACCTTAATCGCATCCGACGCCTACTATGGTCTCAGCGGTAACAACTTTGTACGCGTCAATGCCGGCAAAGTCCCAGCTCGAAAGGCTTTATTACAAGCCAGTGTGGTTGATGGGGCTCACGTGAAGGCCCTGACCTTTGTGTTCAATAGCGAAGACGGCATCGAGACAATGAGCAATGGACAATGGGCAATGGACAATGTCCAAATCTACAATCTCGCAGGTCAGCGATTGAGCAAACCGCAGAGGGGTATCAACATCATCAACGGCAAGAAGGTGCTGGTGAAATGAGGCGGAAGCGATAATACCTTATTATATATAATAGGAGAGCCCCGGGAGATCTTTCTCGGGGCTCTTGGTGTTTGTCAATCTGGCTTCGTCAGCGCAGATAGGCAACTTCCTTGAAGGCGTAGCGGCGTAGGCTGCCCGATTCATCGCGTAGGAGGAGATGGCCTGTAGGTTCAACGTCGGCAATCTCAGCGAGGAACGAACCGTGGGCATCATGATAGGGATGGAAGCCGTCGCGACGGTAGAGGGCAGCGAGGTAGTCAGCATGAAGGGTGGGGAGGGGGGAGCGTGCCTGTGGCGTAGTGAGAAGAGAGGAGGCGAGGGTGTCGTAGCGGCGGAAGAAGGCATCGATGATGTCGGAGAGGATGAGCTGACGCTCGAAGGGATGCCCTGCGAGTTGATGCAGGGAGACGGGGGTGGGGATGGATGATTGATGATGGGTGATGGATGATGGATGATGGATGATGGATGATGTAGGATTGGGGATTGAGGATGGGAATCGGAACGTGGTTTGGTTGACGTTGAGGCCGCAGCCGATGATGCTGCGGCTGATGGCGTGTCCGCTTAGCTCGTTCTCGATGAGGATGCCGCCAAGTTTGCAGTCGCCGGCATAGATGTCATTGGGCCACTTGACGGTGATGGGAGGATGTGGTGCAGCGAGGGCATGAAGGACGGCGTCACGAATGCTGAGGGCGATGAGCTCGGAGAGCGCGAAGAGATGGGTGGCTGGCAGGAAAGAGGGGTGGAGGAGAAGGCTGAACAGAAGATTCTGACCGCGCTCGGACTCCCATGAGTTACCAGTCTGCCCGCGCCCTCCACTCTGGTACTCGGCGGTGACGAGGGTGATGTCCGTGGTGGTTGGCGGACGGTAGGTGGCAAGAAAGGTGTTGGTGGACGTGGTCTCGTCCAATTCAATCATCTTAAAGCGAGGGGAGGAGTCGAGCATGGGAGTTGAAAGTTGAGAGTTGAAAGTTGAAAGTTCTTCGCAGAGCGAAGCGTCGCAAGCGCCGAGCGGAGAGTTGAAAGTTGAGAGTGAAGAATGAAGAATTCTTCGCAAGCGAAGCGACCAAGGTCGAGCGGAGAGTTAACCCTTCAAGAATGTTATCAGTAAAATAATTCAAAAGATTATTAGAATTGCAGTTGGGCGTACCTTTTGATAATTTTCTTATTTATTATTTTTATAATTTTGAGGCCGATAGGCCGACCCTACATAGTTACAAAAGAAAGACACGTTAACGTGTCTTGTGTTAACGTGTCCTTTTGTTGGGCTACCCGGACTCGAACCAGGAAAGGCAGGACCAGAATCTGCAGTGTTACCATTACACCATAGCCCAATCGTTTTGTACGCCTCGAAGCTCCTTGCTTCCGATTTGCGGGTGCAAAAGTAGAGACTTTTTGTGAAACGTGCAAGCTTTTCCCTAAAAAAAATAAATTTTCGCCCTAATTTTTGTCTCTATCGGGGAATTCGTTGTACCTTTGTGGCTCAATTAGGAATTATTTATGGATAAAACCACACAAAAACTCATCACCGAGATTCAGGCCGGTCTTCAGGAAAAGAAGGGCCATCAGATTGTCATCACCGATTTCTCTCACATCGACGAAGCCATTTGCCGCGCTTTCGTCATCGCCACGGGCAACTCGCCTTCCCACGTTCAGGCGCTCACCGACTCCGTAGAGGAGTTTGTGCGCAAGGGCATTGGTGCCAAACCGTCGGCTATTGCCGGTTTGCATAATGCGCAGTGGGTTGCCATGGACTACGGCGACGTGATCGTACATATCTTCCTGGCTGAGGCTCGCGCGTTCTATAACCTCGAACATCTGTGGGCTGATGCCGAGTTGACAGAAATACCGGACCTGGACTAGAGAAGAGATTAGAGATGAAAGATTAAAGATGAGAAATTTCATCAATCATCATTCATTAATCTTCAATTCTCCGCTCGGCCCATCGGGACGCTTCACACTTGAAGAATCATCAATCATCACTCATCAATCCTCAATTCTCAATCATCAATTACAAGGATGGCAGATCAGAACAAGCCGCAGAATGGCGGCACCTCCAACAATAAGAACCGCAACAACAAGAACAAGATGCCGCGTGTGAACCTGACGTGGATCTATGTCATCATCGCCGTGGCGTTAGGTTATCTGTTCTTCGCTGGCGGCGACATGGACAGTTCGTCCACCGCCTCAAAGAACGTCACGTACACGGAGTTCAAGCAGTATGTGGAACAGGGCTATGCCAACAAGATCGTAGCAAGCAAGGACGAAGGCACGGTGAAGATGTATGTCAAGCCGGAGCACATCCGCGATGTGTTCAAGGCTGGCGTGGAGCAGACGGGCAAGCAGCCCTTCGTGCAGGCCGAGTTCCCGTCGGCCGACAAGCTTGATGATTTCGTGACGGCGCAGCAGGAACTGGGTAATTTCAAAGGTGAGCTGAGCTACAAACGCACCAACGACACCTTCATGCAGGTGTTCTGGAATATCTTCCCGTTGCTGGCCATCATCTTCGTATGGATCTTTATCATGCGTCGCATGGGTAGCGGCGGCATGGGTGGCATGGGTGGTATCTTCAATGTGGGTCGTTCTCGCGCGCAATTAGTAGAAAAAGGTGGCGAGAACGAGTCGAAGATCACTTTCAAGGACGTAGCCGGTCAGGCTTCGGCCAAGCAGGAGGTGCAGGAGATCGTGGAGTTCCTCAAGAATCCGCAGAAGTTCACAGACCTTGGTGGTAAGATACCGAAGGGCGCCCTGCTCGTTGGCCCTCCGGGAACAGGTAAGACGCTGTTGGCTAAGGCTGTAGCCGGCGAGGCCGATGTGCCTTTCTTCTCGATGTCTGGTTCTGATTTCGTGGAGATGTTCGTCGGCGTCGGTGCCAGCCGTGTGCGTGACTTGTTCCGTCAGGCTAAGGAGAAAGCGCCGTGTATCATCTTCATCGATGAGATCGATGCCGTAGGTCGTGCCCGTGCCAATAATGCCATGATGGGCGGCAACGACGAGCGCGAATCGACATTGAACCAGTTGCTCACGGAGATGGACGGCTTCGGCACCAACTCGGGCGTCATCATCATGGCAGCCACGAACCGCGCCGACATTCTGGACAAGGCATTGTTGCGTGCCGGACGTTTCGACCGTCAGATTCATGTTGACCTGCCCGACCTGAACGAGCGTAAGGCGGTGTTCAAAGTGCATCTGAAACCCATCAAGGTGGATCAGGCCTTGGACATCGACCTCTTGGCTCGTCAGACACCCGGTTTCAGCGGTGCCGACATCGCCAATGTGTGCAACGAGGCAGCCCTCATCGCTGCCCGTCATGGCAAGCAGAGCGTGGGCAAGGAAGATTTCATCGCTGCCGTCGATCGCATCGTTGGCGGTTTGGAGAAGAAGACCAAGGTGATGACCGAGGAGGAGAAGCGTACCATTGCGCTGCACGAAGCCGGCCATGCCACCATCTCGTGGAACCTGCAATATGCCAACCCCCTCATCAAGGTGACGATAGTACCTCGCGGACGTGCCTTGGGAGCTGCCTGGTATCTGCCGGAGGAGCGACAGATCACTACGCGTGAACAGATGCTCGATGAGATGTGTGCTACGTTGGGCGGCCGTGCTGCCGAAGAACTCTTCACGGGGCATATCTCCAGTGGAGCGATGAACGACCTCGAACGTGTGACGAAGCAGGCCTACGGCATGATTGCTTATATGGGCATGAGCGATGCCCTGCCCAATCTGTGTTACTACAACCAGAACGAATACGCATGGCAGCGTCCCTACAGCGAGGCTACGGCGAAGCTCATCGACGAAGAGGTGAAGCGCATGATAGCCGAGCAGTATGAGCGTGCCAAGCAGTTGCTCCTCGAGAAGCAAGAGGGTCACCATGCCCTGGCTGACCTCCTCGTGGAGCGCGAAGTCATCTATGCCGAGGATGTCGAGAAGATCTTCGGCAAGCGTCCGTGGGTCAGCCGCACGGAAGAGCTGCTGACTGAGGAAACCCCGGAAGAACCGGAAAGTACGGAGAACTCGGAGACACCGGACAATCCTGAGAAGCCGGAAATCCATTAATCCCTTTTGCTCTATGAAGAATCTCATTATTCGTACCCTCACGGGTATCATCTTCCTCGCCGTCATGATAGGCGGCATCCTTTATTCTCCTGTCACGTTCAGCCTGTTGTTCACCGTCATCACAGCGTTGAGCGTATGGGAGTTTACGGGCATCGTGAACCAACGTGCTGACGTAAACGTGAACCGCTTCATCACCACCGTTGCCGGCGGCTGTCTTTTCGTCGGTTTCTTCGGTTATGCTGCAGGTCTGCCTGGTGGCGGTGTTCTTTTCGTACCCTGGTTGCTGAGCATGATTTATCTGCTGGTTGCCGAGCTTTACCTGCAGCGCGAGTCGCCGCTGAACAACTGGGCCTATTCGATGCTTTCGCAGGTTTATGTGGCGCTTCCCTTCTCGTTGCTGTGCCTGCTTGAATTCTCTGCTTTAGGCCGCGATGCCGCCTTGGCCGTCTCGTCACATACAGGATCGTGGTTGGTGCTGGCGGTGTATGTATTCCTATGGAGCAACGACACGGGTGCCTACTGTGTGGGTTCCCTTCTTGGCCGCCACAAGCTCTTTCCGCGCATCTCCCCGGGAAAGTCGTGGGAAGGTAGCGTTGGCGGTGCCTTGCTGTGCCTGCTGCTCTCTCAGGTGGCAGCCCACTACATCCCCGTTCTCACTCCGCTGCAATGGGCGCTCTTCGCCCTCGTCGTGGTGGTGTTCGGCACGTGGGGCGACCTCCTTGAAAGTCTGCTGAAGCGCCAGATGGGCATCAAGGACAGCGGTAAGATTCTGCCCGGTCACGGTGGTATGCTCGACCGTTTCGACAGCAGCCTCCTGGCCATTCCAGCCGCAGTCATCTATCTCTATACGCTTGCGTTGGTCTAATAAACGTTAAAAATACACTTATCCCTTTAAACGTTATCTCCCAAAAGCCGTCACAGCATTGACGGCTTTTTTCATGAGGCCGTCCTTCGTTATTTCTAAAAAGAGTATGAAACACTTCCTTACAGTATTATTTGCGCTGTGCCTCTCCGTGGCCGCCAGCGCCCAGAAAGGCTCCGTCAGCGGCACCATAGTTGACGAGCAAGGTGAGCCTCTGCCAGGAGCTACCATCGTCGTCATGAAGCTCGACAGCACGCAAGTCACCGGTCAGTCCACCAAGAACGACGGCACCTTCTCGCTCTCGGGCATCGCTTACGGCGACTACCTCGTCCGCAGTTCATTCATCGGCTACAAGACCGTCTGGCGCAACGTCACCCTCTCGAAGCAGAACAAGCGTGTGTTGCTCGGCGAGATCACGCTTCTCGACAACACGAAGATGATGAAGGATGCGCTCGTGACGGCTCAGCTGGCACAAGTGGAGATGAAAGCCGACACCTTTGTATATAATGCCGACGCTTTCCGTGTGCCTGCCGGCTCTAACTTCGAAGCCCTGTTGAAGAAGTTCCCGGGCGCCGAAATTACCGAGGAAGGTACGATCAAGATCAACGGCAAGGAAGTCAAGAAGATCCTCGTCAACCAGAAAGAGTTCTTCGGTTCCGACACCAAGATGACGCTGCAAAACCTGCAGGCCGACATGGTGAAAAATGTTAAGGCCTATGACCGTCAGAGCGATTATACGCGTGTCACCGGCATCGATGACGGCGAGGAGGAGACGGTGCTTGACCTGACCATCAAGGAAGGTATGGGCACTGGATGGCGCCTCAACGTTGATGGCGGTTATGGTCTCGGACGTCTGGCAGCCGAGGATGGCGGCTACGACCGAAGGAATCTCTACCAGGGCAATCTTAATCTGACACGTTTCAATGAAACCTGGCGTGTCGCCGTCTTCGGCAACGCTAATAACACCGGCGGCGGTGGCTACGGCGGCTTCGGCCGTTGGGGCGGTGGCGGTGGTCTCATCGAAACACAGACCGGCGGCGGTGATTTCGCCTGGGAGAACGACCATCGCGAGGGCGATGCCGGCTTCTTTGAAATCGGCGGCAACGTGCGTTACAACCATACAACCACCAACAGCCTCTCACGTTCCAACTCGCAGACCTTCGTCACGAGCACCGTGTCGCAGTTTGTCAATAGCATCAGCAAGAACTATAGCGGCCGTCACAACCTCAATGGCGATTTCCGCATCGAATGGCAGCCCGATACGATGACGAACATCCAGTTCCGTCCCAGCTTCTCCTACAACGAAGGAGACAATCGCGGCGAATCAGCTAACGTCACCTTCAGCGGCAATCCCTACGAGGCAGGCATGACCGACCCGCTGACGGAGTATGACCTTCGCGATGCCTTAGGCAACTATGTCTATCGCGACTCCCTCGTCAATGCCAATACTCGCAACAACTTCGGCGACAACAGCAGCTACAATGTCAATGGCTGGATGCAGATTAACCGTCGTCTGGCCAAACCCGGCCGCAACGTCAGTCTCGACCTCGGCGGTAGTATCAGCGAGAGCAAGAATACGAGCAACAGCCAGAGCCTGATCCATTATTTCAAGAAGGCTCAGGACCTGACGTTCAACAATCAGGAGAACACTAGCCCTTCGCAGAACTGGAACTGGCGCGCCCGTCTTTCTTACTCCGAACCCATCTTCAAGGGTGCCAACCTGCAGTTCTCCTATCAGTTCCAGCGCCGCTTCTCGGATAGCGACCGCTCGCTCTTCTCCAACGTCCTCGACATGATGGCAACGCAGTTTGCCGGCATGGCCGACGACCAGATTGCCACACAGCTCTATGCCGGCTACCTTGCCGGCGTTGACAGCCTGCTGCTCACCAAGGACCTCTACAACTCGCAGTATGCCAAGTACAACGAGTTCAACCATGATGCCTCCGTCATGCTGCGTTATCAGTTCGGCGACTTCCGCCTGAACGCAGGCTTGAGCTTCCAACCTCAGACTACGCACATGATCTATAAGAAGAACAATCAGGATTTCGACATCACCCGCAATGTCTTCAACTGGGCTCCGCGTATTGATCTGCGTTGGAAGATCTCCACTACCAGCCAGTGGCGTGTGCGATACAACGGTCGCATGAACCAGCCTTCCATGACCAACCTGCTCGACGTTGAGGACACCAGCGACCCGCTGAACAAGACGTTGGGTAATCCAGGTTTGAAGCCCTCGTGGAGCAACACATTCTGGACCAATTACAACGATTATATCGTTGACCGTCAGATGGGTTGGAATGTAAATCTCAATTTCTCGCAGACCAACAATAGCATCAGTAATGCCGTGACCTACGACACGACGACGGGTGTACGCACAACGCGTCCCGAAAATATCAGCGGCAACTGGAATGCCGGAGCTTGGGCGGGCTTCAACACGGCACTCGGTCCTAAGAAATATTGGAACTTCTCCTACAATCTCAACTTCAATTACAACAACAACGTTGGCTATATGCAGCAAGAGGGTTCCATGAACTCCGTCAAAGCTACAACGCGCAGCTACAACCTCGGTAATAACTTGCGTCTGAACTACCGCTACGACTGGGGTGAAACGGGCTACGGCATCGACCTCGGTGTCAACGGCGGTCTCAACTATCAGCACGCCCGCAATGACATCCAAACCCGTAACAATCTCGATACGTGGTTCTACAACTATGGCGGGAACCTCATGGTCAACTTTGCATGGGGCATGACCTTCTCCACCGATATCAGCGAGCAGTCACGCCGCGGCTATGCCGACGAGAGCATGAACACCAACGAGCTCATCTGGAATGCGCAACTGCAGCAGAGCTTCTTGCGCGACAAGAACCTCACCGTGGCACTCGAATATTACGATATCCTCAACCAGCGCTCCAATATCAGCCGCATGATTAACGCTACTATGCGCAGCGACTCTTGGACCAACAGCATCTACTCCTACGGCATGATCCGTGTCATCTACCGTCTGAACCTCATGGGAACACGTGAAGCCCGTCAGAACATGGAATTCCCTGGAGGCTTCCCCGGAGGCTTCGGTGGCCCTGGCGGACGAGGCGGCAACCGCGGTGGTGGCGGCAACCGCGGCGGCGGTGGCGGCTTCGGAGGAGGCAGAAGATAATTATAGTCTCATGTTTTTTTCAGGCATTCGTGGCAACTTCCTTGCGGCGGATGCCTGTTCCTGTTGCAGCGAAGACGATGCTGGTGATGGGCGAGAGGAGATTGAAGAAGCAGTAAGGAAGATAGGTGAGTGTTGCCACGCCCAGCACCGTGCTCTGCACCAATCCGCAAGTGTTCCAGGGTACGAGTACCGAGGTCACTGTGGCACCGTCCTCACAGGTCCGGCTCAGCAACCGCGACTCATAACCCCGCTCGCTATAGATATCCTTGAACATCGAACTGGTAAGGATGATACTTAGGAACTGGTCGGCCAGTGCTACGTTGCAGAAAAGACCCGTCGCCACCGTGCTGGCCACCAACGAACCTGTGCCGCGGACAAAGTGAAGCACCATGCCCATCAGGTCGCGCAACACGCCCGTGGCAGTGACCACGCCGCCGAAGATCTGAGCACAGATGATGAGCCACACCGTAGGCATCATGCCTGCCATGCCGCTCGTGTGCACCAGTTCATCGAGCATCGGGGTTCCGGTTTGCAATTGTGTGGGGGCATAGATGACCTTCATCACTCCTTCGTACGCTGCCATGATGCCCTGCTCGCCCTTGCCGGCCACCTGCTCCACCAATGCCGGTTGCCACACGACGGCCACGACGGCCGCCATCAGGGCTGCCATGAACAGCACCACCATGGCTGGCCATCGGCGGGCGATCATCACGCCTGTCAGCACAGGCACCAGAAGCAACCAAGGCGAGATGAAGAACGTCTCTTGTAATTCCTCCAAGAAGCTGATGCCGCTGCTCTCGGGAACATCCATCATCAGACCTGCAACGGTAAAGATCAGCAGCGAAACGCAGAACGTCGGAATCGTCGTGGTCATCATATAACGGATATGCGTGAACAACGGCGTACCCGAGACGCTGGAAGCCAGCACCGTGGTGTCGGATAGTGGCGATAACTTGTCGCCGAAATAGGCACCTGCAATGATGCTGCCTGCTATCCAACCGTCGTCGAAGCCATGAGCACGGCCGATGCCCATGAGCGCCACGCCGATTGTCGCCACCGTAGTCCACGATGATCCCACCATGACGCTCACCAATGCGCAGAACAGGCTGCTGCTCACCAGAAACCATTCAGGCCTCAGCACCTGCACTCCGTAGTAGATCATTGTCGGCACGATGCCTGAAACCATCCATGTACCCCCGATGGCACCGATGAGCAGTAGGATGATGATGCTTGGCATGCAGCTCGAGATCTTGGCTGTCATCTCACCCTCCAGCGATTCCCATTCCACGCGTTTCATCAGATAGCCCACCGCCACACAGATGGCCGAGGCAATGAGCAACGACACCTGCGTGGCGCCCTCCAGCGCATCGGTGCCGAAGACCGAGACGCAGACGAAGATCAGCGCAATCAGCGCTGCGAAGGGAATGAGGGAAAACAGGGATTTCATCGTTTCGTCGGCAAAAGTACGTATTTCTTTTCAAATATCTGCAACTTTATTGCTTTTTTCTATCATTAATCCTTATCTTTGTACCACGATAAACGAAGAAAGCATGAAAAAACAGACGTTTACAACCAAATATATGACCAACCTCCAAGTGTCAGCGGTTCCCATCCCTGTCGGGAGGGGGCGGGGGTGGCTCTTTTGTATCATGAAACGCATCTTCTTCCTTCTGACAGCAATGCTGCCGCTGCTCGGCAACGCCCAGCTGCGCGTGACCGGACTGACGGTGGAACACATGGTGGATCCTGCCGTGGTGGACGCGCGGCAACCGCGCCTCTCGTGGATCAATGAGCCTCGGGACGAGCGGGTGACGGGTGAGCGCCAGACGGCCTACCGCATCGTCGTCGCCTCCACGGAGGAAGGGCTGCGGCGCGGACGTTATGACCTGTGGGACAGCGGACGCGTGCCCTCGGACTGCTCGGTGCTGGTGCCCTACGAAGGACGCCCGCTGGCCTCCGGACAGGACTGTTACTGGAAGGTGCAGACGTGGAACGCACGGGGCAAGCGATCGAAGTGGAGCCCCGTGGGGCACTGGGGCATGGGGCTGCTGAAGGAGTCCGACTGGCAGGCGCGCTGGATTACCTCGTCACAGCCGTCGCAGGGCGCACCGCTGCTGCGCAAGGCGTTCACACTCAGGCGCAAGGTGTTGCGGGCAAAGGCATTCGTCACGGCGGGCGGTTTCTTCGAACTGTATATCAACGGCAAGCGCGTGGGCGATGACTACCTCGTGCCGAACCTCACCAACTACTCCGTGCGCCAGGACCTGGACAAAGGTGGCATCGCCATTGATCCGCGATTCACCGACTACCGCATCATGTACCTGGCCTACGACATCACGCAGCAGCTCCGCGAGGGCGAGAATGCTGCAGGGCTGATGCTTGGGCGGGGATTCTACGACACCGAGAGCTCGCGCGTGAGAACCTTCGGCAAGGCCTGTGCGCTCTGCCAGATTGAAGTGACCTACGACGACGGCACGTGCGAGGTGGTGGCTACGGATGAGTCGTGGCTCACACGCCCCTCGGCCATCACGATGAATGGCATCTACGAAGGTGAGATCTACGATGCACGCCAGGAGACGCCCGCCTGGGCCGAACCGGGCATCGATGAGAGCGGCTGGCAACGCGTCGTGCTGGCAACGCCACCCACAGGCCGGCTGACCGCCCACACGGCACCCACCGACCGCATCACCGAAGTACTGCAACCCGTGAGCATCCAGCGCCGGGACAGTACTTTCCTCGTCACCTTCGAGAAAGAGGTGGCTGGATGGGTGCGGCTGAAGGACTTCCAAGCCCACGAGGGACAGCGCATTGAGGTGAAGTACCTCAGCGAGTCGCCGCTGGGGCAGCAAGTCTTTTTCGCTGGAAAGCCCTCAACTCTAAACTCTAAACCCTCAACTCTAAACTCTAAACCTTCAACTCTCAACTCGAACCACAGCTTCGCGCCACGCTTCACCTGGTTCGTGTTCTCGCAGGTCGAGGTGAGCGGTCTGGAATCGTTGAGCGCCGGGCAGATACAGGCCGAAGCCGTGAACACCGACGTACGCCCCTGGGCTGAGTTCCACACCAGCAACCCGCTCATCAACCGCATCTATGCAGCTTGGGTACGTTCCCAACTCGATAACATGCATGGAGGCATTGCCAGCGACTGCCCCCACCGCGAGCGTCTGCCCTACACGGGCGACGGACAGATTGCTGCGGCGATGGTGATGCTGAACTTCGACGCTGCCGCCTTCTATCAGAAATGGATCCGCGATATGCGCGACGCGCAGAACCCCGCCACGGGCTACGTACCCAACGGCGCTCCCTGGCAACCTACCTGCGGAGGCGGCGTGGCATGGGGCGCAGCGCTGAACACGATGTCCTGGGAGTACTACCTCCAGTACGGCGACCGCCAGCTGCTGCAGCAGGCGTACCAACCCATGCGCGCCCAGCTGCGCAACATGCAGACGTGGCTGACCCCGGACAGTACCATGTACCAGCAGATGCGCAACCCAGAAACGGGCGAACTGCTCTACTGGCTGAACCTCGGCGACTGGGTGCCGCCCTACGGGATGCCGTCGGACGAAATCGTACACACCTTCTACCTCTGGCTATGCGCCACGAATGCGGCCCGCACGGCTGCAGTACTGGGCGATGAGGCAGGGAGGCAGGAATGCGATGCCATAGCCCGGCGCACCTGGCGTGCCTTCCACCGCAAGTTCTACGACGAGGCCACAGGCAGCTACGGCGACTTCGGACCCAACATCCTTGCCCTCTATATGGGAGTGCCCGAGGAACGCAAGGCAATGGTCATCGAGGCCCTGCGCCGTGAGGTCATGGAGACGCACGACGGACACATCAACACGGGCTTCGTCACCACCAAGTTCTTCTTCGAGACGCTCACCGACAACGGGTTGCACGACGTAGCCACCACCGCCATGCTGAAGACCGATTACCCCAGCTACGGACACTGGCTGGCGCAGGGAGCCACGGTGACCTGGGAACAATGGGACGGCCAGAACTCCCGCAACCATCCCATGTTCGGAGGCGGGCTGACATGGCTGCCACGACGGTTGGCAGGCATCAACGTGACGCCCGATGGAGCTGGCTACCGACACTTCGACGTTCGTCCTTGCCCCACCCTCGGCATCGACACCATCTACTACAGCCTCCCTACACCCCAAGGCCTCATCACCTCCCACGTCATCAGCCACAACGGTCACCTCCGCCGCCTGGAACTCCGTGTGCCCGTAGGCAGCACCGCCACCGTCCACCTTCCCGACCGCACCCTGCAGGTGCTGCAAGGTACGCACGTCTTCTCCGACAGTCTCCTCAACCTCAACTCAGAATTCTATGACGGCCCCGGTTATGTCAAATAATCCCGTCACAAAGTAAATATAAGATATAAAGCCCCCTCCCAAAGCCTCCAGAGGGAGGGGTTTGGGAGGGGGACGTCTGTGAAGAATGAATAATGAACAGTGAACGCTGTGAGTCGGACTGTCAATTACTCCTTGCCGAGCAAGAGCTTCATCATCTCGCAGGCAGCCTTAGCCACGGAGGTACCGGGGCCGAAGACGGCAGCTACGCCAGCCTTGTAGAGGAAGTCGTAGTCCTGGGCGGGGATGACACCGCCTGCGATGACCATGATGTCCTCGCGACCGAGTTTCTTGAGCTCTTCGATGAGCTGCGGGATGAGGGTCTTGTGACCTGCTGCGAGCGAGCTGGCGCCAACGATGTTGACATCGTTCTCCACAGCCTCGCGAGCGGCCTCAGCGGGCGTCTGGAACAACGGTCCCATGTCGACGTCGAAGCCGCAGTCGGCATAGCCGGTGGCAACCACCTTAGCGCCGCGGTCGTGGCCGTCCTGACCCATCTTGGCAACCATGATACGAGGACGACGGCCCTCCTGTTTTGCGAACTCTTCGGTGAGGCGGCAGGCTTCCTCGAAGTCTGCATCGGCCTTGCTTTCTGAACTATACACGCCTGAAATGGTACGGATGACTGCTTTGTAACGGCCTACGACAGCTTCGCAGGCATCGGAAATCTCGCCGAGGGTGGCACGGTGGCCAGCTGCTGTGACAGCGAGGTCGAGGAGGTTGTGCTCCGAGCGCTTGCCATCGGCAAACTCCTGCACGCAAGCGGTGATGGCAGCGAGGTCCTTCTTAACCTGCTCCTCGTCGCGGTGGGCACGGAGCTCCTTCAGGGACTCCTCCTGCTGCAGACGCACGGCGGTGTTATCTACCTCGAGGATATCAATGGGATCCTCATGCTCGAGGCGATACTTGTTGACGCCTACGATGGTCTGAACACCGCTGTCGATGCGAGCCTGTGTGCGGGCTGCAGCCTCCTCGATACGCATCTTGGGCAGACCAGTCTCGATAGCTTTGGCCATACCGCCGAGCTTCTCGATCTCCTGGATGTGCTCCCAAGCCTTGAGGTAGAGCTCCTGAGTGAGCTTCTCGACGTAGTAGGAACCAGCCGACGGGTTGATGTGCTTGACTACCTGCGTCTCATTCTGGATGTAAACCTGAGTGTCAC
>JAEEGL011955827.1_pt1 | contig 27529 bp, 22 predicted proteins | sample 9134231 | NCBI WGS metagenome assembly JAEEGL01 (sample SAMN16246548, study PRJNA631951) | gut metagenome | biome: gut microbiome; feature: rumen; material: fiber-attached | host: Bos | place: Iran: Karaj | collected 2018-10
CCAGCATACGCTTCACTTCGATTTCCTCGAAGTAGCCGGCGTCCACGGTGGCGTAGGCGGGAATACCGCGCGCCTGGAGCGCCTCCAGCAGAATCTGCGCTTTTCCCCGCACCGCCCGCAGCAGCACCGCCATGTCGCGCCAGCGGACCGGGCGGTATGCCTCGGCGTCCTTGTCGAAGACCTGGACGCGGCTGTCGTAGAGGTCCCGGAGCCGCCCGGCAATCCATGCCGCTTCCGCCGCGAAGCCCGAGAGCCCTTCTTCGCCCTCATCGTCTTCCACAGCTGGGGCGTCGGCGTTCTCCTCCAACAGGGCGACTTCTACCGGCGCCGGGGCGAAGTCCGGGCCCGTCGTCTCCGGAAAAACGCCTTTGGCGTAAAGGGCTTCCGACGGGCCGTAACCGATTTCCATTTCCGGGGCCGTCATAACCTGGGAAAAGAGGAAGTTCACCGCCGCCAGGATGCCCGGCCGGCTGCGGTAATTCTCGGTCAGCGAGACCAGCTTGCCGGCGGGTTTCGCGGCGAGACAGGCTGCCTGTTTCTGCCGGAAGAGATTGGGGTCCGCCATGCGGAAGCGGTAGATGCTCTGCTTGATGTCGCCTACGGTGAACAGGTTGTGACCGTTGGCCAGCCGCTGCAGGATCGCCTCCTGGACGCCGTTGGTGTCCTGGTATTCGTCCACCATGACTTCCCGGTAACGGGTCCGCAAGGTGCGGGCGAATTCGTCGTCCTTCAGGAGCCGCAGGGCGAAGTGCTCCAAATCGTTGAAATCCAGCACGGATTTTTTCTTCTTCGCCTGCTGGAACGCTTCGGAAAACAGGCGCGTCAGGCCGGTGACGGCCCGCATGACCGGTGCCGCCGCCAGCAGATCCTGCCGCACCTCCGCCTCGGTGGCGGCGAAGTAATCCGCCTGCAGACGCTTGATTCCTTTTTTGACCTCGTTGTCCCGCAGTTTTTGGAAGAATTTCTTCGTCGCCTCGTCCACGCCTTTGACGGCTTTCTGGTTCTGGAAAGAGACGCTGAGGAAGGCCTGACGGAGCTCGTCATAGGGCTCTTTGTTCAGGCGCGCCAGCAGATCGTCGATTTGTGCCGCGTCGTTTTCAAAGGCGGGCACGTAGGCGTCGCAATCCAGCTTCGGGGCCTGCGCCATCAGATACGTCAGGCAGTCCCGCACCCGCAGCAAAGTCCGGCGGGCTTCGCCGCGAATCTCCTCGTACCAGGGGAGGGCGGTCAGGGATTCCGCCGGCGCCGGGGCGAAGTCATCCGCCAGCGACGCCAGCCACGATTCCGGGTCCGCCTGGCTCCGGGCGAGCTCGTGCAGGCGCAGCACGATGGCGTGGAGGCTCTCGTCGCCGCGGTCATCGCCATACTGCCAGACGAACTGCAGGAAGTCCGGGTTGCCCGCCTCGTACTCGGCTTCAAAGAGGTCGGTCACGACACGATCCTTTAGCAGGGCCATTTCCTGCTCGCTGCCCAGCCGGAAGCGGGGGTCGACGTCCAGAGCGGCGAAGTTCTGCCGCACTAGCGCCTGGCAGAAGGCATGGAGCGTCGAGATGGAGGCGCCGGGCAGGCGGACGAGCTGGGCCGCCATCGCCGGGTCCCCTGCCGCTTCCACGGCCAGCTTCTTCTCGATTCGGGTGCGCATTTCCGCCGCCGCGGCGTTGGTGAAGGTCGCTACCATGAGCTCGTCAATCCGGCAGCGCCCTTCCCGGATATTGTGGAGAATGCGCTCGATCAGCGTGAAGGTCTTGCCGGAGCCGGCGGCGGCCGCGACCAGAAGGTTGTCCCCCCAGGTGCGGACGGCGGTTGCCTGGTCCGGGGAATAGTTCGTTTCTTTGCCGCTCATTGCGAATCCTCCTCCTGTTCCATCAACGCTATGAAGTCGCCCTTGCCGGGAAGTTCCCGGAAGCGGTCGAAATGGTTCTCAGGGTCGAAGCCGCAGCACTGGAATTCTTTGCAGGGGCAGAACTGGCAGGCGCTTGAATTGTTCATCCGGTACGGCGCGGCCTCGATCCGGCCTGCCGCGATGCCGCTGCCGGTCTCGATGAGAAGGCGGCGGGCGTACCGGAGCAGGACCGCCAGCTTCTCCCGGGAAAAGGCGTATTTCTCGCGGCTCGTTTTGGTCAGTCCCCCGTTCTTGTCGCGGGGCAGCCAGAGGAAGCGCGAGGACGGGTCGAGATTGTCCAGGACCGGCGCTTCGTCCAGCAGCCAGCCTTTCATGCGCTGCGCTTTTTCCACTTCGGCCCGGGCGTCATCCGACGTCAGTCGGTGGTCAAGGGACTGGACCTGGTTCTGCAGCGAGCAGTAAAGCAGTCCGGCCAGCTGCCCGCGGCCGCCCTCCGCCGACGTCACCAGATGCCTGCCGGCCAGCCCGTAGGTCAAAAGCTGGAGCTGGAGGCCGTGGTAGATCTCGCTGAGCCGCAGTTCCGGCGTTCCCGACTTGTAATCGAGGACGAGGAAATAGGCGTCCTCCTCTCCCTCCGGGCCGGGCAGGCGGGCGACGTCCAGCCGGTCGATCTGGCCGACGACTTCCAGCTGCGCGTTGCCGGGAAGGGGAAAGACCAGGTCTTCGCCGCCGCCGAACCGGAATTCCAGCCAGCGGGGGTGGAAGGGACTCGCGCCGGCGAAATCGCAGAGCCGGTCGATGGCCCGCTGGGCGGTACGCCCGATGCGGCGGCGCAGATTCCGGTACTGGCGGCTGCTGGCAAGGACCGGCGCGTTTTCCTCGCTTGCCAGATCGTCCAGGAGCCGCTGGCAGCGGTCGCGCCGCTCTTCCGCCGAAAGCCCGCTCCAGGAACAGCGGTCGCGCCGCAGCTCCTCGCCGAAGCGGAACAGGAGCCCGTGCAGGAGCTGGCCGTAGTCCGGCGCCTCAAAGCCGAACTCCGCCCGGGGCGCGAGCTGGAGCCCGTACTGGGCGAAATGCCGGAAGGGGCATGCGTTGAAGCGTTCGAAGCGGGTGACGCTGCCGCGCAGGCGACGTTCCTTCAGATAAAGCCGTTCTGTCAGCGGCCGGGGCAGAGGCCGGCTGTCCGACTGTCGCTGCCCGTCGATGAACAGGGCCTCGACGAGTCGTGACAGGGCGGGCCGGTCGTGTTCCCGCGCCCAGTTATAGACGGCGGGCCAGACCGCGCCTTCACGCTGCCGCTTCTCCCGGTATTCCCGAAGCGCCGGAGCCAGAAGGGCCACGGCCCGCGACGGCAGGGAAAAGAGCAGGTCCTGCCGCTGCTCGGCGCCCTCCAGCGGAATCGCGTCCACCGTTACCGGCAGGATGGACCGCAGGCGGCCGATGAGAGGAGACGGCGCCAGCCCCGCACCTTCGGTGTCCGCCAAGGCATAGGAAATCCAGAGATACGACCGGGCTTCGGTGAAAGCGTGATAGAGAAGGTAATTTTCTCCGCAGGCGTCCTCCGCCGCGCCCGGAGAAAGTTCCAGCCGGACCTTTTCCCCCGCCTGCCGCAGCAGCAGACGGTCGGATTCCGACAGGAGACCGGTGTCATGATGGGCGCGGGGCATGTTTCCTTCGTTGGCCCCGAGGATATAGAGCGCCGGGATATTGCCGAGGCTGTTCTGGTCGAAGGAGGCCACGGTCACGGCGTCGATCCCCGGCGGAATCAGGGAAATCTCCAATCCGTCGAGACCGTCGCCCAAAAGGTCGGCGTACTCCTCCAGGCTGACCGGCTCGTCGCTGAGGATGGCCGCGAACTGGTCGAAGAGATCCATCACTGCCTGCCAGATCATCCGGTGTTCCTTGGCCTCGGCCAGCCGGCCGCCGGCTTCGGCTTCTTTCGCCCAACGGTCCAGCGTCGCCGGTACGCCGAGTCCCGTCAGGAAATCGTAGAGGGCCCGCGTTCGGCCTTCGGCGCTTTCAGCCCCGGTGATGGCCTGTTCCAGGGCGGACAGGGGACCGGCCACGCGCTGGCGGAGGTCGTTGATTTCCGCCAGATACGCCGCGGCCGCTGCCTGTTTCTCCGGGCTGTCCGATTGCCGCCGGTGGGCGTAAGGCCATTCCTTCCGCCAACTGCTCCCGCCCCGCAGGCCGAATTCCAGTACGTAGTTTTCCAGCCGGTCTGTTTCGTCGCGGTCCATGGGCCAAAGCCCGGTTTTGAGGGCGCGGAACATCGCGTCGTAGCGCCAGCCTTCCAGCAGGGCCTCCAGGGACGAGCGCAGCAGTTCCGCCAGCGGGTGATGGACGCCGGCCCGCTTCACGTCGCTGAAGAAGGGAATGCCGTAGTCCGCCAGCGTGAACTCCAAAATCTGCCGGTAGGCGTCCCCGTCGCGCAGCAGGATGCCGACGTCCCGGTAACGCCGGCCTTCGTCGCGGCAAAGGCGCACGATGTCCGCCGCCGCCGCCTCGGCCTCCATCCGACGCGTTGCTGCCTCCACCAGATGAAGTCCGGCGGCGTTCTTCTCCCGCCGCAACGGGAAGGCGAAGAGGCGCCGCTCGATGGCGGCCAGCCCCGCTGCCTCCGGCCGGAAACGACGCGATGCCCCCAGCTGTCGCACGTCATGGGAAATTCCCAGCTCCGCCGCCATGTTTTTCAGGAGCTGCAGTGTCTTTGCCGCCCGGTAGAAAAGCTCTGGCTCCGCCGGAGGCTTCTCTGGCCTTACGTCGTGGTCCAGGGGCAGCGTGATGTGAAGGCGCGCCGCCTTCTGAAAAAGGGCGCGGAGTACGGCCTGTTCCTGAGGATTGAAGAAGATGAAGCCGTCGAGCCAGACCTCGGCGCCTTCCAGAAGCGGGGCGTTGGGAATCGCCGCCGCCAGTGCTGCCATACGGTCTTCCGCGTCTTCGTAGCGCCCCTGGGTCGCCTGCGTGAAATCTTCATAAAGCAGGGCAATGTCCCGGAGTTTTTGGGACAGATGGGCGCTGTCCACCGCCTCCGACGCCTGCCGGAGCTGCTCGGGCGTGCCGCCGTAGTTCTTCAGCTCCTCGATGAGTCCCGACAGCGACGCCGTGAAGCCCCTTTGTCGGGCGGCCCGCAGGAAGGCCGTAAGCTCCCCGCCGCGCCGGGCGATGATCTTTTTCAGGATCAGCCGCTTGCCGATGGCTGTGATGCGCGGTTTCTTATGTCGGCCGGCCGTCTGTTCCAGCTGCCAGGCCAGACGGCGGAAGCCGAATACGAAGCCCCGCATGGAGCCGCGGCTTGCCGTGGCCGCCGCCAGCGCGCGCTCCACCTGGTACGTCATGTGCTCGGGCACGATCAGCAGCAGCGTCGGCCCCAGAGGAGCGGCCGCGATTTTCGCCGCCATCGCCCGCAGGCATTCAAAGGTCTTGCCGCTGCCCGCCCGTCCCAGGATGAAATCCAGCTTCGCCTGTTCCATACGTCAAACCTCCTACGGTTGTATCAGATGTGTCATGTTATCCTATCAAATCGCGGCGGCAATTTTATGCATCTCGTCCCCGGAAAAACCGGCATTGTTTGTCGGTCGCGCCGCTTGCTTGCCATTCAAACATATTATACCAGATGAAGAAAAAGCCCGGGCGGATTTTTGGCCGCGGTGGGGAAATCTTCATTTCGGGAGCACGAAAAAGGCTGCCCGTCGGGAATCCGGACGGACAGCCTCTGGTTTTCCGTTGTCCGTTTCACACCGTGGATGATGGAAACGTGACATACCGATTCGGGTTTCCCACGGTCGGGGCAGACGGATGACAAGCTTACAGCGGCATAGTTTGATGTGGGGAATTTATTCCCGGTCTTTTTTCGGAGTCTATAATTGTACGTCGATGTATCTTCCGGGCGGGCAATTCTCTCATGAAAACCACGTCTGCGTGAAGGAAACTTCGTTGCCGGAAAAGCGGTCAGCCATAATTCATCCCCATTAAAAAAGGGCCGTCATTGTTTCGGGGACAGTCCCAGGCTGCCGAAGGAATCCCGTCTGGTCCGGACCGGAAAAGACGCCCGGCAGCGGAGCTTTCTCGAAAACCCGCAGAGACAGCAAAAAAGCAGGAAACGCCGAAGATGGTTTTCGGCGTTTCCTGTAAGAAGTTCCTTATTCGCGCTTCAGATACCAATGGATCAGCGCCTGGGTGCCGCAGTCTTCCATGCCCCGGGCGGCGATTTCGTCGTAGAGGCGCTTGGCCAGGGAGAGGCCCGGGAGGTCGATTTGCATTTCCTCGGCGGCGTCCAGGGCGATGCGCATATCCTTGATGAAGTGCTTGATGAAGAAGCCGGGGGAGTCGTCGCCGCGAATCATGCGGGGCGCGAGGTTCGATAGCGACCAGGAGCCGGCGGCGCCGCCGGAGATGGTCTCCAGGACCTCGGTGGTGTCGAGGCCGGCTTTCTCGGCGAAGGCGATGGCTTCGCAGACGCCCAGCATGGTGGAAGCGATGGCCACCTGATTCGCCATCTTCGTGAACTGGCCGGAGCCGGCGGGGCCGAAGTAGCGGATGGTGCGACCGATGATCTCAAAGATCGGCTTCACGGTGTCGAAGGCTGTCCGGTCACCGCCCACCATGATGACGAGGGAGCCGTTCCGGGCGCCAATGTCACCGCCGGAGACCGGGGCGTCGAGGGCGGCGATGCCCTTCTTCTTGGCTTCGTCATAGAGCTTCCGGGCAAGCATGGGGCTGGAGGTGGTCATGTCGATGACGTAGCCGCCCTGCTTCGTCGACAGGATGCCCTTCTCCCCGAAGTAGATCTGCTCGACGTCCTCGGGATAGCCGACGATGGAGATGACGACGTCGGACTCCGCCGCCAGTTCCGCCGGGGTATCCGCCCAACGGGCGCCTTTCTCAATCAGGGCCTCCGCTTTGTCACGGGTGCGGTTAAAGACCGTCAGTTGATAGCCGGCTTCAAGAAGATGGGTGGCCATGCTGGCGCCCATGACGCCAGTGCCGATGAATCCGATCCGTTTGATGAGCATATCGGTACCTCCTATATGATCCAGTTTGTCTTTATCATAGCAGACGTTTGCCCGGCGCGCAAGTCCGGGTGAATGAAGCGTCATTTTTTCCGTCGCCGGCTCCGGGGCGGGCCCAGAATTTCAGCGTAAAGGATGGCGTTGCGAAGCGCGACGGGCGAGAGCGGCGGGAGCGGGAATCTGGCCGGAGGTTTGGGGGCGAGCTTGGCCTGGGAGCGGTAGGCGGCTTCTTCGGCGGCACGGGCTGCCTGTTCCTGCCGCGTCTTTTCCTCCAAATACCGCTGATAATGGTTTTTCGCCTGCAGTTCCTGCTCGGCTTCGATGGCCGCCGAGTCGGCCGCCATTTCCTCACGGTAGATGCCGTCCGAGGCCGGTTCCTCCAGTCGCGGGGCCCCGGTCAGGGGCGGAATCTCAAAGCCCAGGTCAGGGACCTGATGAGGCTCCTCCGGGGCGGATTCGGCCGGTTCCTCCGGCATTTCCGGCGGGACGGGCAGTTGCCGCCGTTTCCGAGGACTGTTCCGGAGCTGCGCCCAGAAGATGAGGGCCACCACCAGAAAGACGGGCCAGTCCTCGATCAGGTCTTCGTCCAGAACGTCGCCCAGAACGTCGCCCAAGACGTTGAAGACCGCGCCTGCGAGATCGGCCAGTCCCATCAGGATCTTGCTCAGAAGAAGGCCCAAGGCGCCCATGTCACTTCACCACCGGCGGCGTTTCCGGCGGGGCGCCGGCCCGGCTGATAGCACCGCGCATTTCGGTATCGGCCTGGACGTTCTTCAGGTTGTAGTAATCCATGACGCCGAGGTTGCCGCTGCGGAAGGCTTCGGCGATGGCATGGGGCACTTCGGACTGGGCCTCGACGACCTTGGCTTCCATTTCCTGGGTGTAGGCCTTCATCTCCTGCTCCTTGGCGACGGCCATGGCCCGGCGTTCTTCGGCCTTGGCCTGGGCGATGCGCTTGTCGGCCTCAGCCTGGTCGGTCATGAGCTCGGCGCCGATATTGCGGCCCACATCCACGTCGGCGATGTCGATGGAAAGGATCTCGAAGGCGGTGCCGGCGTCAAGTCCCTTGCCGAGGACGGTCTTGGAGATTTCGTCGGGGCTTTCCAACACCGCGGTATGGCTTTCCGCCGAGCCGACGGTGGTGACGATGCCCTCGCCGACGCGGGCGATGATGGTAGGCTCGCCGGCGCCGCCCACCAACCGGTCGATGTTGGCGCGAACCGTGACCCGGGCCTTGATGCGGAGTTCGATGCCGTTCTTGGCGACGGCGGATACCACCGGGGTCTCGATGACCTTCGGGTTGACGCTCATCTGCACCGCTTCGAGGACGTCGCGGCCGGCCAGGTCGATAGCGGCGGAGCGCTCGAAGGGCAGGGGAATCTGGGCCCGGTGGGCGGCAATCAGAGCGTCGACTACGCGGTCCACGTTGCCGCCGGCCAGGTAGTGGGCCTCAAGCTGATTGACGGAGACGTCAAGGCCGGCCTTGTTGGCTTTGATCAGGGGCAGGACGATTTTCTGGGGCACGACGCGACGCAGCCGCATGCCGACCAGGGTGAAGATGCCGACGTTGACGTTGGCGGCGATGGCCGAGATCCAGAGTCCCAGCGGCACGAAGTGCAGGAACAGGATGACCAGGATGATGAAGAGTACCAGGGTGAATCCAGAACCGAGCAGCATTCCCAATGTGATTTCCTCCTAACGTTTTTTAAGATGACGATTCGGAAGCGGCCGGACAAGGGCGCACGACGACCCGGCTGCCGATGACGGCTACGACGGTGACCGGCGTGCCGCGGGGGATGTAGCCGCCCTCGGATACCACGTCCACCGGGGCGCCGCCGAAGGAGGCGGAGCCTGCCGGGCGCAGGTCGGTGCTCGCGGTGCCGGCCTGTCCCAGCAAGCTTTCCCGGGGACTGGCGCTGACATAGCCGCGCTCCGCGGTGGCCATATCCCGAAGCACCAGCTTGTGCCAGAGGCGGCTGGAAGGGAGCCGCTTCAGGAGCAGCAGGAAGAGCAGGACCGCCAGCCCCACCGATGCCAACAGGGCATACATGGCGTTGGTGTCGCCGCCCAGGGCCAGAACCACGCTGTAGAGCATCATGGCCAGGCCCAGCCCGGCCAACAGACCGACCGTGGGGGCCAGCATCTCAATGACGATGCAGAGCACGCCGCCGAGGAACAGGGCGATCTGATAGACTACCACCAGGCCTTTCACGTACTGGCTACCGAAGAACACCGCGGCTGCGATGAGCCCCAGGAGCGCCCCCGCGCCCAGACCACCGGTCTTGATTTCCACCAGCAGCCCCAGGAAAGCGATGGCCAGCAGCAGAACCTCCAAGACGGGCATGCCGGCGATGCCGTCCATAAAAGCCGCCTCCTTCTTTGCTTGCAGTTCAGAATGGCAAGTCGTTATTTTATAGGTAAGTATTCCATCATCGGGTGAAATTTTCCTGCAAGCGCCGCTCCCGTCCCCGGCGGCGGTTCACAAATTTCCGCTTGACAATTGCGCCGTGATGATGGGACAATACACTGTAGCGTACCGGACTCAGTCACAAAGGTTGATAAGCGGTCGTTAAGGCTCTGCGGCGTCAGGCGCCTCTTAACCGGCACTTTGGGGCTTGTTTTGTCAGGTGCGCTGGGCATACGTGAAAACGAACTCCAACCTCGTCCGGCGGACCCGGTTCACTGCGTTTTGACGGTGCTTTATACGCGGGATTGTGTTTCGCTCCGCGCCTCTGTACGAAAACTATGGCGGATCGGGGGGCATGCGCTTGCGATTTCCACTCGTTTTTCTATTGATGATTTGCCTCTGGGGATTCCCGGTGACCACTGGAGCGGTTGAGGTGCCGGTGCTGCCGGTGCCGGAGGAGGCGAAAGCCTATATACCGCCGGGCGACGCGCTGCCCAACGTCACCGCCCGGTCAGCGGTGGTCATGGAGGCTTCCACCGGCCATATCCTGTACCAGCGGGCTATGGACCGGCCAGGTTTCCCGGCCAGCACCACGAAGATGATGACGCTTCTCGTGGCCCTGGAGCGGGGCAATCCGGAGGACATCGTGACCGTCAGCGCCGAAGCGGCGGATACCGAGGGTTCTACGGTCTGGCTGGAAGCGGGAGAGCGGATACGGCTGCGGGATTTGCTTTACGGCCTGATGCTGGTATCGGGCAACGACGCCGCCGTGGCCATTGCCGAGCATATCGCTGGCAGCACCGGGGCCTTTGCCCGGCTGATGACAGAAAAGGCCCGGGCAATCGGCGCGGCGGATACGTTCTTCACCAATCCCAGCGGCCTGCCTGATGCCCGGCACATCACTACGGCGCACGATCTGGCGCGGATTGCCGCCTATGGCTTTCAACAGCCGGTTTTCGGGGACATCGTGCGCACCCGGGAACGGCGGATCTCCAACGGCAAACCGCCCTTTTTCCGCGACCTCGAGAGCGAGAATATGTTACTTTGGATTTACGACGGCGCCAATGGAGTCAAGACTGGCTACACCGACGAGGCCGGCCGGTGCCTGGTATCGGCCGCGAAGCGGGACGGCTGCCAGCTCATCGCCGTGGTGCTGGACAGCGTCTATATGTGGAACGATTCCATCGCCCTGCTGGATTACGGCTTTCAGCGCGTGAGGCGTCGGACGTTGCTGGAGGCGGGCCAGCGAATTTCGGAACTGAAGGTGCTGCAGGGATGGCAGGATTCAGTGCCGCTGGAGGCGGCGGTTCAGCTGGCGGTGCCGGATTTTGCCGGAAACGCGCCGGCCTGCGAGCTCCGTCTTGAGGTCCCGGACCAGTTGACGGCACCGGTCCGGGAGGGCGACGTGGTGGGCCGGGCCGTGGCCTGTTTTCAGGGCCGACCGGTCGCCGCCATCGACGTTAAAGCGGCGCGGACGGTGGAGAAGAAATCGCTGCTGGCGCTGCTCTGGCAGTTTGTACGGCAGATATTGCCCGGGAAATGATGAAGGACGGGAAGACATTGGCAGAAGAACGATTGCAGAAGATCCTCAGCCAGGCGGGCGTCGCTTCCCGTCGGGCGGCGGAGCGGCTGATTGCCGAGGGCCGCGTTACGGTGAACGGCATGGTGGTTACGGAACTGGGGAAGAAGGCCGACGCCGCCAGCGATCATATCGCTGTGGATGGGGAGCCGCTGGCGGGGACGGAGCGGCTGTCGTATTACCTGCTCAACAAGCCCAAGGGTTATATTTCCACGGTGAAGGACGAGCGGGGGCGGCGCACGGTGCTGGACCTGCTGCCGGACATGGAGGAAAGGCTTTATCCGGTGGGGCGCCTCGACAGCAACACCGAGGGGCTGCTGCTGCTGACCAACGACGGGGCGCTGACCAACGCGCTGCTGCATCCGGCCCGGGAGGTCACGAAAACCTACCTGGCGGTGGTGGAGGGGCAGGTGACGCCGTCGGAGCTCAACCGCCTGCGGCAGGGTGTCGAGCTGTCCGACGGACTGACGGCGCCGGCCGGGGCATTCATCGTGGAGAGGGATGAGGCGGAGAATCGCACCAAGCTGGAGATTACCCTGCACGAGGGGCGGAATCGTCAGGTGCGTCGGATGTGCGAAGCGGTGGGCCATCGGGTTCGCTCCCTGAAGCGGGTCCAGTTTGCGTGCCTGACGCTGGCCGGGGTCCGGCGGGGCGAGTCCCGCCCCCTGTCGAAGGAGGAGGTCCGGGAACTCTACGCGATGACGGCCTCTGCGACGCCGCCTGCCAGGCGGCGTAAGGCGCCATGAAGCCGGTGGTGGTGATCGGCGGCGGACCGGCAGGCATGATGGCGGCCATCAAAGCGGCGGAAAGCGGGGCGGCGGTGACGCTGCTGGAAAAGATGCCGGCGCTGGGCCGCAAGATGATGATAACCGGCAAGGGACGCTGCAACCTCACCAATCTGGCGGAGATTCCCGAGATTATCCGCCGGATTCCGGGAAACGGCGTTTTTCTGCACAGCGCCCTGCGTGCCTTTGACAACCAGGCGGTCATCCGCTTCTTTGAGGAACAGGGCGTCCCGACCAAGGGCGAACGGGGCGGCCGGGTCTTCCCCGTCAGCGATCGGGCACAGGATGCGGTGGATGCCATGATCCGCCGCCTGCGCGCCCTCCGGGTGAAGGTGCGGACGAAAGCGACGGTGCGCCATATCCTGACCGGGTCAGGGGCGGTTCGCGGCGTCGCGCTGGCTGGTGGGGAGGCGCTGGAAGCGGCGGCGGTGGTCCTGGCGGCGGGCGGCGCTTCCTATCCCGGCACCGGCTCTGACGGCAGCGGGGCGATACTGGCGCGGGAAACAGGACACACCGTCGTCCCCCTGCAGCCGGCGCTGGTGCCGCTGGAGACCGCCGAGGACTGGCCGAAGGCGCTTACGGGGCTGGCGCTGAAGAACGTCCGGGCGACGCTGCTGACGGACGGGAAACCGGCAGCGGAGGAATTCGGGGAGATGCTGTTCACCCATTTCGGCGTCAGCGGCCCCATCGTTCTCACGTTGAGCCGGGAGGCGGCCCATCGTTTGCGTCAGGGCGCGGCGGTGGGGATGGAGATTGACCTGAAGCCGGCGCTTGACAGGGAAAAACTGGACCGCCGGATTCAGCGGGATTTTTCCCGGGCGCTGAAGAAAGCCGTCAAGAACGCGCTGGGAGGGCTCCTGCCGGGCCGGTTGATTCCGGTGGCGCTGTCGCTGGCGGAAATTCTGCCGGAGAAGCCGGTGCATCAGGTGACGCGGGAGGAACGGCAACGCCTGGCGGCGGTCCTCAAGGGCCTGATGCTGACGATTTCCGGCACCCGTCCGCTGGCGGAGGCCATCGTGACCGCCGGCGGCGTATCAACCCGGGAGATCGACCCCAGGACGATGCGTTCCAAGCTCGTCAAAGGCCTGTATTTCGCCGGGGAAACGGTGGACATTGACGGCTATACCGGCGGCTACAACCTGCAGGCGGCCTTTTCCATGGGGGCGGCGGCGGGACGGTGGAGCGCCGCGGAAGTGAAGGAGGCGGGGGAACATGGAAACCAGGCGGATTGAACGGGCAAAGAACGGCCTCGCGGGAGAGATTCAGATTCCCGGCGACAAGTCGATTTCCCATCGCAGCGTGATGCTGGCGGGAATCGGCGACGGTACGGCACATATCTCTCATTTCCTGCTGGCGCAGGATTGCCTGTCCACGGTGGCGGCGATGCGGCAGCTTGGTGTCGGGATCCGGGAGAACGAGGACGGCTCGCTGGACGTGACCGGCGTGGGGCTTGACGGCCTCACGGAGCCGGCGGGCATCCTCGACGCCGGCGACTCCGGTACGACGCTGCGGCTGATGTTGGGGCTTTTGGCGCCGCAGCCGTTCCTGTCGGTTTTCACCGGCGACGCGTTGCTTTACAAACGCCCCATGGGACGGGTCATCACGCCGCTTTCCCAGATGGGCGCACATCTGGCGGGACGGCAGCAGAACAAGTATCTTCCCATCGCGGTCCTGCCGGCGCAGCAACCGCTGCATGGCATCATCTATCCGATGCCGGTGGCCAGCGCCCAGGTGAAATCAGCCATCCTGCTGGCGGGGCTCCGGGCGGAGGGAACGACGACGGTGGTGGAGCCGGTAGTATCCCGGGACCATACGGAACGGATGCTGGAAGCCTTCGGCGTCAGTCTCATGCGGAAGGATACCAGCGTCACCATCAAGGCGCCTAAACAGCTTGTGTCGCCGGAAACGATTGACGTGCCGGGGGATATCAGTTCGGCGGCCTTCTGGCTGGTGGCCGCTTCCGTCATCCCGCAAAGCGACCTCCTGTTGCGGAATGTGGGTGTGAACCCGACCCGCACGGGAATCCTTGACGTCCTGCGGGAAATGGGCGCGAATATTGTCGTGATGAACGAACGGATAAGCGGCGGTGAACCGGCGGCGGACATCCGGGTCCGGTCGGCGAAACTGCACGGCGTTTCCTTCGGCACCTCCATCATGCCGCGTCTGATCGACGAGATTCCCGTCATCGCGGTGGCGGCGATGTTCGCCGACGGCGATACGAAAATCACCGGCGCCGGCGAACTCCGGGTCAAGGAGACCGACCGCATCCGGGCAGTGGCGGAGGAATTCCGGAAGCTGGCGCCAAATGTCGAGGAACTGCCGGACGGGCTTCTGATACATGGCCCGGCCCGGTTGCAGGCCGCCCGTTGCGCTTCCTATGACGACCATCGCATCGCCATGGCTCTGGCGATTGCCGGCGCGGCGGGTGACGGAGTGGAAATTGAGCAGCCGGGGTGCGTGGATATCTCGTACCCGGCGTTTTACCGGACATTGGAGGATATCAGGAAGTAAAACAGGGGCGGTCTCCCGGAGGTTCCGCGGGAGCGGTCTTCCCGGGCACCGGCCGTTCCTCATCACAACGTAGGAGAGATAGCAGCGTGAAGAAATCGGTTTTGGCCATTGACGGACCGGCAGGGGCGGGTAAGAGCACCGTCGCCAGATTGGTGGCGGAAAAGTTGGGCTATGTTTATATCGACACCGGCGCGATGTACCGGGCGGTGGCCTGGAAGGTCCTCCGGACGGGGCAGCCGGCGACGGACGAGAACATCGTTAAGGTGGCGCAGGATATCGACGTGCGGCTGGAATACCGGAACGGTTCCCTGCGGGTCGAGGCGGACGGCGTCGACGTGACGGATCGTATCCGCACTCCGGAGGTTACGGGCATCGTTTCCCAGGTGGCGCGGCTCCAGCCGGTGCGGGAGAAGATGGTGCTCCTGCAGCGGAAGATGGCGGAGAACGGCGCCGTCGTCATGGACGGTCGGGATATCGCCTCGAAGGTCCTGCCGGACGCGGATGTGAAGGTGTTCCTGACCGCCTCCATCGAGGAGCGGGCCACCCGCCGCTGGCGGGAGATGAAGGAAAAGGGCTACGAAGTCTCCATGGAAGAGCTGAAGAAGGAAATCGCCGCCCGGGACAAGATGGATACGGAGCGGGAGGTCTCGCCCCTGGTCCGGGTCCCGGAGGCGGTGCTTCTGGATACGACGGGACAGACCATCGACGAGGTCGTGGCGTCGGTGCTGGCGCTGTGCAGGTGATGTGTCGTGTATGAGTTCCTGCGGATACTATTCACCTGGTTTTTCTGTAAGGTCTGCCATACGGAGATAACCGGTACGGAAAACATGCCCCCGGAGGGGGGCGTAATCCTGGCGGCGAATCACCTGAGCAACTGGGACCCGCCGTTCCTGGGCACCTTCATCCTGCGGCCGGTCAGCTACATGGCCAAGAAAGAGCTCTTCGATATTCCTGTATTCAGCCGCTGCATCATCCATCTCCACGCTTTTCCCGTGAAGCGGGGGGCGGCGGACCGCGGGGCCATCAAAGCGGCACTGGCGGCGCTCGGGGAGGGGCGCTGCGTCGGGCTCTTTCCCGAGGGGACCCGCAGCCGGGACGGTGAGGTGCACAAGGCGGAGGCCGGCGTGGCGCTTCTGGCCGCCAAGAGCGGGGTGCCCGTCGTGCCGGCGGCGATCACCGGCACGAACCGCATCTTTTCCCGCGGCTCCTTTTTCCCGGCGCTTTACGTTTCCTACGGCGCGCCGCTCCGTTTCGAGGGCCGGGCGAATGACCGGGCGGCTTTGGAGCGGTTTTCAGAAAAAATCATGGAAGAAATCGTAAAAATGAAAAAAAAACATAGCAAAGAGATACCATAGTGTGTTATACTATAAAGCGGATTGTAATCTAAACAATTTGGGGGAACCGTATGGAAGTGATCCTGGCGGAGTACCTGGGCTTCTGTTACGGCGTCAAGCGGGCCATTCGTCTGGCCCGAAGCAGCGCTTCCCCGGGCCGCGCCAGTACCCTCGGACCGATCATCCACAATCCGCAGATGGTGGAGCGTCTGGCGCAGGAGGGCGTGAACGCTGTCGCCGGGCTTTCGGAAATGTCCGACGGGGGGACGATCATCATCCGCTCGCACGGTGTCGGGCCGGCCGTATATCGGGAAGCGGAGGAGCGCCGCCTGTCTCTGGTGGACGCCACCTGCCCACATGTGAAGAAGGCGCAGATGGCGGCGCACGCCCTGGCGGAGAATGGCTGCACGGTCGTTATCGTCGGCGAGAAGAAGCATCCTGAGGTCAAGAGCATCTATGAGTGGTCCGGCGAAGGCGCCGTCATCATCGAGACGGAAGCAGAGGCGGAGGACCTTCCTCCCTGCGGGAAGATGGGCGTTGTCGCGCAGACGACCTTTTCGGGCGAGAAGTTTGAGCAGATTGCCGCGAAGCTCCTGTGCAAGTCCAACGATATCCATATCGTCCGGACCATCTGCACGGCTACGGACCAGCGGCAGAAAGCCGCGATTGACCTGGCGGGCCGGGTGGACATGATGCTGGTAATCGGCGGCAAGAACAGCGCCAACACCACGCGCCTCGCCGAGCTTTGCGCCGAGAAGACAACGACCCATCATCTGGAGACGGTATCCGAGCTCCAGGATGCATGGTTTGAAAATAAAAAAATAATTGGTATCACAGCCGGCGCGTCAACGCCCGACTGGATTATCAAGGAGGTATATCAAAAGTGTCAGAAGAAATGAATGAATTTGCAAGCTTGCTGAAAGCGGAGGAAGAGGCCCAGCCGAAGATCGAGGTGGATGATATCGTTAAGGCGACGGTTGTTTCGGTTGATAACAGCAGCGTTTCCGTCAACATACCGGGCCTGAAAGCGGACATCCCCATCGAGAAGAGGGAACTGGGAGTCTCCGATCAGGATAACGTCAAGGATGTTTTCCAGGTTGGCGACGAGATCGAGGTCTGCGTCGTGGGCCTGGGCGGCGAGCACGGCGCCACGGTCTCCAAGGTCAAGGCCGACCGTCGGGCTGCCTGGAAGGATTTCGAGGGAATCGTGGAGCGGGAGGAAGTCGTTCAGGCGACAGTCAAGCAGGTCGTCAAGGGCGGCATCGTCGCCGACGTGCGCGGTGTCCGGGCGTTCATCCCGGCGTCCCAGGTGGAGTGCCACTTCGTGAAGGACCTGTCGGTCTATGTGGGGCAGACGTTGGAAGCTTTGCCACTGGAGTGCGATATCAAGAAGCAGCGGCTCGTCCTTTCCCGCCGCAAGATCCTGGAGAAGGAGCAGGCGGAGCGGCAGGAGGTTTTGTTCAGCACGCTGGCCGAGGGACAGACGCTCCCCGGCACGGTCAAGCGGCTGGTGGACTACGGCGCTTTCATTGACATCGGCGGCGTGGACGGCCTGGCGCATATCTCGGATCTCTCCTGGACCCGGGTCAAGCATCCTTCGGACGTGCTGGAAGTCGGGCAGAAGCTGGACGTCTATGTCAAGGGCTTCGATCCCGAGAAGAGGCGCATCTCCCTCAGCATCAAGGAGACCCAGCCGAATCCCTGGGACGAGAAGATCGAAAAGTACCACGAAGGCGATTACATCCAGGGCAAGATTATCAAGCTGATGGATTTCGGCGCTTTCATGGAAATCGAGCCGGGCTTTGACGGGTTGATTCCCATGGGCGAGCTTTCCAATACGAACATTGCCAAAGCGGATGAAGTCGTTCATGTGGGCGACGAGGTGACGGTGAAGATTCTTCACATCGATAAGGGCCGCCGCCGCATTTCGCTGAGCCTCAAGCGGGTGAAGAAGGACGCCGAGCCGGCAGCGGCCGGCGATAGCGCCGCCGGGGCGGCGGAGGAGACCGGGAACGAGTGATTCCGTTCCGACGGGAAACGCGGGATTCAATGGGGCTGTCGCAGGAAGCTTCGTGCTTCGGGCGGCAGCCCTGTTTTTGTACGGTGAGGCAACGGAAGATATGAAGTATGGCGAGATCATCCGGGTGCGGGAGGGGAGCCTGGCGGAGGAGCTGGGCCTGGTCCCGGGCGACCGGATACTGGAGGTCAACGGGCAGGGGCTACGGGATATCATCGACCTGAGCTTCGCGCTGGCGGACGAGGAGATCGAACTGCTGGTGGAGCACGCCGGGGGCGAACGGGAGCTCTTGGCCTTCGACAAGGACTACGACGAGGAACTGGGAGCGGAATTCCAGTCAGCGGTTTTCGACGGAATACGGGGCTGCGGCAATCATTGCTGGTTCTGCTTCGTCGACCAGGTGCCCCCCCAGATGCGGGACAGCCTTTACGTCAAGGACGATGATTACCGGCTTTCCTTCCTCTACGGCAATTTCATCACCATGACGAATATGGGCGAGGCGGATTTCCGGCGCATCGCGCAGTATCACCTGTCACCGCTGTTCGTTTCGGTCCATACGATGAATATGGAACTGCGGGCGGCCATGCTGGGTACCCCTCGGGGCGGCGGATTGCTGGAGCAGCTTGACCGGCTGGCGGCGGCGGGCGTGGAGTACCACGCCCAGGTCGTCCTCTGCCCGGGCATCAACGACGGCAAGGAGCTGGAACGGACCATCCGGCTGCTGCGGGCGCGTCGTCCCTGGGCGCGTTCCCTGGCCATCGTGCCCGTCGGCCTGACGCGGTTCCGGGAGGGCTGCCATCCGCTGTCGATGTTCGACGCGGCGGGGGCAAAGGAAGTAATCCGCCAGGTCAGCCGGTGGCAGCGGGAAGAGCGGCAAAAAAGCGGCGAGGGCTTCGTTTACCTGGGCGATGAGTTTTACCTGCTGGCCGGAGTGCCGTTGCCGGAGGCGGAGGAGTATGACGGGTTTCCTCAGCTCGATAACGGCGTGGGCCTTCTGCGGAATTTTCTGGAAGACTGGGAAAGGAGCCGGGCGTCAGCGCCGATGACGCAGCCGGAGAAGCCGTTGCGCCTGGATATCGTCTGCGGGACGGCGGCCGCGCCCGTTTTCGGGGAGTTGCTGGCAGCGGTTCGCACGGAGGGGCTGCGCCTTCGCCTGCTACCGGTGGAGAATCGATTTTTCGGCGACAGCGTTAATGTATCGGGGCTCCTCACCGGGCAGGATATCCTGCAAGCGCTTCGGGCGCAGGGGGAACCGCGTGACGGCGTGCTCTTTCCTGCCAGCGCCTTGCGGAGCGGCGAGGATGTGTTCCTGGACGATATGAAATTGGCGGATATGGAGCGGGCGTTGGGCGTGCCCGCGGTGCCCGTGCTGAGCGGGGCGGAGCTTTACAACGTCCTGGCGCACTGGGGCGAGCGCCGTCCGCGGCGGACAAGGGAAGCGCTCTATACCTGGCAGGGCAATGCCGCTTATACGAAACTGGGGGAGGGAGCAGGATGAGCAAACCAATCGTCGCCATCGTCGGCCGGCCCAACGTGGGAAAGTCAACGCTGTTCAACCAGATCGGCAAAAGGCGCGTCTCCATCGTGGACGATATCCCCGGGGTGACGCGGGATCGCATTTACATGGACGCCGTCTGGCTCGAGCATGTGTTCACCATGATCGACACCGGCGGCATTGAGTTCGAGGCGGAGAACCGCCTGCTGACCTCCATGCGTCAGCAGGCGGAGATCGCCATGGAGGAGGCGGACGTCATCGTCTTCGTGGTGGACGGACGCGCCGGTATCACCAATACCGACGAGGAAGTGGCGCGGCTCCTGCGGACAACGAAGAAGCCGGTGGTGCTGGCGGTGAACAAGATCGACAGTCCCAAGCAGGAAAGCGACGTCTATGAATTCTACAATCTGGGCCTGGGAGATCCCATCCCCATCGCCGCCGCCAACGCCCTGAACCTGGGCGACCTTCTGGATGCCGTGGTGGCGGCGTTCCCGGAAACCAACGTGGCGGAGGAGGAGAGCGACGAGATCCGGCTGGCGGTGATCGGGCGGCCCAACGTGGGGAAATCCTCGCTGGTCAACGCCCTCCTGGGAGAGGATCGGGTCATTGTCAGCGATATCCCCGGCACGACACGGGACGCCATCGATACGCATTTCACGAAGGACGGCATCCGGTTCACGCTGATCGACACCGCCGGCATGCGCCGCAAGGGACGCATCGAGGAGGCTGTGGAGCGGTACAGCGTAATCCGGGCATTACGGGCGGTGGACCGGGCGGACGTGGTGCTGATGGTACTGAACGCGGTGGAGGGCATCACTGACCAGGATACGAAGATTGCCGGTTATGCCCACGACTCCGGCAAGGGCGTCATCCTGGTGGTGAACAAGTGGGATATCTATGAGGACAAGGATGAGAAATCCACGCTGCGCTTTACCGAGGAAATCAGGGCCAGGATTGCCTTCCTGCAGTACGCGCCGGTTCTTTATACCTCGGCGCTGACGCGCCAACGGGTGCACCGCGTCACGGAGCTCGCGAAATACGTGGCGGATCAGCAGTCCATGCGTATCCAGACCAGCGTACTCAACGAGCTCTTGCAGGACGCCATCGCCGTGAATCCGCCGCCGGCCTACAAGGGAAAGCCTCTCAAGGTACTGTTTATGACCCAGGCGGGCATTGCGCCGCCGAGTTTCGTAATCTTCGTCAACGACCCGGAACTCATGCACTTTTCCTATCTGCGCTTTCTGGAAAACAAGCTGCGGGAGACCTTCGGCTTTGAGGGAGCGCCCATCAGGCTGATTGTCCGCGCCCGTAAATCGAAAGAGGAGGAACTTTGACATGGGATCATTTTTTGCTTGCCTTTTCAGCTATCTCATCGGCTCTGTCCCCAGCGGCCTGATTCTGGGCAAAGGCATCTGGGGCGTTGACCTGCGGGAGCATGGCAGTCACAATATCGGCGCGACCAACGCCTGGCGGACCATCGGGAAGCCGGCGGGCCTGCTGATATTCCTGATGGATTTTCTGAAGGGCGCCATCGGCGTGGGCCTCGGGAGTACTCTGGGGAGCGGCAGCCCAATGGTTTTGGTGCTTTGCGGCATTGCCGCGATCGTCGGCCATTCCTGGTCGCTGTTTTTGGGATTCAAGGGCGGCAAGGGGGTCGCTACCGGGCTCGGCGTCATTGCCATGCTGATGCCGGGAGTGACGGTGCTGGTATTTTTGCTGTGGTTTGCCATCGTCTATGCGACCGGTTACGTTTCGCTGGGCTCCATCGTGGCGGCGGCGGCGGTGCCGGTCACTGCCTGGTGCTTCGGCGCTGCCGGGGCGTACATCGGCTTCGGCGTTCTGGCGGCGGCTTTCATCATTTACCGCCACCAGGCGAATATCGGCCGCCTGATGGCGGGGACGGAAAGCAAGATCAAGGCGGCGCGGCGCTGACCCGGAAGCGACGGTGTCGGGCCATGAGAACGGCGGACAGGAGGCAGACGTATGGTTTCAGAAAAGATGTATGAATTGGGAACGAAGAAATCCACGATTCGGACGATTTTCGAGTTCGGACGCCAGCGGGCGGCGGAGATGGGGGAGGATAACGTCTTCGATTTCAGCCTGGGCAATCCCAACGTCCCGGCCCCGGCCTTCGTCAAGCAGGCAATCCTCGACATTCTGGACGAGATGACGCCGACGGAGGTTCACGGTTACACTGTCGCCCCCGGGGCGCCGGCAGTGAGGGAGACGCTGGCGCGGAGCCTCAACGAGCGGTTCGGCACGGACTTTTCCGGGCGGAACCTCTTCCTGACGGCCGGCGCGGCGGCGGCCATCACGATTTCCTTCAAGGCGTTGGCGGAGCCCGGAGATGAGTTCCTGGCCCTGGCGCCGTTTTTTCCCGAATACCGCTGCTTCGTGGAATCCACCGGGGCGGCGCTGAAGGTTGTGCCGGCCCGGGTCGAGGATTTCCAGATTGACTTCGCTGCCTTGGAACAGCAGCTTACGCCCCGTACGAAGGCGGTTATCGTGAACTCTCCCAACAATCCCAGCGGCGTGGTGTATTCCGTGGAGACCGTCCGGGCCCTGGCCGATATGCTGCGGCAAAAGCAGCAGGCGTTCGGCCACCCGATTTTCCTGATCGCTGACGAGCCTTACCGGGAAATCGCTTATGCGGGGGTGGAGGTGCCCTGGCTCACGAAGTATTACGAAAATACCATTGTCTGCTATTCCTACAGTAAATCCTTCTCACTGCCGGGGGAGCGCATCGGCTATATCCTGGTGCCGGACGAAGTCGCGGACTTCGACCGGGTCTATGGCGCCGTTGCCGGGGCCGCACGGGTGCTGACCCATGTGAACGCGCCGTCGCTGTTCCAATGGGTGGCGGCCCGTTGCGCCGGGTTGCCTTCGGACGTCGCGGCCTACGAGAGGAACGGGAAAATCCTCTATGAGGGGCTGCTGGCGGCGGGCTTCCGCTGCGTGAAGCCCCAGGGCGCCTTCTACCTCTTTCCCCGTTCCCTGGAGGCGGATGATTACGCGTTTTGCGAGCGGGCGAAAAAATACGGCCTCCTGCTGGTGCCGGGGACCGATTTCGGCTGCCCGGGCCATTTCCGGGCGGCGTATTGTATCAGGACGGAAACCATCGAACGGTCGCTGCCGCTTTTCCGAAAGCTGGCGGCGGAGTACCACGGCTGACGGGAACGGAAACGCGGCGTTTGCCCCGGGCGGCTCCGGGGGATTCTGTCGTCCGCTCTTTACAAATCCGTCAAAACAAAGTATAATATCCTTCGTCGGGGCGTAGCCCAGTTTGGTAGAGCGCTTCCTTGGGGTGGAAGAGGTCGTGGGTTCAAATCCCGTCGCTCCGACCAGAATTGCATAAAAAGAGCCTCGCTGTTCGCAGCGAGGCTTTTTACGCGCTTTTTCCCGAAGGAAAAGTTTTTTCGGGGTAATCGTGTTCCAACAGTTCTGCCGGATTGAAGCGGAGCCGGCTCGTGAGGGAGATCAGGCTGATGTCCTCCAGCAGCGACGAGACGGAGACGGCCGGCGATTTGGCGAGGTCGATCTCGAAGGGCTCGTGCATCTGATAGCGTTCGTTGGCAAAGACGCAGATCCGGGGCTTGGCGGCGGAGCCGAAGGGAGCCGCCTTCACGACGGCAAAGCCGGCGGAGGTTTCCAGGACGCTGCCCACGGGGAAGATGATCAGATTGTTGAAGAAAAGGTCCAGCAGGCGCTCGTCGAACTGCCCACGGGAAAGCTTCTTCATGATGCGGTAAGCGATGTGGGGCTTATAGGCGACCTTGTAGCTCCGGGCCGTGGTCAGGGCGTCGTAAACGTCGGCGATGGCAACGATGCGAGCGGGGCGGCTGATGGCGCCGGGCGAACCGGACGAAGGATAACCGGTGCCGTCGATGTGTTGATGGTGTTGGAAGGCAATCCGGGAGAGCGCGAGGGCGTGTTCCCCGTGGGCGGCGATCAGGCGCTTGCCACCGGTCACCGGATGGCGTTGGATGATGCGGAATTCTTCGTCGCTGAGTTTGGAGGGCTTGTTGAGGATCTCTTCCGGCACGTCAATCTTGCCGATATCATGCAGGAAACCGCCGCGCACCAGAGAAAACAGCTTTTTCTGCGAATAGTGGCAGAGCCGCCCGATGAAGCCGCTGTAAATGGCAACACCGATGCTGTGGCGGAACGTGTATTCGTCGTGCTCCAGAATTTGCGTCAGCGGGACGAGGTCTTCCTCGTGGTCGAGGACCTTCTTCAGGACATGGGGGAGGAGACCTTCCAGAAGGACCGGATCTACCAGGCCTTCAAGGCGCAGGCGGTCGAGCTTTTTACAGATGACTTCACGGGCGAGACGTCGGGTTTCGGCCAATCGATCCTGTCGGCTGGCGGGCGCGTCCGTCGCCGGGGATTCGTCAGCGTCGCAGACCGCCACTTGGGTTACGCCCATTTCAAGAAGCTGCTGGATCGAGCGTTGTGTCAGGACCGTTCCGGCTTTCAGGTAGGTGACGCCATGCAGATTCTGGAAGTCCTCGGCGGCTACCATGCCCGCCTGCAGGGCTTCTATCGCTACGATCCGCATACTGCACCTCCTTCCTTTCCGCAGAAAAAAACACTTCCTCATATTCTACCATATTCACCGGGGCGATGCGAGAATTATTTTCGCGACGCCGGGGAGCGCCTCACTTGCGACAAAAAAGCGTCTCCGCTCGGCGAAGCGGAGACGCGATGAGACAGATGAACGAAGTGCCAGACAGGGGCTCCCCGTCACGACTGATTTCCGTGGCGCGGGTGCTCGGAAACGACCTCGATGGCCCGGGCAATCTCCTCCAGGATCTCGACGTCATAGTTGAGGGACATTTGCTCCAGCCGGGCGTAGATGCTGCCCTTGTCAGTGGAGACGTATTTGGGCGGCAGATGGTTCAGGGCCAGGATCGCTATATCCTGCCGGCATTGCGGGCAGTCGCAGCAGCCGGGATAAAGTTTGAGGACGCTGTCCATCTTCTGCAGGACGAAGTTCTCCATATAATTTTTCAGCTCCATGTCGGCCGCTTCCTTTCTTGATGAATTTCATTCATTATACCATTATCGCTTTTTCTCTGCAATCGGGAAAACATCGGTTTGTCCGGAGCGGGAAACGGGCCGGATCAAGGTGCTTCCCGGTCAAAGGCTGGCCGCGCCGAAAACGGACACGCGTCATTTTCCCCGCGGAAGAGGTGGCAGCTCCAGCGCCGCGTCAACCTGAGCGGCAAACCGGTCCGGCTCCTGGCGTATCCTTTCCCGATAGGCGGCGAGCCGGGGATACTCCTCCTCATAATGTGCCAGCAGATAGCGGATTCGGGCGATGATGGCCGGGATTTCTTCCTCCCTGTCCGCGAATTTGTTTTCGTCGCCGATGGGAACATCGACGTCGTTCGCCGCCGCCCCGCGGCGCCCGATAACGAGACAGCAGCCGCTGATGGCCGCTTCACGGGGGATGCGGTCCTTGCCGGGATGGGCGCCGAAATCAATGTAGGCTTTCGCTGTTCGCAGCAAAGCCCGGACTTCCTCCGGCGTCATGTCCTGGATGGGCCGCCAGTCAATGTCGGGGGCGGCCGCTTTCAGTTTCTGGGTAAAGGCTTTTCCTTTTGCGGGATTGAAGGTCACGATATCCCTGCGGGCTGTGGCGTCATTTCCCGGCGGCTGGTTCAGGAAGACCGGGTTCAGGTAGTCGCTCACGAAATGGATCTGCGCTTCCGGGATTCCGTTCAGCTGCAGGAACTGCCGGGCGTATTCGGACTGAACCCAATGGGTGGAAGGCAGCTCCGGCTGGAACGCGAACCAATGCGGCAGAGGCCGCCGCAGGGGATTTTCGGAAAAGAAGGACAGCACCCGCGTCATGGAGCCCAGCCATTGATCGACACTGAGCCACCAGAGGACGCGGCGAATCTCTTTTGCCTGGAACAGGGGCATGGTCTCGGGCGAAATCAGGATGTTTTCCGGACGGTTCAACATGCTGTCCACAAGCGGTACCTTATATTGCCGGTAAACGGCCGGCACCGGGTCGGGATGCTCATGCGGCACATAATACATATAAGCGTCGACGCCCCGCTGCCGCAGATAGGCAGCGAGTTGATGCAACACCTCGGGACCGCCCGAGGCGACGACCGCCGGAGCGATGACATAGACCTTCGTGCTGGGAAATAGCTTCATGGGTTCCTCCTTGCCGTTTCGCGCTGAATCCTCGTTACCGGCTGAGGGTATTATAACACGGAGGCCGCCGTTATATCCACCCGCTTTTTCTGTTTTTCGGGGCGGGAAAAACTTTTTTTCATTGAAAATTCAGAAAAACCCTTGACTACGGGCGAAAAAAGTTATAATTTAAAGATATAATAATTCCGCCGCGGGACAGAAAAGGTTGCCGGCGGCGGGCAGGGAGAGGTGCTTTTTTATGTCAACCTTTTTGATTTCGTTGGCGATCCTTATCGTAGGATACTTCATCTACGGGAAGATCGTCGATTCCGTGTTCGGTCCGACGGACAAGCCAACGCCGGCGGTCCGCATCAACGACGGCGTTGACTATATGCCGTTGCCGACATGGAAAGTGTTCCTGATTCAGCTTCTGAACATTGCCGGCCTGGGTCCGATCTTCGGCGCTTTGGGCGGCGCGCTCTGGGGCCCCAGCGTCTATCTCTGGATTGTTTTCGGTACGATTTTCGCCGGTGCTGTCCATGATTACCTTTCGGGCATGATCTCTTTGCGGGAGGACGGCAAGAGCATCTCCGAGGTTGTCGGCCTCTACATGGGCCCGCTCATGCTTTCCATCATGCGCGGCTTTTCCGTCGTGCTCCTGGTCCTTGTCGGCACGGTCTTCATGACGGGCCCGGCGATGCTCCTGGCGAAGCTGACGGCGATGGATTTCAAGATCTGGCTGGTCATCGTTCTCGCTTACTACTTCCTGGCGACGCTGCTGCCGATTGACGCTCTGATCGCTCGCTTCTATCCGCTGTTCGGCCTTTGCCTCATCGTCATGGCCATCGGCATCATGGGCGGGATGCTCACCGGCGTCGGCGGTCATGTCATGCCGGAAATGACGCTGGCGAACCTTCATCCGAAAGCGGACGCCAATCCCATCTGGCCGTTGATGTTCATCACGGTCGCCTGCGGCGCGATTTCCGGTTTCCACTCCACTCAGTCGCCGATCATGGCCCGCTGCCTCAAAGATGAGCGTATGGGGCGTCCGGTCTTCTACGGTGCGATGGTCGCCGAGGGCATTATCGCCCTGATCTGGGCGGCAGCTGGCGTTACCTTCTATGACGGCACGGCCGGTCTCGGCGCTTCTCTGGCCAAGGGCGGCCCCGGCGGCGCGGTCTATGATATCTGCGTCGGCTTCCTGGGTTCCGGTGTCGGCGCTACGCTGGCCATGCTGGGCGTAATCGCCTGCCCGATCACTTCGGGCGATACCGCTTTCCGTTCGGCCCGCCTGACGCTGGCCGACTGGTTCAAAGTTCCGCAGCAGAACTGGACCAAGCGACTGACCTTCGCGATTCCGCTTCTGGCCATCGGCGGCGGCCTCTCGCAAATCAACTTCAACATCATCTGGCGGTATTTCTCCTGGACGAACCAGACGCTGGCCATGATCGTCCTCTGGACGGGTGCGGTCTATCTCTACCAGAAGCTGGACAACAAGATGGCGAGTCTGGTGGCGGCGGTCCCGGCGACATTCATGTCGGTCGTCACTACGACGTATATCCTCCAGGCGAAAGAGGGGCTTCAGCTCCCCACCAGCATCACCTATCCCGCGGGCTTCGTCTTTGCCATTGTTTTCCTGGGACTTTTCCTCAAGGCGACGTTCCTGCGCGGCTCGAAGAACTAAAAAACGGATCGGCAACGGGAAACGGAGCAGGGCTTTCGGCAACGGGGCCCTGCTTTTCCCGTCTTCGGGGAAAGAATTTTGAGATTTTCAAAAAAAAGGGTTGACAAAAGAAACCAGTCACGCTATTATATGTATTGTCAGTTTGACACGGCCCTTCTTCAGCGAGTCGATGGGCCGGGTCATCAATGATAATGCGGAAATAGCTCAGTGGTAGAGCATCACCTTGCCAAGGTGGGGGTCGCGGGTCCGAGTCCCGTTTTCCGCTCCATGATGACGTTGGATCTCGCACGCGCACAGTGTGCGAGATTTTCTTTGGGATGATATAGGCTATGGGCCTATAGCTCAGTTGGTTAGAGCAACCGGCTCATAACCGGTCGGTCTTTGGTTCGAGTCCAAATGGGCCCACCAATTGCGTCCCATTCGATAAACTGACTTGGGTAGGTGCCCGAGTGGTTAAAGGGAACGGACTGTAAATCCGTCGCCTTACGGCTACGATGGTTCGAATCCATCCCTGCCCACCATTGGCAATATTTCATGGAAAATCCTTGACAAACGATTTTTTATGAAGTATCATATAGCGGCTGGCTTCCGAAAGCCTCGGACAGCCGGTGGTGTTCCCTGAAAACTGAACAATGCAGAATGAATCATTTGTTGATTCAAGCCAGATGTGCGGGCCGGGGAAACGGAGACGTTTACCCGGACCGGAAAAAGCAAG
>JAEEGL014759707.1_pt1 | contig 27529 bp, 12 predicted proteins | sample 9134231 | NCBI WGS metagenome assembly JAEEGL01 (sample SAMN16246548, study PRJNA631951) | gut metagenome | biome: gut microbiome; feature: rumen; material: fiber-attached | host: Bos | place: Iran: Karaj | collected 2018-10
CAAGGGCTATATGCTCTATCCCTACAGCGACTATAACAGCGCTACGGGCTTCCGCTTCGCTCTGGCCGAGAACCCCGTGGGCGACAGTTTTGCCGACTACACGCTCAAGTGGGTGTTCCCGCAGCAGGGCATGGGCAACCTTAACTCGCAGACGTGGGACGCCCCCTGTGCCGTGACCGACGGCCGCGACGCTAACAGCAAGCGCCTCTTCGTCTACGTGCCGGGCAACGGCTTGGCCGCCTACACGCTGCGCCTGGGCCTCCGGGGCGATGTGAATGCCGACGGCGCAATCGACGCCATCGACCTGAACATCCTCATCAACATAGTCCTGGGTAACGACAACGCCGATAACTACCAGGGTCGCGCCGATGTCCACGCCGACGGCAACATTGATGGCAGCGACATCAACGACTTGGTAAACATCATCCTCGGAAAAGATTAGTTAATGCACTTTAAATAATGCATAATGCACAAAAAGGAGGGTCCCTTGCGGCCCTCTTTTTTTGTCTTAAACCGCAGCGACTCATCCTGATATGGATTGACTGAAATTCGCATTTAAAAATATATGTTTCGCGAAATTCTCATTAAATAATATTGATTAGCGGAATTCGCGTTAAATGCAATTCGCGAAATTAGCGTTAAAGGCCTTGTGACGAAAAATTGTAGTTAATTCTAAAAAAATCTTAAATTGCTCAACTTTTCCACAAAAAATTCGCCGCTGTTTTCAAAACTTGTTGTAAGTTTGTAACGTAATATGCCATGCTGTTACCGCACGGCAACGACCGGCAATTGCCGACTTCGGCATTTGGAGTTCGCAACCCGGTTAACACGTTGAATATCAATATAAAAAATTAATATAAAATGTAACACACTATGAGAAAACAGTTACTGCTTCTGTTATTTTCCATGTTCGCGGTGATGGGCTTTGCCCGCACAGTGACTGGTGTCGTGACGCAAGCATCCGACGGCGAGCCCATCATCGGGGCCACTGTGCAGGTGCACGGCACGTCGCGAGGCACTGCCACCGACTTCGATGGAAAATACTCAATCGATGTCAACGACGGAGACGTGCTTGACATCTCGTATGTGGGTATGAATCCCGTGTCGATCAAGGTCACTGGCGGCAAGAGCGTCATCAACGTTGAGATGACCGAGAACTCGCAAGTGCTTAGCGAGGTCGTCGTGACCGCAATGGGACAGACCCAAGAGAAGAAAAAACTGAACTTCGCAGTTCAGCAACTCGACAGCGACCAGGTGACGGCCGGTGGAACCACCAACTTCGCCAACTCGCTGCAGGGTAAGGTGGCCGGTCTGCAGGTCAGCACCACCGGTGGCTCGCCCAACGGCGACACCCAGGTGATTATCCGCGCCATCTCGTCGGTCAACAACAGCCAGAGCAACGAGCCGCTGATCATCGTCGACGGTGTGGCGATTCGCGGCGCCGGCTCGACGCTGGCCGACATCAACAGCAACGACATCGAGTCGATGACCGTGCTGAAAGGTGCTGCCGCATCGGCACTCTACGGACAGGAGGCCGCCAACGGTGTGATTATGATTACCACCAAGAGCGGTAGCCAGGACGGCACAATACGTGTCAATGCCTCGGCAACCTTCGAAATCAGCAACGCCATGCGCGTGCCGAAAATCCAGAGCAAGTTCCGCCCGGGCGTCTACGGCATGTACAAGGAGAACTCCGCCAGCGGCGGTTGGGGACCCTACATGCGCGCCGAGGACACCCTCTACGACAACGTGGGCGAGTGGCTGCGCACCGGATTCATGCAGAAGTACGACGCATCGATCTCGGGCGGTACCGAGAAGTTTAACTCTTACGCCAGCGTGGCCTATCTGAACAACGAGGGTACCGTACTGAAGGACTACCGCAAGCAACTCACCATCTTCCTCAAGGGTGTGTACAAACCCTCGAAGCAAGTGACCGTGCAACTGTCGACCAACTTTGTCAACAGCGTGTACCGCGGCAACGGCGGCATGATGGGCACAGTGTACAACTGGGGCATCAACAAGAACATGCGCGACTATCAAACCCTCGAGGGCCACGTCAACTGGGACGCCCGCTACGACAATTGGGACGCCCTGCTCGACACCGAGCGCATCACAGCAGGCATCTCGCCCTACTACAGCCGCTATAAAGACAAGGGCCGCAACGAGAACACCCGCATCATGCTCAACGGCCAAATCAGTTACGAGCCTATCAAGGACCTGGTGTTCACCGGCAAGGTGGCTTACGACAAGAGCAACTACATCTACGACGGATACACCGTGCCTCGCCTTTACGACGGCGACCTGCGCAACCCCAACGACAGCGAGGTCGTGTCGGCGCTGAGCAGCAGCCAGGACAAGTATGGCTCTTATTCGTTCAACCCCTCGCGCGGCGAGCAGGTGATTGCCCAATTCTTGGCCACTTACCGCCGCACCTTCGCTCAGGACTTCGGCGTGGACCTGCTCTACGGTATGGAGTACAAGGAGTATAACGGCGTGAGCGCCTCGATTTACAACGAGGCCTTCCAGTTGGGTGGCGAGTACTACAGTTTCCAGAACACCAACTTCGGCGACGGCGAGTTGCTCAAGGCCAACCGCCCCAGCGTCACCCACAGCGAGTGGAACAAATATGGCTACTTCGGCGAGATTCGCTTCGACTACAAGGGCATGGCACAACTCTCGGCCACCTACCGCAGCGACGGCACGTCGCGTCTGCGCCAGGCCGCCAAGACCGTGTATTCTTACCCCAGCGTCACCGCCGGTGTAATCTTCAGCGAACTCTTCCACCTGCAGAACAAGTGGTTCAGTTATGGTAAGTTGCGTGGCAACTGGGCAAAGGTGGGTAAGGACTGCCCGGCCAACCTGTTCAGCGACACGTATAAGGAGTGGGTGACCTTCCCCGATGGCGGTTACGGTGTGAACCCCGTCATCAGCCAGGCCGGTCTGGGTCTTGAGCCCGAGATGACCAGTTCGTGGGAGATTGGCGCCGACTTGCGCTTCTTCAACAGCCGCACGCGCCTCGACATCGCCTACTACTCGACCACTACCGACAACCAGATTGTGAGTGTGCGTGTGTCGCCCGCTTCAGGTCAGATTCTGCAAACCCGCAACGAGGGTACCATCGAGAACCACGGTATGGAGGTCACGCTGCAGCAAGACATCATCAAGAACGGCGACTTCGACTGGATGATGTTTGCCAACTTCTCGTTCAACCGCGGCCGCGTGAAGAAACTCCCCGAGGACGTGATTGAGATTCAAGGTACGCAATATGGCGACATCTTCCCCGTGGCTCGCCTGGGCGGCTCGTCGACCGGTATTTCCGGTAAGGACTACGAGCGTGACCCTGATGGCAACGTGATTTGCGACGAGAACGGTTATCCCATCATCAGCCCGCAAAAGGGTATCTATATCGGTAACCGCGAGCCCAAGTTCCTGCTGGGTCTTGGCTCGACGTTCCGCTACAAGAACGCTACGCTGTCGTTCCTGGTCGACGGCCGTAATGGCGGCGACGTGGTCAACGTCACCGGCCGTGGCCTGATCACCAACGGCATGAACCACCTCTATGACGACTACCGCAACCGTGAGATTATCTTCAACGGTGTGCAGGCCGTCACCGGTGCCGATGGCACAGTGACCTACGTTGAGAACCGCACTCCCGTGGTGCTCGATTACAACTTCATCAGCCAGTACTACAGCACCGTCTCGAGCAACTTTATCGAGGACGGCTCCTACATCCGCTTGAGTTACGTCACGCTGGGCTACGACTTCACCCCGATGTTCAAGAGCACCTGGGCAGTGAAGGGCCTGAGCGCCACCCTCACCGGACGCAACCTGCTGCTGTTCACCAAGTACACGGGCAACGACCCCGCAATCCTCGCCTCGACGGCCGGTGGTACCGGTGGCATGGGCGTCGACAACTATGGTGTGCCGGCAAGCCGCAGTTTCAACTTATCAATTAAAGCAACATTCTAATTTTCAGACTCGACGACTATGAATAAGATAAAAGCATTCGCATTAGTTTTACTCACGAGCCTGCTCACCGTTAGTTGCACCGATATACTCGACGAAAACGTCAACCCCGACGCAGCGCATGAAATTGATGCCAAGGTGGGTCTGCCTGTGCTGGTGTTCTATGCCAACCAGATCGTTTACGACCACTCAGAGTATTACGCTTACTTCTCGCAGATGCTCACCACCGGAGGCAAAAGTTCGGTGGGCGCATATTCCTATAAGTGCGAGTGGGAGATGCTGACCATGAACCGCCACCCGATGTGGCGCCGTCACTTCTACGACATCGGCAAGAACGGTGTCAACCTGATTGCCAACTCGCAAGCCATCAACTCGCCCAACTACGAGTTGATTGCACGCACTATCAAGTTGATGTCAACTCAACTTACTACCGACGCCTTTGGCGACATACCCCGTAGCCAAGCCTACACGTCTAACTCGCCCGCTTACGACACGCAAGAGTCGATCTACGCCTGGATGTTCCAGGAGTGTGAGGACCTGCTGGCGATGTACGACGACCCCGGCGTTGTCAATGCCGAGGGCAACCAGCCCATCACCGCCGAGCAAGACCGCGTCTACGCCGGTGACCTCGAAAAGTGGAAAGGCCTGGTGCTGGCCGTGAAGGCCCGCCTGCTGCTGCGCAACATCCCCAACATCGACCGCAGCCCGGCAATGTGCCAGCAAATCATCGCTGCCGCCGACGCAGCCATCAACCAGTGGCGCAAGGGCGACCTGCTCTACGGCGACTGGTTCGGCAATGAGCCCCGCTACAACTTCGACGGTGGTACCGGCGAGCAAAACTGCGTGTGGAGTGTGGCTCAGCCCATCATCAACTCGTGGGAGTCGCGCGGCAACCTGCTGGGCAACGCCATCCCGTCGAAATTCTTCATGGTGGACCTGCTTGGTAGCAGCGCCCCCGACAACGAGAAACTCGCCGGCCTCTTCAACGGCGACGGCGGCTCGCACGACGGCTTCGGTTGCGACCCGCGCATCGGTCTGCTCATGATTGCCCGCACCGGACCGCAAACGGCCTCGAGTGCCAGCGAGCAAATCAAGATGCGTTACCTCGAGAACAACATCGGCATGGGTAGCACCTACAAGATTGCCAATTACCCCAACCTCTACATGGGTGCTTATGCGGGCGCAGTCGACTGCTACAACCCCATCTTCACCATGGAGGAACTCTACTTCATCAAGGCCGAGGCTGAGTATTGGCTGGGCAACAAGACGCTGGCCTGCGAGTTGGCTAAGGAGGCCACCGAGCACAACATTCAGCGCCACCTCGACTTCTTCTTGTCGCACTATCCCAACCCCAACTACAGCGACCGCACCGACAACAAGTACCCGGGCAACTCCGCCACCGGCGGCAAGCCTGGCTTCCAGGCCGCTGAGTATTGGGAGGAGCAAGTCGACGCCTTCCTGAACAACAGCGAGGTGTACACCGAGACCACTGGCCGTAACGGCGAGATTCGCCGCAACTATGTGGTGCACAAGGTCACCGAGAAGGGCAACAAGCACTGGTTCTTCAACCCCAGCGAGTTCACCCTGAGCGACCTCATGCAGCAAAAGTACATCTCGATGTACCTGCAGCCCGAGCAGTGGACCGATATGCGCCGCTACCACTACAGCAACAACCGTAACGCTTACGGCATCGGCGACAACAACGAGATCATCTATCCCACGCTGCGCAGGCCCTACAACCTCTATGCAGCCTACTGGATCGACGGTCTGACCGAGGCTGAGAAGGAGAACACTTGGATTCAGCGTCTGAACTACGACCCCGAGACCGAGGAGAAGTACAACCGCTCTGAGTTGCAGCGCTTGGGTGCTTACAAGAACTACAAGTGGTTGCAGAAACCCATGATTTGGGCTCACGCTTATGGCGAGGTGAAATCGCTCACCGGACAATGATTCACGACACATTAACCATAATTAGAACAAAACGATTATGAAGATATATAAAGTTTTAGGCTCATTGGCACTGGTAGCGGCCCTGACGACATCCTGTGCCGTTCATGATCCGTTTGCCGACAATATGGAAATCGGGCAAGTGCTGCCCACGGTCAACTGGGAGCAGAACTCCACGTTGGTCAAGGCTGGCGCTTACGCCACTTTCAAGGCACAGTATTACACCTCGGCCGAGAACGAAATCGACCACAGCGAGGTGTGGTGCATGGTCGTGCGCGGACAAACTGCCGAGGCAACCAGCAAACTCACGCGTGCGCTGAGTTACAAGAAATCGGTCGCCACGACCGACACCGTGCGCTCGCGCCAGAAAATCAGCGAATATCCCCACAGCGCTTCGCTCTGGGACGGATATGAGTACACTCTGTCCGACTCGTTCCCCACATCGCGCACTCTCGCTCCGGTCATCTGGGCACAACCCAGCGAGTGGGACAACGAGAAGTTCAACATGTACTATCCCGCAACGTTCAAGCAGGAGTTCTGTGACTACATCGTGAGGGCTCTGACCAAGGACAGCGTCTACTACAGCGACTTGCGCAACGTCGACATCACCTACGACTTCCCGGCTGAGATTTTCGAGACGCTCAACGCCAAGTATGGCGTTGACTTCCCGACAGTCACCGAGACCGACACCAAGAGTGATGCCTGGTACACCACCGACGAGGTCGACCACTACTACTACGAGACCGTGGTCGACGGCGTGACGACAATTCACGAGATTGCCACGCCCGACGCCGCACCCAGTGGTGTTAACGTCTACGAGGTATACAAGTCGTCGCCCTGGCTGATGTGCCGCTACAGCGACGACACCGGAGGCAAAATCACCTATGTGCGCCACAACTACATGCCCTACTGGAAGGAACTCATTCAGAGCATCCCATTCGAGTCGTGGATCTACGACACCAGCGACAAGAACTATGCTGTGAACTTCACACGCAACTATTATCTCGAGCCCGACTTCCGGGTCTACGATAAGAACGGCAAGGTGGGTGTCACCACAAATAACAAGGAAATTACGTTGAATTAACCTCTTGACCGCGATGAAATTGATAAAAAATATAGTTTTAATGGCCTTGCTGGCCGTGACCATGGTGGCCTGTGTCGAAGAGACACCCGACTATGGCAACTTCCCCGGCAAGGATGTCGATTTTACCTATAATGTCGACGGCGACCAGTATTCGCTCGACTTCTACGTGGTATCGACCATTCAGTTCAACAACACATCGGCTAAGTCTGGTGCGTTGAAGTGGGACTTTGGCGACGGAACGACTTCGACCGAGGCCAACCCCCGTCACAAATATGAAGAGGCTGGCGTGTATCAGGTGAGCCTTACGGTGGAAGGTGTGGGCACCCGCACTTATCCGCTGCTCATCTACGACATCGCCCCGGTGCTCAGCGTGGTCGAGCAGACCGACCCCACCATCGTCATCAACGACGTGGCTGTGAAACTGGGCGTCGAGTTGCCTAACCCCGAGAACCTCATCTGCCACTATGTGTGGATGTTCCCCGACGGAACGACCGATGCCGAGGGCAATGAAATCACTACCTTCGAGGCTAATTCGCTGCCCGACGGCACCATCCCCGATCCGGGCATGCTGCGCTTCAAGCACATCGGCTCGCAGAAAATCGAGATTCAGACGTGGTTCGACATCAATGGCAAAAACCGCCGTCTGCAAGACTCGTACGTCAACGTGCAAGTGGGCTCGAGCATTGCGGCTCCCACGCTCTACTATGCCGAGTTTGGCGGCAACATCAAGGCTTACAAACTCGTCGACCTCAGCCAACTGCCCCCGGGCACCAAGAACATGCCCTTCGACATGGGTGTGAACTCGGGTAACATGCCCACGCAACTCGTCTTTGCCACCGAGGTTAACACCACGGGCGATGGCACGACCGAGCAGGACAACGTCTACATTTTGGACTGCGGCAAGCAGTACTACTATGTCAACGATGAGAATGGCAACCTGGGCGACGGTAAGATTACCGTGATGAGCGCCGACGGTGCCAACGTGAACGTGATGATTACCAACGTTGGCGGTCACGCCTTCAGCGACCCGTTCCAGGGCTTCAGCGACGGCACGTACCTCTATTACACCGACCGTAACACGGGCATCCGCCGCATCCCGCTGAGCACGCGTGGCGAGGTGGAGCACACCGTCAACAGCAGCACCGAGGGCTACTTTGTGGTCAACAACCAACTGGGTTACTACGGCCAAGGTATCGCTTACGGTGCCATCCACACCGGCATCTATCAGGACCGCACAGGCATGTTCTGGTGGGGTAAGAACTACTCGGGATACGGTATCTACCGCTTCCGCACCACCGACATCGGCAAGACCACCACGGCTCCTTACAAGATTGTGCTGGCCACCACGCAACCGCGTGCTTTCGCTCTCGACGAGGACCTGAAGTACCTGTATGTGTGGATGACCAAGGGCACCACGCCGTCGGTGGGATTCGGACAGTATCCGCTGCCCGCCGAGTCAGAAACAGTCGATTATCCTAACTATATCAAGTTTATCGACATGGATGCCGACCCAATCAACACTACCGATGCCGAGGGTGTCTACACCACTCAGTTTGCCATCGACTTCAATTCGCCCGACCACCTGGTGTACTTCGGATTCCGTGCAGCAACCACCGAGAAGAACTACACCACCGGTTTGAGTTACTTCAACCCCACCGATGGCAAGATCTACAACTACAACGGCAACAAGGACAAGATTCTGGGCGTGTGCATCAACCCACGACTCACGAAACTGTTCTAAATAGTTGATGAAAAACTAATAACAGGGATGGTGTAACAACCTCCCTGTTATTTTTTAAAAATTCATTCACGATGAAAAGATTACTTGTCATAATGGCGCTGCTGGTGGCTCTGGCCACTACGGCGGGCGCTACCGAGAATCGCGTCAAGCGCGAGGTGCGCGGCGTGTGGCTCACCAGTTACCTGAGCGAGTGGCCCGGCGTAATCAACGACCGCAACGTGTCGACCGTGCAGCGTGCCGCGCGCGTGTTGCTCGACACGCTTCGCGACAATAATATGAACGTGATTTACTTCCACGTGCGTGCCATGTGCGACGCCCTGTACCAGTCGAGTTACGAGCCATGGTCGAGTTATGTGAGCGGCACGCGAGGCGTGGCGCCGGCTTTCGACCCGCTGGAGTTTCTCGTCGACGAGGCACACAAGCGAGGCATCGAGATTTACGCCTGGGTCAACCCCTACCGATACTCGCCGAAGAACTCGTCGTGGGGACAGAGCGAACTCGACTACATTCACACTCATCCTGAGTGGCTCATGACCACCGATTATGAGACGGTGCTTAACCCCGGCATTCCCGAGGTGAGGCAGCGAGTGGTGGATGTGTGCCACGAGATTGTGAACAACTACGACGTCGACGGCCTGGTTTTCGATGACTACTTCTACAACCAGGGCGGCAGTTCGTTTGACCTCGACTCAATCCAGTACAACGCCTACAAGCGCGCTGGCGGCACGATGAATCAGGGCGACTGGCGCCGCGAGAACGTCAACCAAATGGTGGCCGACGTGTGCCAGATGGTGCACACCACCAAGCCCTGGGTGCGTTTTGGCATCGGGCCGGCTGGTGTGGCATGCTCCAGCCCGTCGGTGGCCGCGTCGTACGGCGTGGAGCCTTGCCCAGGCAGCGACTGGCAGTACAATCAAATCTATAGCGACCCCATGGCCTGGGTCACGCGAGGCACTATCGACTTCATCTCGCCGCAGGTCTATTGGAACACAGCGCAGACCTACACCGGCATCACGCAGTGGTGGGGCATGGTGGGCAAGAAATTCAACCGCCACGTCTACATCAGCGGTTACGCCGTAGAGTCGGTGAAAGACGCTTGGACGGTGCCTGAATACCTCACCGAACTCGATATCATGCGTGGGGCCATGAACCCCGAGGCATGGGGCACGGTGTATTTCCGCTACACCACGTGGCGCCGCCTGAGCCAGATGATTGACGGCAAGGTAACGCCGCTGCGCCACTATCTCAAGCGCAACGCTTACGCCACGCCGTCGTTGCCGCCAATCATGTCGTGGCGACTGCCGCCGCGCGGCTACACCACTGTGAGCGGCATGGCCCTCGATGGCGACACGCTGCGCTGGCAGCCCATCGACAATGTGCGTTACATCGTCTACGCCATCCCCGACAGTGTGGCCGACAGCCAGTTCACCTGCCAGCCGGAGTATATGCTCGGCATGACTTACGACACGGCATTCGGCATCAAGGACGCATACCAGAACGGCTACCGCTATGCCGTCACAATCTTTGACCGCTGGTGCTATGAGTATGCGCCGCTGGTGCTCGGGGCCACGGCGGCTCCCGCTGCCAAGCCCACGCTGCTGGCACCGGCCGACGGACAGTCGGCCACACGACTGGCACGCCTGCAATGGACCGGTGAGCCGGGCGACAGTTACACCGTGGAGTTCTTCAGCGACGCACAGTTGACCAACCTCGTGGCGCGCGCCGAGACACAGAATACCTGGCTGAGCCTCACCCAGATTGGGCAACTTCCCGACACCGGCACCTTCTACTGGCGTGTGACGGCACGTGGCCTCAACCGCTACGATACGGCCAGCGACGTGCGCCAAATCACATTGCAAGAGTTCAAAATCACCGCTCCGAGCGATGGCCAGGTCGACGTGTCGCTGACTCCTGAACTGGCATGGGGACACGCCGCCGACGGAGCGACTTACAACGTCGAGATTTCGGCCAAGAACACCATGGTCAACCCCGTCTACACCGCCACCTTGGCAACGACCACGTTCACCGTGCCACGCTATGTGCTTGGCGGCGCGCGCGAGTACTTTGTCCGCGTGACGGCTCACCTCGGGGCCGACTCGCTGGTGAGCAACGTGTCGAAACTCCGCACTGTGGAAGTTATTCCCTCTGTGCCGGTGGTTATCAACCCGTCGACCGACGGCATGACGCTTTACGGCAATTCACGCGTCGAGGTGCAGCCTGTGGAGGGCGCTTCGAATCTGCGTCTGGAAATCAGTGCCAACAACACTTTCCCGGCACGCAGTTCTTATCGCGGCACCATCAATGGCGGCGAATTCTGGTCGCCGCAGTTGAACACCATCACTGGCGTGGGCAAACTTAACGATGGCGTCACCTACTTCGTGCGCGCACGCTTTGCTTACCTCACTTTGGCCACCGGGGCTTCGGCGCAGTTCACCGAGTATTCGCCCATCATCTCGTTTGTATATCACGAGAGCATGGCTGGCGACGTGAATGGCGACGGCGCTGTCGATGGCAACGACCTTAACGTCCTCATCAACATCATCCTGGGCAAGGACAGCGCAAGCAACTATGCCGACCGCGCCAATGTGGATGGAGTGGGGGATGTCGACGGTAACGACCTCAACCAATTGATTAATATCATCTTAGGTAAATAAATTGAAACAAGCATGAAAAAGTTGGCTTTGCTTCTTTTCACCGCTTCGCTACACCTGGTAGCCGGTGCCACGCTCACCTATAACCTGCGTGGCACCGACTTCCAAGTCGATACGCTGTACCATGCGGCGATAGGGCCCGGAACCACGCAGACCTCACTGCGCATGACCGCCGGCACGCGAGGCATGAACGTGTTCTACTCGCGTATCGACCTCACAAATCCCTATGTGACGCTTCGCACCGTCACCGCTAACGACCGTTACAACGGCGTGGAGCGCGTGAGCGACATGGCCATTCGCAAGTCGGAGCCGGGAGCGCGCTATTTTTTGGGCATCAACGGCGACTTTTTTATCACTTCGGGCCAGACGTCGCGCGGCGAGTCGTACGTGGGTGTGCCCTGCGGCACGACCATGGCCGATGGCGTGATCTACCGTGGCCAGAACAACGACTACTACACGCAGTTTGTGCTCGACACGTCGAAGCAGCCACATGTGGGCACTGCCGTGTTTAGCGGCTCGCTGACCACGTCCAGTGGCGCCACAGCACCATTGGCGGGCGTGAATGCCGATGCCGACTATAGCGGTATTGTGCTATACAACGACCGCTATTTGACTGGCACCGACCAGTTCTACCAAACCTGCGAGGTGGCGGCACATCTGGCACCGGGCGAGAGTTTTGCCATCGGACAGCCGTTTAGGCTTATTGTTGACGGCGCGCCGTCGACGAGCGGCGACCTGACCATCCCCGAGGGGGGATTTGTAATTCACGGCCAGGAAGGCCTGAATGACTTCGTTCAAGGCCTGCACGACGGCGACGAGGTGACCGTTAACATCGGTTTTGCCCTCGATGGACAACAACTTGTGCCCGAGCAGATTATCTCGGGCTTCCCGAAGAGTGTGAGCGACGGCGTGGTCACTGAGACGGAGTGGATGCTCGACGAGTTCAGCACGCGCCAGCCAGTCACCGAGGTGGGCATTGCCGACGACGGTAAGACTATCATCTTCATCGTCATCGACGGACGCTCGTCGATCTCCAGCGGGGCGCGCACTACCGAGGTTGCAGACTTGATGCGGCAACTGGGCTGCACGCAGGTGCTTAACTTCGACAGCGGCGGCTCTACAACGTTCTACACCAGCGCGTTGGGAATACGCAACCGATGCAGCGACGGCGTCGAGAGGCCCGACTCTAACGGCCTGTTTGCCGTGTGCTTGGCGCCCGACGACGACCAGGTGGCGAGTATAGCATTTGTCGACTGGGCGATGACGCTGCCAAAATATGGCGCTTACACCCCGCATTTCTATGGCTATAACCGCTACGGCATGCTCATCGACACCTACTTGCAGGGTGTGACGCTCACCTGCGACGAGTCACTGGGCAACATCAGTGCCGACGGCGCCACCTTTGTGGCTGCCGGGCAGGGCCTGGGCGCACTCACCGCACATTGGGGCGACCTCACGGCGTCGCTCGATGTGATGATTGTGGGCGACCTCAACGGCCTGGCGCTCGACGGCGACTCAATCCTGCTCGACGGCTGGCACGACGTGCCGGTGCCGATGCACAACACTGTCGATGGTGTGGAAAAGCCCGTCAACCCCTCGGCCCTGAGTTGGACGAGCGACAACCCCGCCGTTGTCACTGTCGACGACGCTGGCGTGATGCATGGCCTCGCCGACGGCACAGCCATGGTCACTGGCACAGCGCCGGGCTTGGAACTCACGCTCAAGGTGATTGTCGAGCGCCCCGTGGCACATGTGATGGCCGGAGCCGGATGGAACGACCCCGCCGTGTGGAGCACCTCGCAGGCTGGCGGCAAGAATGGGGCCCTGGAGGCCACCGACGGCCATCTGCGTTACAGTTACACCGGCTCGTCGGGACGCGCGCCGCGCATCACGCTGTCGGGCACTTATCGCTTGTGGAGCCGGCCCGACACCCTGCGGCTGACCATCAATGCCGGCAACGCGCCCGTCACCGGACTGGTGCTGGGCATGCGCTCGGCGCAAGGCAAGTTGCAATATGCCACCATCAGCGATGTTGCTTTCGCCGCCGGACAACCCACCGTGGTCGACGTGCCGCTGGCGGCCTACTACGACTGTTCGCAGTTCGACACCTATCCGGTGACCATCGGCAGCGTGCAGTTGAGCATGGGGGCAAGCACCACCGGCGAGGCCTACTGGCTTGAGTGGGACGCCCTCGAAACCGTCTACAACTGCGTGCCCACCCTCGTGCCGGGCGACGTCAATGGCGATGACCACGTCGATGGCCTCGACCTGAATGTGGTAATCAATATTGTTCTGGGCAAGGCGGCCCCCACGGCTCGCGCCGACATCGACAACAGCGGTAGCGTGGATGGTAGCGACATAAATATGCTTATCAACTTGATATTGAGCAAGTAAGAGAATGTTGTTAGTTATTTTTAACATAAATAATTCTCGGTTTTCTTTGTCATTTGGCGAATAATTGTTTACTTTGCTCGATTATAGGGAAATTCTTGAAATTAAATAAATTATTAACATTAAAAACATTTACAGCATGAAGAAATTTTTACTCAGCGCTTTAGTCGCTCTCATGGCTGTTTCGGCTTCGGCTATCACCGACGGACAGGTCTATGAGGAGGTTAACGGCATCAAGTGCGCCAACAAGTGGATCATTTCGCGTGTGCACAGCGGAGAACTTGCCTACAATGCTCTGCCTATCGCAACTAACTATGCGCGTTCGGCAGTTATGCACGATGGCGTCGTTTACATCTCGGTGACCGGTGCAAGGGTTGTCCCCAACGACACTATTCTCCAGAGCATCGTTTATAAGTACAGTGCCGAGGATGGTACCTATCTGGGTGAACTGCCCCTGACTCTCAATGGCGAGCCTTTTGCAACTCCAGCACAGAGTTCACTGCAGGCCAATAACATCGGTGTCGACAACTTCGGACACATGTGGCTGGCTGGATATTCCAGCGAGCAGAATGCAAGTTGCCCGTTCTACTTGCTCGACCCCGCAACTGGTGCGCTCACTCCTCTGGCAACCTTCGAGAAGGGCGACATCATCGCTCGTATCGACTACTTCGATGTCATCGGTGATATCACCGGCGAGGAGGCACAGTGCAACATCATGGCTCCGGGTTCTAACAGCCCCACAATCTACGCTTGGCACTACGACCAGGGCGACAGTCCTGAAGACTGGGTGGGCGGCTTCGATGGCGACCCCTCGATGGACATCCTTTTCTTCTGGCCTGAGGAGGTGACTCTGTGGAGTTATGCTCCCATGATTCGCCAATGCTTGGGTATGGACCCCGAGGAGGAGGACTACTACAATGGCGACCTCTTCTATGTTGACGCTTTCACTACCGCGCCGATTCTCTACGACCGCGCCGGTACAATCCAAGACTGCTTCGACACCGATTATGTCGATCCCGCTCTCATTCCTGAGTACGGTGCAAACGGTGTGGCTGAGTTCCACCTCGACGACCGTAACTTCCTCGTTTATGCCAAGGCTCAGTACACTGGCGATGGCCATGGCTGCCAAATCAACCTGTGCGAGATGGGCGAGGGCATGACCTTCGAAGGCATGCAGAAGTATTGGCAACTGCCGGCCGACTCGCTGGGTCACACGTCGGATAGTGGTATCCGTCTGCACTGCATCCAGGTTGAGTATGACACCGACGCTCAGGGCGAGGAACTGATTCGCCTCCTCACCTACAAGTGCCAGAATGGCTTCGGCGTGTACGAGATTGGCAAGAATGTTGAGGCTCCGCAGCCCCAAGGCAAGAAGGGCGATGTTGACGGCAACGGCGAGGTGGACGGCACCGACCTGAACATCCTCATCAACATCCTGCTCGGCAAGGATCAGAACAACTACGATGGCCGCGAAAACGTTGATGAACAAGGCGGCATCGACGGTAACGACCTGAACTTGCTTATCAACATCCTGTTAGGCAAAGTATAATGCCTAATGCCTAATGCACAAAAAAAGAGGGTCCATCACGACCCTCTTTTTTTGTTGGTTATTGCCGGGAAATCATTCATCGGAGGCTTGTCGTGCAACTTCAACCCCCTTCACATCCCTGAATCCCATGGTCTTCCCCGGCGACGTCAGTCCTATAACTCCGCATCTTTTTTATCAATTTTGCGATTTTGGCATTTTTGTTTGGTGGATTGTGCAAATATTCGTAACTTTAGCCCCAAATATTCATTTAAAATTTAAAAAGCATGCTTATGAAACGATTTTTACTTTCTTTCGCTCTGTTTGTCGGGCTGATTTTGCCGGCAGCCGCCGTCACCGACGGCCAGGTTTATCCCGAAATCAACGGGATGAAAATCGCTAACCAGTGGATTTTTGACCAGGTTCACACACGCGACGCCTACAGCGCTTCGGTCATCAACGCCAACTATGCCCGCACGGCCACGATGATCGGCGACGAGGTGTACGTGGGCCGCTCGCTCTACATCCCCGTCACCGACGAGAACCTGCAGTCGGCCATTCTGGTGTACAGCGCCATCGACGGTAGTTTCCTGCGCGAGATGCCCCTCACGCTCGACGGAAATCCCTACTGCACGTTCCTGGGCGCAACCAGCGTGGGTAAGGACAGTTTCGGCCACCTGTGGGTGGCGCCGATGACGTCGAACGCCGTCAACAATGTGCCCGTGTACATCTGCGACCCGCAGAGCGGAGCGCTCACACTGGTGACCGAGATGGACAAGGGCGGAATGTTGTACCGCACCGACTATCTGGACGTGTTGGGTGACCTGACTCTTGAGCAGGCCGAGTGCAACATCATGACGGCCGCCGGATCGAGCGAGTCGGCAGGCTTCCCCTCCATCTACCGCTGGCATGGTGACCAGGATGGCGATTGGGGGCCGGGTTTCTACGGCACCGACTGCTACCTGGATCTGCTCTATTTCTATCCCGAGACCAAGACTGGCTTAAGCCTGGCGCCCATCGTGAAGATGTGTGAGGACCCGCTGAACGAGGATACGCGCTACAGCGGCGAACTCTTCTACATCGACTGCTACGACGCTGCCCCCGTGCTCTACGACCTGGACGGCAACATTATCGACACCTTTGAGTACGCCGACCCGGCCGCGCAGCCGCGCACCTACCGCTCGAATGGCGTGCTCGACTTTACCATCGACGGACGCGCGTTCATCGTCTACACTATCGCCGACATGAACAACGACGGCAACGGCTGCCAGGCGATGATCTGCGAGTACAACGACCCGAGCATGATGTCGTTCGACAACATGACCCCGATGTGGACCATCCCAGCCGACTCGCTGGGCAAGGTCAACGATGCCGGCCTGCGCGTGCACTGCTTCGCCACCGAGAAGAGTGTCGATGACGAGGGTAACGAGGTGGTGACGCTACTCACCTTCAAGGCCCAGAACGGTATGGCAGTTTACAAGATTGGTAAGAATGTTGAGGCTCCGCAGCCCCAAGGCTTGAAGGGTGATGTCGACGGCAATGGCAAGGTGGACGGCACCGACCTGAACATCCTCATCAACATCCTGCTGGGCAAGGATCAGAACAACTACGAAGGCCGCGAAAACGTTGATGAACAAGGCGGAGTCGACGGCAACGACCTGAACGCGCTCATCAACATCCTTTTGGGAAAATAATCATAATAGAAATTTCAAGAAAACACTGTAAAAATGAAACTGATAAAGACATTGCTGGCCATAACGGCTATCGCTGCCTGTGCCATGCCACTGCAAGCCAAGAACCAGTGGACAATGGAGGGCAAGACCTACGATGTCGACACCATCGTGTATCCCCATAAGGTGGGCCCCGGTGTGACCTATAGCCGTTACGACCTGCCCTCCTTCCCGCTCAAGGTGAGCGTGCTGGAAATCGACCTGAACAACCCCTATATCGATCTGGAGAGTTACCTCTCGGGCGAGAAGGCGGCCAGCGTCGAGGACCCCATGAGCGTCTACGAACGCTACCGCGCTGCCGGCCGTGATGTGGTGGGAGCCGTCAACGGCGACTTCTTCCGCACCTCGCCATCCAGCGAGTGGGGCATCCCCACCAGCGGTATGCTGCGCAACGGACAGTTGCTCATCAACCCCGCCGGGCGTGCCGGATTCACCCTCGACGACCAGCGGCATCCCTACATCGACCGTGTGAACTACAAGGGCACCATAACCTTCAATGGTGTGGAGCACGACCTGCACAGCGTCAACTGCATTCGTGTGGGCAACGAGTCGACACCTACCACCGGAATCTTCCTGTTCAACGAGTTCTGGGGCAAGTCCTATTATGGATGGACATATGGTCGCATGGTGCTCGTGTCGCCCAAGGATGGCACTTTCAAGTGGGCGCCTAACGGCAGCGAGACCGTGGTAATCGACAGTATATTCAATTCCTCGCCAATCAATATCCCCGAGGGCAAGGCACTGCTGTGGTTCCGCGGCGACCCGGCCCAGTTAACGAAAGATATGCACGTGGGCGACGAGATGGAGATTGGCTTTAAGGTATGGCTCAGTGGCATGCCCGACCTCGACGTGAACTTCATGCAAAACGTGGGCGGCAGCAACCACATCATCCTGCGCAACGGCCAACTCGCCGAGAACTGGGAAGGACGCCAGCCGCGCACCTGCATGGGTATGAGCGCCGACAGCACCAAGATTTATTTCGCCGTGCTCGACGGACGCAGCACCATCTCGCTCGGTGTGTCGCTCTTCGAGGCCGCCGGTGCTATGCTGGGGCTCGGAGCCTGGAATGCGGTGAACCTGGATGGCGGCGGCTCGTCGTGCATGGTGGTGAATGGCGATGTGGCCAACCGCCTGAGCGACGGTATGCTGCGTGACACGGGCAACGGATGGGCAATCATCTCGAATGCGCCGGCCGACGACCAAATCGGCATCATCGACTTCGCGCCGCGCAGTTTCAACCTCTCATGCTCGTCGAAATTGGATTTCAAAATCTACGGTTACAACCAGTACGGTGTGCTGCTCGACAAGGACTTGCAGGGCTGCACCTTCTCCTGCGATGAGCAGTTGGGTACGTTCGACAACAACGGCACCTTCTACGCCGCGTCGTTGCCCGCCACAGGCAAGATTTACGCCAATTATAACGGCATCACATGCGAAACCGACGTGCTGCTGATGGCTTCGGAGAAGCACCTGCGCTGCGACAGCGTGGTCATTGACCGCAACCACCCTTACCGCATCGGCGTGGTGGCCGTGAGCGGACTTGGTGAGGACGATGTCGACCCGATGTCGATGCAATGGACTATCCAAGACCCCACTGTGTGCCGCCTACTTGATGGCACACTGATCGCCGTGGCCGACGGACGCACCGAGGTGTACGGCGTGGGTGAGGGATTTTCCGACACCCTCGTGGTGCGCGTCGAGAATCCCAAGGCTCACATCACCACCATCCAGGGCGACGAGGTGATTCCCGAGAACTGGAACTTCGTGGCCAGTGGCGGCAAGGATGCCACCATCACGGCACTGGACAATGGTCTGAAGGTGACCTTTACCGGCACCTCGTCGCGCAGCGCATATTTCCGCTTGACGTTGAATCCGCCATTGCAGTTGTGGGGCATACCCGACACCATCAGGGTGCGTTTCCGTCCTAACAATCTCCAGGTGTCGAAGGTCTACATCTACACCGCGGCCAACAAAGGCCCGGTAATTAGCAACACGATGCCGATTCCCGAAGAGTCAGTCGACGGCGAGTACACCATCAATCTGCCTACAGCCGACTGGATTGATGCGGCAAATATGGGTGTGTATCCGCTGAAATTCAGTTACGTGGGCTTCAGTATGAAGACCACGGTTGGTACGCAATACGAGGTCGACATCCCAGGCTTGGAGTTGATTTACAACGACGGATATCCTGAGATGATGCCTGGCGATGTCGACGGCAACTTGATGGTTAACGGCGACGACATCAATGCCTTGATTAACATCATCCTTGGCAAGAACACGCCGAGCGACTTCTATGGCGAGGCCGATGTTAATGGCGACGGCACAATCGATGGAGCCGACCTTAACACGCTCATTAACATCTATTTCAGTTTAGACTATTAATTGAGAAATTAATAAGTTTGAGCAGGCCGGCAGTCAACAAGCCGGCCTGCTTGAACTGAATAAGACTATTTTGTGATGACTAAAATGACTAAATACATTATGCTGGCTGTGGTGCTGATGCTGGCGTTGCCGGCTGCAGCCAAAAATCAGTGGACGGTGCGAGGCACCGCTTACGACGTGGACACCCTCGTGTATCCGCACCAAGTGGGGCCCGGCGTGACCTATAGCCGTTACGACCTGCCTGCCTATCCGCTGAAAGTCAGTGTCATGGAGATAGACTTAAATAATCCCTATATCGATTTGGAAGCCTATCTGGCAAAAGGCACGGTATTGGGCGTTGAGGACCCGCTAACCACTTACAACACCTTTTGCGACAATGGCGTGCAGGCCGTGGGCGCAGTCAACAGCGACTTCTGCTACATCTCTCCTGCCAGCGAGATTGGTGTGCCGTTGAGTGGACATATAACTAACAGCCAGATGATTGTGAGCCCATGTGGACGCATGAGTTTCATGTTTGACGATCAGCGCAACTCCTACATGGACGCCATTTCATTTAGTGGCTCGATAACCTATAACGGCGAGCAGCACACCCTGAATTCGGTGAATACCATCAGCATCAATTATGCTCCTGGTGCCACGACCGGCATTTTCCTGTTTACCGACAAGTGGGGCGGAGCCTACAAGTACTGGATATATGGCCGCATGGTGCTCGTGAGCCCCAAGGACGGACAGTTCAAGTGGAAGCCAAACGGCAGCGAGACGGTTGTTGTGGACTCGGTGTTCAATGCCTCGCCAATCGAAATCCCGCCAGGCAAGGCACTGCTGTGGTTCCGTGGCGACCCGGCCCAGATTACGAGTCATATGACGCCCGGCGAGGAAATCGACATAGCCTTCAACGTCTACCTTAACGGGTCGCCTAATTTGCAGGCCAACTTCAGGGAGATGGAGGGCGGCAGCGACATCCTGCTGGCGCGCAATGGCGAGATGGTGAACTGGTCCGACGACCGTCATCCGCGCACTTGTCTGGGGGTGACCCCCGACAGCACAAAACTGATATTTGCTGTGCTCGACGGACGCAGCACAACGTCGTTCGGCGCCACGCTCGACGAGGCCTGCCAGGTAATGTTTGCCCTCGGCGCATGGGACGTCCTGAACCTCGACGGCGGCGGCTCGTCGTGCATGGTAGTGAATGGCGAGGTGGCCAACCGCCTGAGCGACGGCATGGTGCGCAACATCGGCAACGGATGGATAATCAAGGCCATTTCTCCAGTCGATGACCAAATTGGCATCATCGACTTCGCGCCGCGCAGTTTCAACCTCTCGTGCTCGTCGAAATTGGATTTCAAAATCTACGGCTACAACCAGTACGGTGTGCTGCTCGACAAGGACTTGCAGGGCTGCACGTTCTCCTGCGATGAGCAGTTGGGCACGTTTGACGACAACGGCACCTTCTACGCCGCGTCGTTGCCCGCTACAGGCAAGATTTACGCCAATTACAACGGCATCACCTGCGAAACCGACGTGCTGCTGATGGCTTCGGAGAAGCACCTGCGCTGCGACAGCGTGGTCATCGACCGCAACCATCCATACCGCATCGGCGTGGTGGCCGTGAGCGGCCTCGGCGAGGATAACGTCGACCCCGCAGTCATGCAGTGGACCATACAAGACCCCACAGTGTGCCGTCTGGTGGATGACGGAACGCTAGTGGCCGTGGCCGACGGACGCACCGAGGTCTACGGCGCGGGTGAGGGCTTTGCCGACACCCTCGTGGTGCGTGTCGAGAATCCCAAGGCTCGCATCACCACCATTCAGGGCGATGAGGCGATTGCTGAAAATTGGCGGTTCAACGCCAGCGGATTCAAAAACGGAGTCGTTACAGCACTCGACAACGGCTTGCGGGTGACATGCCTCGGCACGTCGTCGCGAAGCCCGTATGTCCGCCTTACACTCAATCCAACGCTGCAGTTGTGGGGCATCCCCGACACCATCAGGGTGCGTTATCGCCCAGGTGATGCCGACGTGACGAAGGTCTACCTCTATACTGCTCCTAACAGTGGACAAACAATCAACAACACGTTCACTGCGCCCACCGACAATGTCGACGGCGAGTACACCATTAATCTTCCTACCGCCGACTGGGTCGATGCCGCCAACCTTGGCGTTTATCCGTTGAATTTCAGTTACGTCCAGTTCAACGTCAGGACTGTGACCAAGGACCAAGAGTACGTGTTTGAAATCCCAGGCTTGGAACTGATTTACAACGACGGCTACCCTGAGATGATGCGTGGCGATATCACTGGCGACAACATGGTCAATGGTGAAGACCTTAACGCCATGGTTAACATCATCTTAGGCAATAATGTGCCAGCCGACTATTACGGCCAGGCTGATGTGAATGGCGACGGCATGTTCGATGCCATCGACCTGAATGAGATAATAAATATAATACTGAAAAACGCACAATAGTGATGATGAAGAAAATCTTATTATTGATGGCCATTGTGTGTGCAGCGACTTCGTTGCAAGCCAAGAACCAGTGGACCATGAATGGGAGAGTTTACGATGTGGACACGCTCGTGTATCCGCATAAGGTGGGCCCCGGTGTGACTTATAGTCGCTACAACCTGCCTCAGTTCCCGTTGCGTGTGAGTGTGCTCGAACTCGACTTGAGCAACCCTTACATCGACTTGGAGAGTTATTTGGCCAACGAGACCTCGGTGGGCGTCGAAGACCCGCTGAGTGTCTACGACCGGTATCGTGCCAACGGCCGCGAGGTGGTCGGCACTGTCAACGGCGACTTCTTCCGCACGTCGCCCACCAGCGAATGGGGTATTCCCACCAGCGGTCAGATACGGCGCGGACAGGTGCTGGTCAACCCGGCTTTCCGAGCCAGTTTTATGCTCGACGACCAGCGCAACCCCTACATCGACCGCGTGCATTATCAAGGCACAATCACCTACAACGGCCAGCAGCAAGACCTGCACAGCATGAACTGCATCAGGGTGAACTATGAGGATACGCCCACTACAGGCACCTTCCTCTTCACCGAGAACTGGGGCTCGGCCTACAAGTACTGGACTCACGGCCGCATGGTGCTCGTCAGCCCCAAGGACGGCCAGTTCAAGTGGAAACCCAACGGCTCGGAGACGGTGGTGATCGACAGTGTGTTCAACGCGTCGGTAATCAATATCCCGCGGGGCAAAGCATTGCTGTGGTTCCGCGGCGATCCGGCACAGATAACGTCTAACATGCACCGCGGCGAGGAGATTGAGATTAGCATGAGGGTGTGGCTTGAGGGGATGCCCGACTTGCAGGCCAACTTCATGGAGATGGTTGGCGGCAGCGACCACATTATCCTGCGCGACGGCCAACTCATCGACAACCTCACCGACCGCCAGCCGCGCACCTGCATGGGCTTCAGCGCCGACAGCACAAAGGTGTATCTGGCAATCTTCGACGGCCGCAGCACCATCTCGCTGGGTGCGTCGCTCTCGGAGTGCGCCGGTGGCTTGCTGGGGCTCGGAGCCTGGAACGGTGTGAACCTGGACGGCGGTGGCTCGTCGTGCATGGTGGTCAACGGCGAGGTGGTGAACCGCTTGAGCGACGGTATGCTGCGCGACACCGGCAACGGTTGGGCGCTGATTTCTAATGCCCCCGACGACGACCAAATCGGCATCATCGACTTTGCGCCACGCAGTTTCAACCTCTCGTGCTCGGCACGCCTGTCGTTTGGCATCTATGGCTACAACCAGTATGGCGTGTTGCTCGACAAGGACCTGCAGGGCTGCACCTTCTCCTGCGATGAACAACTGGGCTCGTTCGACGAGAATGGTGTGTTTACCGCGGCTTCGTTGCCCGCAACAGGCAAGATTTACGCCAATTACAACGGCATAACCTGCGAAACCGAGGTGCTGCTGATGGCTTCTGAGAAATTCCTGCGCAGCGACAGCGTGGTCATCGACCGCAACCATCCCTACCGCATCAGCGTGGTGGCTGTGAGCGGACTCGGCGAGGACGATGTCGACCCGTCGGCAATCGACTGGACTGTTGTCGACCCGCATGTGTGCCGTATTGTAGATGGCGGAACGCTGGTCGCCGTGGCCGACGGACGCACCGAGGTCTACGGCGAGGGTGAGGGCTTTGTCGACACCCTCGTGGTGCGCGTCGAGAACCCCAAGGCTCGCGTGGCCACCATCCAGGGCGATCAACTGATTCCGGCGGATTGGAAATTCTCGGCCAGCGGATTCAAGAACGCCACCTTCGAAGCCTTCGAAAACGGCATGAAACTCAACTTCGCCGGCTCGTCGTCACGAAGCCCGTACATCCGACTGTCGATGCTGACGCCTTATCAAATGTGGGGCATCCCCGACACTATACGGGTGCGATATCGTCCTGGCGACCTCGAGGTGACGAAAGTATATCTCTACACCTCGCCAAATGCGGGTTCGACAATCAACAACACGTTCACCGCGCCCACCGACAATGTCAATGGTGAGTACACCATCAATCTTCCTACCGCCGACTGGCTCGATGCGGCCAACTTGGGCCTATACCCGCTGCATTTCAGTTACATCCAGTTTAATGTGAGGTCGGTGACCAAGGACCAGGAGTACGAGTTTGTAATCCCCGGCTTGGAGTTGATTTACAACGATGCTTACCCACAGGTGGTGTATGGCGACGTCGATGGCGACAACAACGTCGATGGTAACGACCTGAATGCGCTCATCAACCTCATCTTGGGCATCGAGGGTAATATTTATTATGGCCAGCCCGACCTCAACGGCGACGCCGAGGTCGACGCCTTCGACCTGAACGCGCTCATCAACCACATCATGGCCATCTCAGGCTGGGAGTAATAATTAGATTATAGATTAGAGATAACAGATTGGCGGCACGTCGTTGGGCGTGCCGCTGTTTTTTTACCGTTTGGCAGATTTTGAATTATTGGTTTTACCGGACACCAATGTAAATATGTAGGGACGCGCCATGGCGCGTCGTAGAGTAAAGGTGGTTAAAACCTGTGATTGTGCACGATGGTGCGTCATGATTCAAAAAGGTTGGGACAGATGAAAAGGGGACAGTCCATTTTGTTGCACTTTGGGTCGGGCGGGGGAAAGAAAAGGCTCACCGATTGGCGAGCCTTTAAGGATGCGGTGTGTGAAATGTTATTTCACAACGAACTTTTTGCCGTCTTGGATGACGATGCCCTTGTAGTCATCGCCAACGGGCTGACCCATGAGGTTGTAGCGCTGGCCGCTGCGGGGCTGCGCTGCGTTGAGGTCTTGGACACCAGTAACGGTGGCCTCTTTAAACGTGGCGTTCACGTAAACAGGAGCAGCCGGCATCTCGAAGGTGAAGGTGTTCAGATCGGTGCCTGGGATAATGTCCACTGAGCCGCCACGCAGACGTATTTGTGCGCCGCTTGGCTCGACCTCGGGGCTGAAAGTCACGGTGAGCGTTTCAATCTCATAGCCGTTGTCGGGGGTCACGGTCAGCGTTACGGTCTCGCCGATGGAGGCGGCCTCCTTGTCGCTGGTCACCATGCCGTGCTCAAACGATTCGGGCACATTGATGGCGAGCAGAGGCGAAACCACGGTCAGGTGAATGAGAGATGCATTATAACATTTAACAAGAGCCCTAACGGTGTAGGTGACTCCAGCCTCAAGCGTGGCTGTGAATTCCGCGTCTTCATTATTCGCTTCATCATATCCAAGATCATCTTCTCCAAGGAACACCCCAACTGAAGGCGAGAGCGAAGCATCGCCAATGGTGCGGAAGGTGTACTCTCCGCTCACCGGTGGGGTGAATGGATATTCGAAGAGCGAGCCAAACGGAGCGTAAATCTCATTCTCACCCAACGTGATGGGGGCGAGTTCGTACTTGGCTATGTTCAGGATGGCGCTGTCGACGCTGCCCTCAAAAAGAATAATAGCAACCTGACAAGTTACACCTGCCTCAAGCATGATGCCAGCACAGATTGTCTGCCCCGGTACTTCGGCATAGCCCAACGACGAAGCAATTCCTTCATCATTATCTGTAATAGTCACCGCCGCCTCAGCGTTACAATTCATCGTGAATAGGTAGGCACCACTCTCGGCGGGCGTAAAGGTATAGAGTGTGGGTTCTTCGGCTAAAACCACCTCGTTGTCGCCCATCTGGAGCACGTTGTCATCGCCAACCGGCGACCCTCCATCATTAGTCACGTTCAGATGCATGAAAGCGCCATGGCTGGTACCTACAAACACTCTAAAGGCGTAGGCGACTCCTGCCTGAAGCGTGACGGTTATATTTATGTCTGTTTGATTAGGCCCACAGTAATCTATCACGTCATTTCCAAGCATCACCGCCGCTGCGGGATTCAATGCAGCAAAGCCAGAGGTGCTGAAGGTGTACTCACCGCTCTCTTCGGGAATAAAGGGATAGTAGAATTCTTTACCATTCGGAGCGTAAATCTCATTATCACCCACCGTGATGGGAGCGAGTTCATACTTGGAGATGTTCAGGATGGGAGCAACGATGTTGCTTCCAGAGACATTAGCAAAAGCCACAACCCCATAGGTGACATTCGCGTCGAGCATAACGCCCGATGAGAGCGTTTCTAACGGTGGTGCATAGCCCATTGCAATCATATCGTTTCCCGAAGATATCTGTACCATCGCATCCACGTCACAATCCATCGTGAAGATGTAGGCTCCGCTCTCGGTGGGTGTAAAGGCATAAGTAATAAAGTCGACAACATTCACCTCGTTGTCGCCCAGTTGCAGGGTCTGCATCTCGCCCGACCCGCTGATGGTGACATCGGCGGCCGGCATGGTGAAGGAGTAAACGCTGCCTGACTCTGTGATTTCGACAGGCTCGCCATTGGCGGTCGCGGTGAGGCTGTTGATGGTCACGCCCTCGTTAGCCGTCAGTTTCACATTCTCCCCCTCGAAAGCCACGTATGGCAGTGGTCTCAACATATTCAGGAGGCCGGCGCTCGCGGCGTCGGTGCTGACGAGATAACCCTTGCTCACGACGACATTCGCATCGCCGGATTCACCTTCAAGATACGCTTTTAAAAGCATTTTGTACGTTGCCCCTGCCTCCAACTTCTGCGTATAAGCAAGGTGGCCGACATAAGTGTTCGTCGCCTCGTCTAGTTCGGATAGGACATCAACAAAGTCTGGGCTATCTATGTTGATTGCAAATTCTAGTTTCACATCCGACGTACCGACGAACACATAGTAGTCGGTCTCCTCGGGAGTAAACGACAGATAGACGCCATCGTTAGTGATGGTGAACGGGCCGTTGTCGCCCATCTGGAGCGGCGTTAAGTCCTGTGCCCACACCGTGGCGGTTGTGAGCAGTGCGAAAAGAAATAGTAATACTTTTTTCATACGCTTGAAAAATATAGTTAATAATATCGTTAATTATACAACAAAATAGGCACTCTCCGCACCATGGGTCGAGGAGTGTGCTCTGCTGGTATGAAACCATTAAGTGTCATAACACTTTTGCTTGATTTTAATGTGCAAAATTACTAAAACATTCCTTATTATTATCCTTTATGGCCGTCTTTTTTAATCAAAGGGACGGCATTTGATTGGCTTTGGATTGTCCCTTTGATTGCTATATCAGCCGTTCTGCGGTGGCCAGAGTGTCGCTTGGGCTGCACCACACGATGTCGCTGTCGCGGCGCAGCCATGTGAGTTGCTTCTTGGCGTAGACGCGCGTGTTTTTCTTGATGCGTGCGATGGCTGTGTCGCGGTCCATCACACCGTCGAAATAGGCCATCATCTCCTTCATGCCCACGGTGTTGAGCGAGTTGAGATGACGCAGGTGCTGCACGCTTCGCGCCTCAGCCTCGAGCCCGGCGTCTATCATGGCGTCGACGCGGCGGTTGATGCGGTCAAAGAGCAGGTCGCGCTCCATGTTCAGTCCGATGCTGACTGTGCGCCAGGGCCGGGGCTTGGCCGCTCCGGTGCGCAGGGTAGAGTAGGGCACGCCGGCCTGAAGGCAGATCTCTATGGCGTGCACCACGCGGCGTGGATTGCTGCGGTCAACCACGCGGTAGTAGTCGGGGTCGAGGCGCTCAAGGTCGGCCAGCAGGCTCTCCAGGCCCTCGTGCTCCAG
>JAEEGL015002125.1_pt1 | contig 27529 bp, 20 predicted proteins | sample 9134231 | NCBI WGS metagenome assembly JAEEGL01 (sample SAMN16246548, study PRJNA631951) | gut metagenome | biome: gut microbiome; feature: rumen; material: fiber-attached | host: Bos | place: Iran: Karaj | collected 2018-10
AATCAGCATAAGTAATTTTTCCATCCTTATTAAAATCATAGTTGCTAAGGATTTCTTGCGCTTCTGAATATTGAAAAGTGTAATCAGTAGTGATTGGTGTCGTCATGTTATATCCTCCGTATTTACAATATATATATATAAAGTTAAAAAATATACCCATGATTTGTTTTTTATATTTTTCTTTACAATAATTTACAAATCGCAAGCAAAATATAAAAATAAAAAATTTTCGGAGTTAATACAAAAGTAATGTAAAAATAAAAGGATAGTATTATGAGAATTAATACAATAAATTTATCTTGTAATTTTGAAAAGAGAAAAACAAAAAATAAACCAAAACCGCAAGTACAGGACAATTTCAAGAACATCAGTTTTCAAGATATGTACAAAGATGTTAAAATTTCTTCTTTGCCATATATTCCTGGAAAAGAAATTATTGAATGCTTAGGACCAGTTTATGGCAATGCTTTATGGTCAAGAAGTATAGGAAAAGATATAGCTTCACAATGGAGATCCATCAAAGGAGGAAAAATATCTGCATATTCCGAACTTGCAAAAATGACTCAGCATGATGCAATTGAAGATATGATTAAAACTGCAAAAGAACTGGGGGCAAACGGCATAATAAATTATACAAACAGAGAAAGAGGAATGGCATCTGACAGTTTTATGCGAGTACAAGGTATTGCCGTAAGAATTAAAGACGGAAATCATCAAAAAGATATAAAACAAATGGAAGAAAACGGAGTTAAGATATCTGATACACAAGAACCCTCCGGTATAAATTGCGAACATCTGGTTATATTTAATCGCTAAAAATATCTAATGTAACAAAATATATGAAAATAAGAAAGACAGTAAAAAATGTTAGTAACCCCAATAAACAGCAATATATCTATGAAAAGTAACCTCCCCACCGTACAAACAGCTGAAAATATAAAGCTTCAAAAAGAAGCTAATGAAGCCACAATAAGTTCACCGGATATGTATGACGGTATAAGTATTTCTCCTTACCCATATTTGGTAGGAGATAATCAACAAATAGATAAATGTTTAGGACCTGTTTACGGAAATGCTTTATGGTCAAGAAGCATAGCAAAAGATATAGGTGCTGCATTTAAATCGATAAAAGGCGGAAAAATAAATGCATATACCGAATTAGCCAAAATGACTCAACGTGATGCACTTGCAGACATGATTAAAAATGCAAAAGAAATGGGAGCAAACGGAGTCATAGGCTATACAAATACAGAAAGAGGATGGGCTTCCGACAGTTTTATGAGGGCGCAAGGTATAGCGGTAAAAATTAAAGACGGCAATTGTCAAAAAGATATTGATGAAATGAAAAAAAACGGAGTAAACATCGCTTCTGAACAAAAAACAACTACGGAACCATCTATCATTTTTATAAGATAACCAAAATTAATTTCTAAACTTTATTATAAAATTTAACAGTTTAATCTATCAAATATCCTTAAAATTTTGATAGGTTAATATATTTTTTTGAAGTAAAATAAATATGAGGGAGAGATATGTATAAAGCAAAATTTTCAATTGATGAAATTATAGAAGCAATAAAACCTCTTGAAGTACAAAATAAAGAAATAGCTTCCGGCAAATACTCTATTTCAACTGATAGCCGAAATTTATCGGAAAATGATATGTTTTTAGCACTAAAAGGTGAAAATTTTGACGGTTCTGATTTTGTAAAAGATGCATTTGCTACAGGTGTTAAGATTTTTATTGTTAATATAGAAAAAAAACAAGAATTTCAAGAACTAAAAGCCGCTATTATCTATGTAAATGATACTTTAAAAGCTTATTTAGGAATTGCTTCTTTTCACAGGTTGCGCCAAAAAGCTAAAATAGTAGCAATAACCGGTTCATCAGGTAAAACAACTACAAAAGAAATGGTCGCAGCCGTACTTTCTTCCAAATACAATGTTACAAAATCAATAAAAAATCATAACAATGAAATAGGCATGGCAAATACTCTGTTAAACATTTCAGATGATTGTGAATATTGTGTGACAGAATTTGGAATGAGGGGGTTTGGTGAAATAGAACTTTTAACCAAAACTGCAAAACCTGATATAGGAATAATTACTAATGTCGGTGCGGCACATATTGGCAGATTAGGTTCATTAGAAAATATTGCAAAAGCAAAATGCGAGCTTTCTAATTTCTCAGATAAAAATTTAAAACTTTTTATTCATGATGAAAAACTTATAAAAGAAAACATTACAGACTATAACGGAAAAAGCATTACGACCTATTCATCAGATGAAATAACAATAATCAAACAAGATGAAGAAAAAAGCATCTTTGTTTATGACGGATATGAATATAATATTAATGAGACAGCTGATTTTAACATTCTAAATGCCCTTGTTGCGATAAAAATAGGACTCACTGAAAATATAGAGCCGAATTTAATACAAAAAGGATTAGACAGCTATAAAAATGTAGAAATGAGAGGAGAAATAACAAAATTAAGCAACGGGGCTACTCTTATAACGGATTGTTATAATGCTAATCCTGACTCTGTTGTTTCTTCTTTAAAATCAGCTTCAAAAACTTACAAAAACAGAAATATAATTGTTGTTTTTGGGGATATGCTTGAGTTAGGAGAATATGAAGAATATTATCATAAACAAATCGGGAAATTAGTTGATGAACTTAATGTAAACTATTTTGTCTGTTGTGGAAAACTTGCTAAAATAGCATTTGAAGAAGCAAAAATTCAAAATAAAAAATATTTTTCTTCTCCGGATGAAATTTCTGATTTTTTGCTGTCTATATCGGATGAAAACAGTTTAATCTTATTAAAAGCATCAAGAGGTATGAGATTTGAAACTATACAAAAGAGGTTAATTGAAAAATGACTATAATATTTGTAGCGGGACTAATAGCTATGTTGTTGACATTAACATTAGGTACGCCCTACTTGGATTTATTAAAAAAGAAAATGCTGGGACAATATGTGAGAGAAGATGTACCTTCTAATCATGCGCAAAAGGCAGGCACACCAACAATGGGAGGAATTCTTATTGTTATGCCGGCTATTATTGCGTCTGTTCTGGGTTTATATATGGCAGAGCAAATTTCAGCAATAGCTATTATGTCTTTAATAACAATTGCACTATACTGTTACACTGGTTATGAAGATGATATTAAGAAAATTACAAAAAAACAAAATCAGGGTTTGACTGCCAAAGGAAAACTTATTTTGCAAATTCTTGTTGCTTTGCTTCCTGCTTTATATATGGTTTATGTTGATAAGACCTCGATAAATATATTTAACCTTTGGGATATAGAATTAGGTTGGTTTTATCCCATTTTTGCCATATTTATCGTAATAGGTTCATCCAATGCGGTAAATTTAACTGACGGACTTGACGGACTGGCTACAGGAACATCATTTTTAGCTTTTACAAGTTTAACAATACTTTCTTATCTTAATGATTATACAATGTTGTCTATGATTTCAGCTACTATTGCAGGAAGTTGTCTCGGGTTTTTATATTTTAATAAGCATCCTGCAAAATTATTTATGGGTGATACAGGAAGTTTAGCTTTAGGAGGTGCTTTAGGTACTCTTGCAATCTTGAGTAAAAATGAATTTTGGTTAATTTTTATAGGTATAATTTTTATTATAGAAACTTTATCTGTTATTATTCAAGTGACGAGCTTTAAAACAACAGGAAAAAGAGTTTTTAAAATGTCACCCATACATCATCATTTTGAATTGTGTGGGTGGAAGGAAGTCAAAATCGTTTATACTTTTTGGCTTATTGCATTTATATTTTGTATTATAGGATTATTATTAAGAATATTTGTGGTGTAAATTATGGATTTATTTAATAAAAAAATAACAGTATTTGGATTATCAATCAGCGGAATAAGCGTTGCAAAATATGCTAAAAAATATGGAGCAGATGTATTTATCAGTGAAAAGAAAGAAGCAACTGACGAAGATAAAATCGTAATAAACGAACTTGAACAAATGGGCATAAAAATTGAAATGGGACAAAATTCAAAAGAAGCAGTGGAACAAGCTGATTTAATTGTAACAAGTCCAAGTATTCCTCCGAATGCACCTGTTTTTGAATTGATAAAATCGCTGAATAAAGAGGTAATAAGCGAGCCGGACTTTGCTTATTTAAATAAAAAAGAAAATCAAAAATTTATTACAATAACAGGAACAAACGGAAAAACTACCACAACCAAGCTTGTGAGCGAAATATTAACTAATGCAGGATTTAATGCACCTTTCTGTGGAAATATAGGAGTTCCCCCTACTGATTTATTGGATGATAATGTTGATTATTTTGTTTGTGAAATCAGCTCCTATCAAATTTACCACAGTAAATATTTAAAGCCTTATATCGGTGTATTTATAAATTATACCCCTGACCACGTAACATGGCATGGGAGTGCTGAAAAATATTTTGAAGATAAAGCTTCTCATTTTTTAGGCAAAAATGCTCCTGATTATGCTGTTCTAAATTTTGCCGATGAAAAAATTAAAGAAATGGCGCAAAAATGTCCGTCTGAGATTATCGCATTTGAAAATGAATTTGAAGAAAAATCCATATTTGAAAAATGTAATAAAATTTTTTACAAAAACAATCAAGATATGGAAAAAGTTTGTGACCTTGAAAATGCAAAAATATTTGGCAAACATAATTATCAAAATATTATGGCAGCAGTATCCGTCGCAAAAATTTTAGGTATAAATAATAGTACAATTCAAACAACAATAGATAATTTTGATGCACCTGAACACAGAATTGAGTTTGTAAGAGAATTAAACGGTATAAAATATTATAACGATTCAAAAGCTACAAATTGTGACTCTACAATATGTGCATTAAAAGCTTTTAATGATAAAGTTGTATTAATTGCCGGAGGACGGGATAAAATGACCGATTTAACCGAAATGTGTGAAATAATTTCTCAAAAAGCATCAAATGTTATTTTAATAGGCGAAGCAACCGAAAGATTTAAAAAAGCACTTGAGGAAATCGGATATAACAAAATTCATTTAGCCAAAACACTTGAAGAAGCAATTGATATAGGAGAAGAATTAAATCAGGGTAGCGTACTATTATCACCGGCCTGTGCAAGCTTTGATATGTTTAAAAACTTTGAAGAAAGAGGAAAGGCATTTAAAGATTATGTCCTATCAAAATAGAAAAAAAAGAAGAAGAATTAATTTGAATTTTTTTAGAAATTGTCCTCCCGTTGATAAGACATTGCTGCTTATAATCATCTTTCTTAGTTTATTTGGATTAATTGCAGTTTTTTCAGCCGGTGCCGCAGAAGGTGCTGAATATTACAGTAATCCTCTTTATTATCCTATAAGGCATTTGACATGGGCAATAATAGGTTTCTTTATCATGTTTACTGTTTCATTTATACCTTTTTCTAAATGGAAGCAATTAACTATGCCTTTTTCAATAATTACAGCAATGCTTGTTATTGCTACATTAATACCGGGATTAGGTAAAACGGATTACGGGTCATCAAGATGGTTGACTTTCTTGCCTATTCAACCGTCTGAATTCGGTAAACTTGCTTGTATACTGTTATGTGCATCAGGTTTATACAATGCAAAAAGTTTATTTGATAAAAATTTGCTAAAAAACTGCGGATTAGTTTTGATAATAATGCTTGTTATTCTAAAACAACCTAATATGAGTATCTTTTTACTCCTTTCAATAACCGGATTTTTTATGTTTATTATGGCAGGATTAAACTTAATGCTTCCGTTTATACTCGGATGCGCTTTTGTTCCGTTTGTTGTATTCAGAATTCTATCTACTCCATATCAAGCAAAACGTATTACAGGTTGGCTTGACCCGTTTTCTGACCCGCAAGGATTAGGTTATAATATCATTCAAAGCTGGTATGCAATTTCGAGCGGAGGATTATTAGGTTGTGGTATAGGAAATTCAAAACAAAAATTATATTATCTTCCATTTGGTCATACTGACTTTATTTTTGCTGTTATTGGAGAAGAACTCGGATTTATTGGCTCAGTTGCCTTAATTATTTTATTTTTACTTTTTATAAGACAAGGATTTAAAATTTGCGGTGCTTGTAATGATAAATTTGGCAAACTGCTTGGTTTTGGTATTGTATTTATTATTGCAGTACAAGCTTTTATTAATATGTGCGTAGCAATTGGTGTATTTCCTGTAACAGGGGTAACACTTCCTCTGATTAGTTACGGAGGTTCATCTTTTATCGCTACAACAACTATGCTTGGTATATTGTTAAATATATCAAGGTATAACAACAAAAGATTACACGAATTAAAAGAAAAGGAACATAATGAAAGAACAAATCCAACCTAAATATAAAGAAAAAATAATTGTTCTGTCAGGGGGCGGTACAGGAGGACATATTTATCCGGCTGTTGCCATAGGAAATGAGATATTAAAATATCCCGATACAAAAGTATACTATGTAGGAAACCCTCAGAATTTAGAAAAAACTATTACAGCCAATGAAAAATTTTCTTTTTTACCTATTAATATTTCAGGAATACCAAAAAATAAAAAGCAGTTTCCTTCTTTTTTATTAAAGCTTTTTGGCGCTGTTTATACATGTATAAAATATTTTCTTAAAATTAAACCGGATTACATTTTCGGAACAGGGGGATATGTTAGTGGACCTGCATTAATTGCAGGAAAGATATTAAATATTCCGATAATGCTTCATGATAGTGATGCCTATCCCGGTATTGTTACAAGAAAAATGTCAAAATTTGCAAATGCAATCAATTTATCTTTTGAACAAGCAAAAAAATATCTAGCCAATAATAAAAATATTTCAGTATACGGAAACCCTTTAAGAAATGATTTTGAAAATATAGATAAAACTGAAGGGAAAAAAGAGTTAGGATTAGATTTAAAGAGATTTACTATTGTTATAATGGGCGGCTCTCAGGGAGCTAAATCAATAAATTCAGCGATAAAAGATATAGCACTTGATTTAATTGAAAATTATCCTATTCAAATAATTCATCAAACAGGAAAGAAAAATTATGAGGAGTATATGGATAGTATAAGTTCAGAATTGAGAAATAATAAATACTATTTGGTAAAGCCTTACTTTGATAAAATGGCAATACCACTGCTTTCTGCTGATTTAGTTGTAGCAAGAGCAGGCTCTTTATCAATATCTGAATTTAATTTGTGTGAATTACCAAGTATACTTATACCTTATCCGTATGCAGCTAATAATCATCAGTTTTATAATGCAAAAGCTCAGGAGGAAAACGGAGCAAGCGTATGTCTTGAGGATAAACTTTGTGACGGAGATAACTTGAGAGAAATAATTTTGGCATTATATAATGATAAATATTCTTTGAATAAAATGAGTTTTGCAGCTAAAAACTTAGCAAAACCGCAAGCAAGAGAACTTATTTCAGTAAAATTGCTTTCATTATAAAAAATTATTCTTCTTGCAGGGCAGGTCTGATTAGAACAATAGAATCAAGATTTAGTTGAATAAAATCATGTGCTTCCGTTGCTCTGTTAGATGTTTTACGATGTTTCAGCTTGCAGTTTTTAATTGCAACGAAACGTTTTTGCCCGTTCAATATATCGGACAAAATTCTGTTCTTTTTTCCTGTTTTGGGCAAAAAGACATAACCTTTTATCTCATAATCCTCAGTTATTACCAAAACTCTTTCAGACCAAACGCCGGTAACAAAACTGCTTTTCATTGCCATTAAACTATTCTTTTCTTTATCATCCATAATTTATTCCTCCAAATTATAATTATGCACCAATATGAGAATATGATTGGAATAACGGCAAATACAATGCCAATGCCAATACAAGAACTACAGCACCTATAAAAAGCAACATTATAGGCTCAATAAATTTAGTTAGGATATCAATAATTCTATCTAACTTGCTATCTATATAATCACTTGCTTTAGCAAGCATTTCGCCCAATTTACCTGATTGTTCACCTGTTGATACCATAAATAACAGAATTGGCGGCATAACCTGAGAACTTTTTAATGCACTGGATAAGTGCAGACCTTGTTGTGTTTTAGTTGCAACAATCTTAATTGCATCATACAAAATTAAATTACTTACCGTATAATTTGCCAGATATAAACAGTCAACAATAGGAACACCTGCCTCATAAGCAACAAGTAAAACCGAAACAAAATTTGAAAATTCAACTAACTTAACAAAATCCTTAATTAAAGGAATTCTCAACAAAAATGAATGTACTGCGCGCTTTACCGTATCAATTGAATATATAAACTTTATTATGAAGTATATACAACATCCAAAAATAGGAAATAATACCCAATAATTTGCTATGAATTTACCGGCATCGATACAAGTTTGAGTAATCCATGGTAATTCAGCATTTAATCCTTCATACATTTCTGCAAATCTTGGAAATACGAATGTAAGCATTACGACAACAATAACAGCTGCAAAAAATAAGATGATACAAGGATAAACCATTATACCTATTACCTTACTTTTTAAGTCGTCCTGTTTTTTCAATAATTTTTCAATTCTGCCCAAAGTAACATCAAGCTCTCCGGCTTCTTCACCGGCTCTTACAAGACCTAAATATAAACTGTCAAATATTTGAGGGTATTTCGCAATAATATCAGCAAAACTGCTTCCTGCTATAACTTGTTTCCTTATTTCACTTGAAATATTTTTAACCCTCTTACTATCGGAATCCTCTTGCATGAATACGAGAGCTTCAATAAGCGGTACTCCGGATTTTAATAATATCTGTAATGTTCCTGTAAAATCAATTTTTTCTCTTGCTTTTAATTTTGACAGTCTTATTTTTTTTCTTGCATCAGCTTGTTTTTGCCTTGATGCAAATTCGGATATAGAAGAAGCATTAGGATCAAAAACTTTTATCGGTATAAGACCGAGTCCTCCAATAGCAAGACGAGCTTCTTTCTCTGTTTCAGCTTCTATCTTACCCTCTACTTTTTGTCCGTCCGCTCTTTTTACAGCTTGATAATTATAAGTCTTCATTTAACAACCCCTACTCATTGACAACACCCAAAACTCTGACGAATTCACTTATAGGAGTTTCTCCATGTTCAATATGTTCCAAGCAATACTGCTGCAATGTTTTCATTCCGCAGCTTATTGCAACTTCTTCAATATCTACGTCCGAAGCTGATTGGTTAATTAATTTTTTAATTTCTTTGTTAATCGGCATAAGTTCAAAAATACCAAGTCTGCCAACATATCCGGTATATTGACATTGCGCACAACCCGATGGTTTATATACAGTTTTTTTAGAAAATTCTTCTATTTCTTCAGGATTTAGCAGAATTTGTTTCAATTCATCAACAGAAGGCTGATATGCTTTTTTACAACTGGGGCATAATTTTCTTACAAGTCTTTGTGCAATAACACCCGATAAAGAAGAAGCGATTAAATAGTTAGGTGCTCCCATTTGCATCAATCTTGAAATTGTTGCTGCTGCACTGTTCGTGTGAATTGTACTTAATACAAGGTGACCGGTTAAAGCTGCTGCAATAGCAGCTTCCAAAGTTTCATAGTCACGAATTTCACCTACAAGTATGATATCAGGGTCTTGCCTTAGTATTGCACGTAAACAAGATGAAAATGTAATATCCGCTTTTGGATTAACTTGAATTTGGTTAATCCCTTCAAGCCTAATTTCTACCGGATCCTCAATAGTTGTAATATTAACTTCTTCACTGTTTAAATTATTCAATATTGAATATAAAGTAGTTGTTTTACCTGAACCGGTAGGCCCTGATGCAAGAATAATACCTGTAGGAATTTTTATCATTCTTTCAAGCTTTTCAACATCCTCTTTATATGCACCTACCAGTTCAATAGCTCTTTTTTCTCCGCTAAAACTTATACTGGGCTGCAAAATTCTTATAACCATTTTTTCTTTGCCGCCAACAGGAATAGTATTAATACGGCAATCGTAATCTTTTGTTTTATGTCTTATGGAAAAGGCACCGTCTTGCGCTCTTCTGTGCTCTGCAATATTCATTCTTGCTAGTACTTTAAATCTTGAAATAACGCTGGACTCAATTTGTTGAGGAATTTCAACAACTTTTCTCAAAATACCATCAATACGATACCTTACAATATAAGTTTCAAAACGAGGCTCAATATGAATATCACTGGCTTTTATATCAATTGCATCAGTAATAATCTGATTTGTAAATTTTGAAATAGAACTTTCATCATCTTTAATCGCTTTTTCTACCTGATCCCAAAGCGAATCCTCCTGCATAACAGTATTTTCGGATGTAATATGTTCAAAAAGTTTTTCTTTTCTTTCCTTCTCTTTAATAAAAGCCGTAACCGAACGATCATACTCATAGAATGTTAATAATTTCGGATTTGGCTTTAATCCGGTAAATAGAATAATTTGATTTAAAATTTTTCTGTCTGTAGGGTCAACCATACCAACAACAACATTTCTGCCGTCAGAACTGATAGGAACTATTTTATTTTCAAGCAAAAATTCTGTAGGAAATACTTTAAATAAATCCTCGGAAAATCTGAGTTCCTTATCCTGTATAGCTTCAACCCCTTTTTGCTCTGCAAGAGTTTCCTTAAGTTGATCTATAGTAACCAAATTCATCTTTACTAAAGTAGAACCTATAGGTTCTCCTTTAACTTTACTCTGTTTAAAGGCTCTTTCTACATCCTCAGCCTTAACATAACCTTTTTCAATAAGCATATCGCCTATTCTTTTGACAGGTTTTTTATTGTTTGCAGGATTTTTCGCACCGGCATTAGCTGATGATTGGCTATCAGTTGAACTTAAATCCAAAACAGGCTGTTTTTTGGAAAAAATAAATTCAAACAACTGAGAAAAAATTTCATCCGAAACAGGAACTGTTTTTAATTGCATAGATGGAAAAACTTTTGATACTTCAACCGCTATATTTTTATTTGTACTATCTACGCAGGCAACAAAAACCACACCATTTTGCGCATTTAGCGGAATGAATTTTTCCTTAGATAATGTTTCGCTGTTGATTTTTTCTGCTATCTCTTTATTTAAATATTTTTTTAATTTTTCTAACAATTTAAACTCCTATAGTTTTACGGTAGAAGCAACTTCTTCATCTGATATAATCTTAGGTGTCACAATTATAATCAATTCTTGTTTACTTTTAGCACTGGAAGAACTTCTGAAAGCAGTACCTATAAGAGGTATATCACCTAGTATAGGAGTTTTATTAACTGTTTTCCCCTCTGTTTCCCATATCAAACCACCAACAATAAGAGTTTCATTATCTTTTAATCTTACCTTTTCGATTTCTAAATCTCTGTTACCTAAAAGTTGAATTGTACCGCCATTAACATCTACCGGAGTAGTAGGAGTAGAATAAGACGGTTTTAAATCAAGATAAACATATCCATCCGGTGTAATAGTAGGTTTAACTGTTATTTGTATACCATATTGACCGATTTGTACAGTTTGGGTAACAAGAGGTTGATAAGTACTTGCAGATTGCTGTGCTGTAATATTACTTACATAATCTTGCGTGATATTTATGGTAGATTCAACATTGTTTTTAACCAAAACTTTCGGATTTGCAAGAACTCTTCCCTTTCCGTTTTGTACAGCATAGGTCAAATTTGCAACAACTTGAGGTGTATCTGGTGCAATATAATTAGGATTTTTAGCTCCTTTTGATGTACCGGCAGTGCCTGATCTGTTGAGGTTAAAATCAATACCCAAAGCACCTTTATAAGATGAAATACCTACTGTTCCTGCTGTAACTGCCCAATAAGGAGTTAAAGTTTTACTTCCATCTGCCGTTAATTCTAAAACAGCAATTTCTAGTACAGCTTGGGGTTGTTTAATATCATTCTGTGTAATGATTTCATCCACAAAAGCGAGTTGTTCGGGAGTAGCACCGGTAATACCTATTGTACCCAAATCTGGGTAATAAGTAACAACAAGCCCCATACCCTTAAATGATTCAAAAACTCCTTCTACTTCGCTATTTTCTATATCTTTTGAGGTACAAGCGATTTTAGCACCGCCTTTGCCTTCACTTTCTTCGTCAGAATCCTCCATTTCTTCGGTTCCGAATACCTTATGACAAACAATACCTGCCATTTTGCCGGGTGTCATATGATTAACCTTGTATAAAACGGTTTCATTTTTTCTGTCAAATTGCTTTATAACTTTTTCTGCTATATCAAAATCCTTTTGTGTACCGACAATCATTATCTGGTTTGTACTGGGGTTTGTAATAGCAATATCATCATAGCTCAATCCCGGATTTTTTAATTTATAGATATTTTTGTTTAAAAATTCAGCAATTCTTCCTGCATTTTCATATTTAACATCGAAAGTTCTGATTTCTTGTTGCGCAAAACCCAAATCTTTTGATGCATCTTTTGATGCAACAATAAGAGTATTCCCATCAATCCAGTATGCTAAGTTGTTCAAAACCATAACATATTCAAACGCTTTATTTAATGTAATATTAACCAAATCCAAAGTTACATTTCCAGATACGGAATCATGAATAATAATATTCATGCCGGCTTTATCAGCAAGCATTCTTAACAACTGTCTGCAATCGGAATCTCTTAAACTCATCGTTAAAAGAGTAGGATTATCCGTAATAGATACCCCGCCTTCCAAAAGAGGCATATTGAATTTCTTTGGTGTTTCCGTAGGCAACGGTGTCAATCTTGACATTTTGCCTGAAGGTTGAGCCTTACCGTTTGCACCGACAATAACATTAGTCGGTGTTTTTAAAACATGATTATAATCAATCCCGCTTGAGTTATTATTATAAGATGAAGGCTCTTGTAAATATCCGTCATCTCCGATATTTAAAAATTCAGGTTTCAAAATCGGGCTGTCAAATCTAGGTTCAACAGCAAAAGCTGCGGAGAAGAAAGCAAATACTCCTATACAGCTTAGCATTGTAATTTTTTTTAATTTTTGTCGATTAAATAACATATCAAAACTCCCGAAAATTATTGACTTATAAACTTGGCGGAGGCGGTAATTCATCATTATTACCACCTTGTGATTGATTAGGTATAGCAGGCGGAGCCGGCAAAGTTAAATCATTAATGCCAAAATTCTGATTTGCAGCATCATCTTTTTTTATTCCCTTAATGAAAATGACATCTTCATCTTTTACATTGGATTTCGTACCCGCAAATCTGTGTCCGACATTATATATACCGGATTCATAAATATCACCGTCTATAATATCCCCTACTTTTGCTCTGTAAACATTAGTACCTGTTTTTATGGCAACATAATCTTTTGCTATATCCGTAATAGAAAAAGATTCTATTTTATCACCTATTTTAACTAAATAGTCATTATCCAAAACATTAATTATTGCATATGGTGTAACAGTATCATAGATAATACCAGTTACTTTAGCCGATACAAGTTGTACTAAATCATCATCATTCTCTCCCAAGATAGAAGGAAGAGGCATGTCATTATACATATAATTTGCGTTATATAACAAATTCTTTTCTTTATATGGAACAAATGGTGAAGTCCTCCCAACGGGTTCAATATTTACACTAACGATATCATCACCTAAAATGATTGTTCCGTCTTCAGAAATAGTACCTTCTTGTCCGGTTTCCTGCTCCGCAGCACCTGGAGCAGGGGGAGGATTTTCTTCTTCGGAAGAATCTACAAACGTATCATCAGCCAAATCCGGTTCACTATTTTGTCCGAAAGGTAAAAATGATGTATCACATCCGCTTGTAAAAATTACAATAAACCCTAGTAGAACTATATATTTTAATGTTTTCGGAAACTCTCCCATTCTCTCCTCTTATATTTTTAATATAAAGATAATTATTCCACAATAGTATTCTATACATTATTGTACATTATTAAATCATTTAAATGTAGTACTTTTTTTCGATAAATATATATTTTTTTTAAAAGCTTGTTATTTCAATAAAAACAACAATTCCTATATTTTTTGTATGTAAATTTTATGTTTACAAAAGTTAATTTAATTAATTCAGTATATTCAAATTAGAACAAAATATTTAATTATTACCAAAACTTTATGAAATCCCAAATTTCTTGCGGTGACATAAATCTTATATTAAACGTATTAGTAGTAGTTATTTGCATTTTTTGTATTTTAGATATTTCTTCAGGATTATCGATATATTTGAACATTGCCATATTTTGTATTACAAAATCAAGAGGTATAGTGTACGTTTGATTAAATGTGTCCCAAGGGTTATTTATTGTTATTCTTCTTTTTTCCATATCTACATCTACTACACCCAATGAATGTCGTGCGGGTAATGGAAATTTTTGTCCGGTATTTACATCAGTCATTGTTACTTCATAGTAGTTTCCGTCTTCTCTTTCTACTTTATTGTATTCCAGTCCTGAATTCATTAATGCTTCTTCTGACCAAGTTATATACATAGCTTCATGTATGTTTTGCTCATTCACATAGCATTGTAAAGCATATTCTTCAGGACCAAAAAGCATTCTCAGAAATTCAATTCCGGTACCTCCTCCTCCTTCTAATTGGTTAGGCATTATTTGCATTAATACTTTCTCCATTACTTTTGCTGTTTTATCACCTGTTAAGTAACTTTTTGTTTTAGATGTTCCGTTTTCATCTTTTACATAAACAGTTTTTTCTATTTCTTCCTTTGAAATAGTATAGTTTTCTCTTGTCCATGTACCAGATTTATACAGAGTTACGGTTGCACTGCCATCATCATTCCATTTTAACACAGGCGATTGACCCTTATATGATTTAGTTAAATCAATATCTTTTGTCCCTAACCACCATAAACATGTCAAAAACCAACAATCCCCAAATCCCCCTTGTGATACATTATAAATAATACCGTCATTTAATTCGTCTTGAGAAAAGTCTCTTCTTGTTGTTTGCAAAACTGTTTTTCCATCAGCTGAAATAACTTGTTTTACCTTTGCATTATCTTCAAACGTTGTTACTATCTTTGCATTACCAGCACTATCCATTCCAAATTGAGAAATGGATTTTTTTATTTTTCTTCCTGTAACTAATCCATTATTTTGGACAGGTTCATATATTTCAGTTTTTTTATGATATTGCAATGTTTCGGTATCTGTGGCAGATATCGGAGATATTGTTTCAGAAATATTTGATAAGTTATAAGCTGTATTATTGCCTTCATTATCTTTTCCTAAAACAAAAGTCAGAGATGTTTTTGTAGTAGTAGTATCACTTGTTGATACATAATTAATAGAACTTACAATAGGATTACCTGCTCTATCTTTTACATTATCAAAAAATGTAGTTGCTTTGCCGGAATAAGAATTTTCCCTCGTACTGCAGACAAACGTTTTTTCTATATATTCTTCATAACAACAATAAGGTTCCCCAGAAGAAAATTGGTTCGATCTGAACGTTGTTTCTTTTTGTTCTATGCCGGATTCATCAGTTTCCAATAAATAGGAAATTTTTTCATTACCCATATAAGTATATTTTTTGCTTGACTTATCATGTATAAATTCATAACTATAACCTTGTGTTTTTGAATTTTTGCTATCTACAGTACAAATATCTTTTTCTACACTTTCTTCATTACCAAGTTCAATATGTATATTTTTATAATTATCATTATTTTTATCAGTGATAATTGAACCAGTAGTAATATCCTTACCAATGCTGATGTCCTTAGATGTATTTTCATCATTATAGTTATAACTCTTTGTTTTGTTTATATAATCTATACTTAATTGTGTTGTTTGTGTCCAAATAGATAATTGTTTCTTTTCGTCATCAGTTTTATATAAGATAATACCAAAACCATCATCTCTATCTAAAATAAAATTTTCATTTCTCTTGTTATCTTCAATATTTCTGTAATAAGTGATTTTATCTCCATTTTCCGTAGTAAAAGAAATACGGAATTCCTGATTACCGTTAAATTTATTTTGCAGCTCTTTGTGTTCTTCGTTTATATGTTCCATATGTCCAAGTATAAATGTTTCACTGTTCAAACTGCTCATTAACTCTTCAAATATTATATCTCCTTCATAACTGTCATAATTCTGATCTATATCATTTATTTGATTTTGAATATCTTGTATTTTATCTTTTTGGTTTTGTATTTGCTCTTCACTATAAGGTAATGCAGCCATATATTCTCTAACTATCTTTTCAACATCTTTTTCGTTAGCTTCTTCAAAAGCAGTTAATTCTTTTGTTAATGAATCGATTGATTCTTTTTGTATATTTTTATATTCTTTACTAAATTCGTCTGCTTGTTTATTTAAATTTGCCGCACCGTTAATAACAAATTGTGCACAACCATCTTTTAAGTTTGTATCACTAATAGCCTGATGATTTACACTTGTACTGACGGGATTACTACCTGTTTCTCCATCTGAACCTTTTACTCCGGTAATATCACCTGTTTCTTCTAATCCTTCTATGCTTGATCCAAATGAATTTGAGGCTTTAGTTTCATTCGTAGCACTCCAAGAAAACTGAAGTGAATAATTTCCTGCAAAATCGAGTCCGTAGTTTTCTTTTGTATAGTTCCAAATTCCGGTTTCATCATTAGTAAAATCAACATCAAATAATTCTTTATTTTGAATTTCTTCAGGATTTTCTTCTGAATAAGTTATTAATAATCCGTTTTGAATTTGTAAGATATTCCCTTCTTTATCAATAGTTACTTCAGCGCTGCCGATTTTTTCACCAATGTTGAATGACAGAGTATTTGTAAATGTTTCTTCTGTGCTATCACCTTCAATAAAATCCTTAAAGTTATCATCATTTCTGACAGCATTTTGGATTTCATTATTGATAGTTTCCATAGAAGTTTGAGCAAGGTCACTGCAAACCATACCGTCATCATAGATTACATCATCAACTTGTCCTACTGCTAACTGTCCGTATTCATAGTACTTGCCGCCAACTAATCCATTTGCAATTTCTTCGTCAGCATAAATACTTCCGCCGATATTTTCAATTTTAGGTTCTTTTGGCTGATTTACTAAAGGAGATGGCAGAGGAGAAAGAGTAGCTACCGGTCTTCTTCTTACATTTGGTGTATTAATTGTTACTCTGTTTATGACTTTCGGAGTTTCTTTTGGAGTTGCGGTATTTACGGTTCTTGCTGTTCTTCTCACTGCTACTCGCCTTTGCATAGCGATATAGTTTTGAGCATCTAACAATTCGTTTCCTCTTTCTTGAAACTCTTGTTCATTATTATTTGTATCTTGTTCTTCTTTATTTTCTTGAGATTGAGCAGTATTCTTTTCATCAAGTTTTTCTTCAACTTCTTTTGCTTGTTGTTGTTGAAGAATTTCCTCCTTTAAAAAATGATTTGAGAGATTATTGATATCGCTCATAGTTTCTTCCTTTTATTAATCTAACCTTTGAAACTACTCACACTTCTGTGCGTATACATGCGAAATCTTTCCGCACATGATATATATCGGCATATTTTAGAAAAACTTTAGGAATTTTGGTGTAATCTTTACATTTCTTAATGTAAAAAATATAAAAATTTTAAAATTTTTTTAGACAAAATTTGGGTAGAAATTAATATCACTTTTAAATAAATTTTGTGATAGTATTTTTTTATGGAAAATCAACTTAAAATCATATCAAAAAGTATTGAAGATACTGAGTTCATAGCTAACTCAACAGCCGAGATTTTATATCCAAAAGGTGGACTTATTTGCCTTTTTGGAGATATAGGTGCGGGTAAAACCGTTTTTACTTCAAAATTTGCAAAATCTATAGCTGTAAAAGAGAAAGTTACAAGTCCGAGTTTTGTTATATTAAATGAATACCATTCAGGGAAAATTCCTCTTTATCACTTTGATTTGTACAGATTAGAAGAAGCCGGTTTAAATTCTATAGTTGATGAACTCAGAGAATATTCTCAAAAAGATAACAGTTTTACATTGGTTGAATGGGCGGAATTTTCACAAAATGAACTTCTGCTTAACAGACTTGAAATAAAAATAAATTATATTGATGAATTTTCAAGAGAATTTATTATAATAAATCAGAATATTTTATCAGATAATAAATTTAAGGAATTGAAAGAGAAATTAAATGAACATTTTATTGATTGATACTTGTTTAAATAAAACATATTTGACTATAAAACATAATGATACAATTAATTCACTGGTTTTGGAAAATTCAGGGAACGATTATCACACTTCACATATTCATTCAAACATTTTAAAACTCTGTGAAAATAGCAATTTAACTTTGCAAGATATAAATCTTTTAGCAATTGATATAGGACCCGGAAGTTTTACCGGAATAAAGGTCGGACTCACAATAGTAAGAACTCTTGCTCAAGGTTTAAATATAAATATTATACCTATAAATTCACTCGAAATTTTAACAAAAGCTTACAACAAAGAATGCGCCGTTCTCGATGCAAGAAAAGATAAATGCTATTTTATTGATGATACAAATATTCCAAAACTTATTGATTGGATAGAGCTGGATAATTATAAAAATAAATCATTTATTTCCGATAAAAAAATATATGATTATTTAAAGCCAAAAGGATTTAATATTCAAAATTATGAAGAAGGGAATATAAAATTAAGTGAAATTATGATTTCATTCATTGATGAAATAAATGCTGTAAATTGGGCTAATTTAAAACCTTTATATATTCAGCCTCCTCCTATTCATAAAAAAGATAATAAATAAAAAATTAAAAGAAGCTGCTATTTTGGCAGCTTCTTAATCTATCTCTGTTTCTATATTATGCACCTTGATTATTTTGTGCTTCGGCAATTTTATTATCTAATTCGTCCTGCAAAGCCGCAGCTTTATCTGCTTCTGCTTGTGCTTTTGCAAGATGCTCATCTTGAGCAGCTAACGCATTTGTATATTTTTCATTAGCGCTTTGAATTTTATCAAGAATTTGTTTGCCTTCAGCAGTTAATTCATTTTTTCGAGTGTTTAGTTGATTTAACTTATTGTTCAGTGATTCAACATTTTTTTCGTTCTCAGCTATTGTGGCTTTTGAAGCCTTAATTTTTTCTTCAGCGTTTTTAATTAATGTTTCACAAGTTTTTGCTTTTGCTTCATGCATTTTCTTTTCTTTTTCAAATTTTTCTATATTTTCTTTTGCTTGTTTTTGTTTTGCTTGTGCTGCACTTATGTCACTTTCCGCTTCTGCAATTTTAACATCTAATTCTGCTTTTTGAGCGGCATAATTTGGATCTTCAGGATTAAGAGCAGCTCTTTTCTTTGATGCATCATCTCTTGCTTGTGTTGCAGTAGCTTCATCACTTTGAGCGGCTGAAAGTTTACCTTTTTCTGTTTCGATGTTTTTACCTGCTTCTTTAGCCAAGTTTTCTTCATTTGCTTTTTCTGAAGTCTGTTTAGTTTTAACATCTTCTTGCGCTTTAACTATTGCATTTTCTCTGTTTATACTTTGTTTGTTGGTATTCAAATCTTTTGTTGCTTGTGCAATATCGGAAACCAACTGTTCATCTTTTCCGTGATAAGCTTTTAAAGCAGCTTGTGCATTCTTCATTTCTTCTTTTGCTGCCTCAGCAGATCCCTGTTCTTTTGCTGCAAGACCTTTTTCAGCATTGTATTTTCCTGAAATATCATTGAATTCTTCTTTAGCTTTATCGGCTTCGTCTTTTAATCCTAATTTTTCGGCTTCTTTAGTATTTTTCAAAGTATCTAAAGGTTTTAAATTAGATAATGCCTTTGCTGCTTCACTTAATAAAGGATTAGTATCCTGTTTTTGTGCAGTTTGAGGTGTTTGCGGCTGTTGAGAAGGACTGCTGCTTGGCTGAGATTGGTTTTTATTAGCTTCATTTGCTTTATCTGCTTCTTTGGCTTTTTCAGCTTTATTGGTTTTGTTTGTTGTGTCTGTTTTTGCAATATTATCTTCAATAGCCGATTTTTCATTACAAATAGCTATCTTATCATTACAATAATCAATTTTAGCATCTATTTGGTCAACTAATGCATCATTTTTTTCTTCTTTTGCTTTTGCTTTCGCTTCTTTCAATTCTTTAAGAGCCGCTTGATATTTAATTTTTGCTGCATCTGTATTTCCTGAAGCAAAGAGTTGTTCAGCTTCTGCAAGGAGTCCTTTTGCACTTGTAAAGATTTCTTTTGAAACTCCGGTTGTTGCTGTATCGGAAACGGTTGCTAACTCGACTCCGCAATCTTCTGCAATTGAGGCAGTTTCTTTTGCTGAAGAATTATCTTGAGCTGCATAAATACTTGAACCAGTATTATTATTGACATTTTGGTCAGTAGATAAAATTCTTTCTAATGTCGTAGATTTACTGCTAACAGGATTTTTCTGTCCTGTAGTCAGTTTTGTAAATGTGGGTACATTAGTTTTAATTTCTTTAGCTTCCGCTTTTGGTGTACCTTTTACCGTACTGTTTTGTTGTACCGGTTTTTTTACTTGTAATTTTTCGATTGCCATGCTCCAGTCTCCTTATCTGTTGTATATAACAATAAAGTATTTTGGAGATAAATAATTTCTAAAAATTATATATTTTATATATAATCTTTACAAAAATTTACAAGAAGTCTCATAAGTCACAAATTGGCAACCAAAAAAATTATTATATAAATTATTTAATATCTTAGTTGTGTTTATTGGTACAATTTCGATTTCTATAGTATATCAATAATCTTATTTATTTTTATTAGTTTTTCCAAGCTGCATGTTCGTACTTTTGCTGCTATTATATCTTGTAATTCCTTTGCAGTTCCTGTAGAATCAGAAACCAGTAAATCAATTGGATTAATATTAAATTTTGAACAAATGCTGTCAATAGTTTTTGCTGTAGGCAAATATTTGCCTTGCTCAATATTTCTGTATCCTTGTACACTCATATCAATTTTTTCAGCAAATTGTTCTTGCGTATAATCGTGCTTTAATCTTAAATTTTTAATACCCTGAGTTATGAGTTGCGTGTAATTCATATTTATATAGTGTATCATTTTTTAAGATTATTGAACTAATTAATTAGACTATTTACTACTACAATTAATTATTGTATTATATATAAGTAATTTTTTTTTATTGGAGTAAATTAGTGTCGAATAATAAAATTTCAGAAAAGAAGGATAGATTATATAATATAGATTTTATAAGAATAATACTTATTTTGTTTATTGTATATTATCATTTTATAGCTATGCTTTGGATGCAAAACTCTGAATTATTCAACAATTTATATGCTTATTCCCGACATATAGGATTGATTTGTAACAGTATATTCTTTATTATATCCGGTTATTTTTTATATCCGGCTTTGAAAAAAGATATTAATATTTTGGATTTTATAAAGAAAAAACTTATTCGCTTTTGGCCGACAATGTTTTTTGCCGTTATCTGTTGCGGAATTTTAGCTTTATTTAATTGGATAAAATTTGATGTGGACGGAAATTTACTTTTACTGTTAATGATACATAAAAATGGCAGCGGATTAAGTACATCGTTTGCCAATTTGAATACATGTTGGTTTGTATGTTGGTTATTTTGGGTTTTAATATTTTATTTTGTTCTGTATAAAATAATAAATAATTCATATAAGTTTAATTTTATAGTTGCAATATTATGTTATATATTTTTTCTTATATTTATTAATAACGGAGGCACTTTTGCTGCTGATTTTGAATTGATATTTTCCATATTACCTCGTGCCGGAATTTTAGGAATATGTATGGTAGGCATTGGAATATTAATGCATGAGTTAATTAATAATTTAAAAATAAGATTAAATTGTTTTTTCTCTACTATTTTAGAAATTGGACTTATAGGGTATTTTATATATAATTTTTTGAAAGGACCTTTAAAAGAAGAATTTTTACTTGTTATAGCAGCCTCAATAATTTTATTATATCTTTTTATACAAAAGGCAGGTTTAATTTCTCAATTATTAAATAATAAATATCTTGCCTTCTTTGGAAAATTTGCTTTTTCTGTATACATAATGCAAGAAATTTCTTTTATAATTTTGCAGCATACACTATGGAAGCATATAAATCCTAATTTCGTATTATTTACTATAATAATAAGTATTTTATTAACTTTAATTCTTGGAATTTTGACATATTATCTTGTAGAAAATCCTATCCAAAGATATTTTCAAAATAAAAACTAAATTATTAATGAATTTTAGGCTTCAATTTTTCTGTTTAAGAAATTATTGATTATTTCCGCTTTTTTAATTTCAATCGGATTAAGAATTTGTTTCTTTTGACTGTTAACTGCATTTTGTCCGAAGTTATTCTTTTGCATTTTTTTCTTATAATTATATTCTGTCATTTTTTTATTAATTAGAGGAACAAGGATACCAAGCGCAATACCTGAATACAAAAGGCCTATTAATTTTGCACTGTTCAACACTTTTAATTTTTTATCTATGTCTGAACCTTGAGTAATTAATCCGGAAGAATAAAGCTCTTTAATTTTTTTCACGTTATTTGAGTTTAAAACCTTAGCTTTTAATGAAGAATTTATTACATCTTCGTGCGTTTTGACTCCGGAATTTTTTAACCAATTATAAAACCCGCTGCCGTGAATAGCTTTGTCGTAATTTATTAAGCTTTTATCTTTAGCATTAACGAACATTTTTGTAACAAGGCTGCCTAATACTAAAAAGTTTGTAAAACCGAGAAAATCTCTGAACGCCGATTCTTTTAGTTCATTTTTATCTCTTGAAGCAAGTAATCTGCCTATGATAGTTGAGCCATATACAAGTTTTATTTGGTTTACCGTAGGAAGTTTACTTCTGAATTGTATTTTTTGAAAAAATGATTTCAAAGAATTTACATTCAAAGTCTTAAAAATAAAAAATCCCATTGCCGCAATACTTAATAACTTATAAGGAAGAATAGCTTTTTTATTTTTTGCGGAATTATTATTAGTATTTTTGTCGACAAAATCGGGATTTCCGACAAAATCTGATTTTCCTGTACGTTTTTTGGTAACATAGGCATTTATTGATTGAAAAGATAGAGCAATTGCCAAAATAGCAGCTAAACCTAAAATGGTTTTTCCTATACCAAGTTTTTTCAAATCTTTGCTAAAGTCCGGTATATTGTTGGAAGTTTTCTTGAAAGAATTAAAAACATTGTCCTGCAAAAATGCTTTTGTTAAAGAATAAGCATCGTTTAAAAAATTGCTGCCTTTTGTTTGAAGTTTTTGTCCGTTGATATTTGCAATAATAGTATCAGTAGAGGGTAAATTGAAATTCATCTTCGCATTCAAAACATCGAGAGTTTTGCTGCTGAGTGAGAATTTTTTATTTTTAAATATTTCTTCTGTTAAAGATTTAACAATGCTTTGTTTATTTTCATTATTAAGGGTGTACCAAAGCTGTGAATTTTTAATATTGCTATTTCCGCCAAGAGCCTGAATATTTGAAAAAATATTATTCAAAAAACTTTCTGCTATTTCTTTTTTGCTTGCATTTGGTTTTTGTTCAAGAATATTTTTAAAAGTTTTTGAAAATATATCTATGGTATCGGCATCAGCGGTAATTTCTTTTAAATTTACACCGTAATTTTTATTTTCTAAAAATTTGGACAACAAAGCTGCTGCGCCATAGCCTGCCATTCCTATAGAAGCATGGATAACGGTTGAGCTGGCTTCCCTAAAACCTGTTTCTACTCCTGCCGCCGGATTTCTGGTAAAATCTACAGCTGTTCTTGGTATAACCATTGAGCCTAAATCAACGGCTGATACCCCCAAAATCTCATGTTTATTCATAAGAGTAAATAATGAAGATATTGCAGGTGAAGCTTTGAAATTAAGATTTTTCTTATTTCCGTAATAGGGGGTATTAAATTTATTTAAACCTGAAATATTCATTTTGCCTCTTATTTAAGAAAAGCCTTGAATATAGCTTTTGCTTCATTAGTTAGTAAATGTTGTGTATTTTGGTAAATTTCATTAGCTTTAGCAGCTATTTTTTCTTTGTTAGCTTTGTCAGTACGATATTTGTTATACAAGGGAACTATTATACCTAAAACTATCATAGAATATAATAAACCTGATGTTTGAGAAAATGCTCGGGCTTTCTTTAATGCCGGAACATTGGGTAATTCTTCAAAACCTTTTAATTCCGTATTTTTAAACCAATGCCAGAATTTTTTCCCTACGCCCGCATTTTTATCAAGTGCGACAGTTTCCTTTAATAATTTTCCGCTAAAAGCGGGGAATAATTTTTCTTGAGCAGTTGCATATAATTTACTTACATAATCACCTAAATAATATAAATTGATAAACGTGAAGGAGTCTCTTAATCGGCTTTCTTTTAACTCATTTTCACTTTGGCTGGCAAGAATTCTTCCTCCATAAGTGGTAGCACTGATAGCTCTGCATTGGTTCATTGTAGGAAATATTCCGTTGAACTGAAACATCTTCATATTGGGAAGTTTCCCAAATGAAGCTACAGCTAAAGCTGCCATCCATGCTAAACTCAAAATCTTATTCTTATTTAGTTTTTTCTTTTCTTCAGGAGTTAATACTTTCTGCTTTGCATTTTTGAAATCGGTTTCTCCGACAAAACCGTCCTTACCTGTTCTCATTTTTGTAAGTTTTCTGTTGAAATGTTGAAAAGAAGCTCCGATTGCAATAATTAATGCGAGTCCGGATAAACTTTTTACATTTATAAACTTTGTTAATTTTTTACTAAAAGTAGGAATTGCATCATCTGCCATCTTTGTAAATATATGACCCAAATCCTTCATATCTCTGGTAAGATTTTTTAAATCGCTGTCAAGAACAAGTTTTTTTAATGGAGTTTTATTTGAAAACGGAGTAGTGTTAATTAATCTGATATTTCTTGATGCACCTAAATTTGAAATCAATTCATCCGTAGTTTTTTGGAGTAATTTATTGTCTTTTCTTAAGATAGCATTTGTTAAATTTTCATAAATCTCTTTTTTATTTCCAATATCAGAAATCTTTTTCCAAGTGTTTTTGCCTGTTAAACCTTCAATATTATCTAAAATGCTTGAAACAAATTTTTGCGTTCTTTCTTTTGCGTTGCCTGATGTTGCTAACCAAGCATTAGAGAGCATTTCGTTACTTGTTTGATTTGCCCAAAACTTACTCGTTCCGAGATTTTTAAACTTATTTCCCATAATGGTATTTTCAAATAATTTTGCCATACCTAAAACAGCGAAACTGGGGATAAGGCAATTTATTACGAGTCCTGCCGATTCTCTTAAAAATGTTTCCGTTGCAGCAAAGCCGTTTCTTGTCGCATCAATAATACTTCGCGGTAAAATCATTGATGTTAAATCAATAATAGATATGCCTATCATTGGGGTTCTGTCACTCGCTATTAATGCTCCGGTTATAGCATTTCCTAAATTTCCGAAAGCAGGTTCTCTTTTTTTTATGCTACTTTGCCTATGACTGAAATTCTCAATATTTTTTATACTACTATGTGGATTAAAAGTAACTGCCATCTTTACCTTAACTTATATGTTTTGCATAAAATTGCCATACACATACATTCTAAAATAAAACATATATTTTTTTGACAATGGATTACCCAAAAAATAATAATGAAAAAATAGTCTTCTAGATGTTTTTAATTGTTTTTATAATTTTATATAATATTTATTTGAAATATTAAAACTCGACAAGAAATTTTTAAAAATATAATGATTATTTATTTAAAATAATAGCATTTTTGATAAAATCTGTTGTAAACTTTTGTAACAATTATTAATTGGCGAGAATAAAAAATTCAAAATTTGGGCATATATAACTTAGGTGGACTATATCCATATATCATTGTGTTGTAGTTTGGGGACAGGTAAATAAATGTAATTATGAGCTTTTCAATTTCAAATGATGCTCTAATAAAGTTGCAATATAGTTTGAATAGGTCAAATTTTAATATTCAAAACTCCTTGTTGCGCCTTTCTACTGGATTTAGGATAAATTCCGCAAGAGATGATGCTGCAAGTCTGTCTCTGGCTGCAAAACTAAAAAGTCAAATGCAGGGAAACCTGGTTGCAAAACAAAATACACAAAAAGCTCAAGATTATATATCTACGGCAGATAGTGCACTTTCTAAAATGGAGGAAGCTGCTCAAGATATAAGAAGCAAGCTTCTTCAAGCCGCTAATGGTACTTATTCTGATGAAGAAAGAACAACAATGCAAAATGAGATAAATCAGCTTGCTAATACTATAAGAAATATTAGAAATAATACAACATACAATGATATAAATATTTTTGGAGATGCGGGGGTAGCTAATACTTATGATATAGAAAAGCTTAGCGCAGAGCAGGCAATTGAGCAGGGATACACTATTATTTCCACTGCTGAGGATTTGAAAAATATCTCAGGCACCGGAAAATATATTCTTATGAATAATATAGATTTAGCAGGGAGTAATTTAGGTGTAAAAAATCTCACCGGTACTTTTGACGGTAACGGTTATACGATAAGCAACCTTACTATAACAACGGAAGATACGGGAGTGAAAGGATTATTTACTACATCAACGGGTACAATAAAAAATGTTACTTTAACTAATGTAAATATAGATACAAATGAAAACTACGTAGGCGGACTTGTAGGCACAGGCAAAACTATAATCAATTGTGTTGTAACAGGTACAATTCATTCAACGCAAGGTACTATTGGAGGTATGATAGGTAAATTAGAAGGGTCAGCAACAAATGTTTTGGCAAATGTCGATATTACAAGTTCAGGCTCCCATATTGGTGGTCTTGTAGGCAATATGGCTTGGGGACCAGTAATAACAAATGGAGCTGCAAAAGGTGATGTTAAAGGTTATAATCAAGTTGGGGGTCTTGTAGGATCTATACAATGTGGCAAAATAAATAACAGTTATGCAACTGGTAATGTTACAGCAACAAATGCGTATGCAGCAGGACTCATCGGTTATTTAAACGGAAGCGGCGGAGATACCGTTATAAAAAATTCATACGCAACAGGTGATGTAAAAGCTAAAGGAAGTGTTTTTGGTTTTGCAGGTTATGTAAATCCCACTTCTTCTAATGGTGTTTATGGCGGAATATATACTAACTGCTATTCAACAGGTAATGTTACAGCAACAAGTGCTTCCAATGATGCTGTTGGTTTTGCATCCATGGCAGGTGATAATACTCATTTTACAAACTGTTTTTCAACAGGTACGGTAAAAGCAGGAAAAAACGGGAATTCTTATGCTTTTTCAGGAAACAATTCTGACAAAGTAACAAATTGTTATGTTATTGATTCAACCGGAGCTACAGTTACTAATTCAGCAGCAACGGAAATGTCAGCAGAATGGTTTCAATCAACTTCAAATCTCACATTCTTGGGTGAAAATTTTAATTTTAACGGTGACCATCCTCAAATTCTTACAAATATGGAAATAGTACCGAAACCATCCGAAGTAACAATACAAATTGGTGCAAACGACGGCGATGATAACAGAATGAGTTTGGATTTGTCTTTTACTTTGCCAACTACTGCATTTAAT
>JAEEGL013969992.1_pt1 | contig 27527 bp, 21 predicted proteins | sample 9134231 | NCBI WGS metagenome assembly JAEEGL01 (sample SAMN16246548, study PRJNA631951) | gut metagenome | biome: gut microbiome; feature: rumen; material: fiber-attached | host: Bos | place: Iran: Karaj | collected 2018-10
GGGGGGCGTTATATGCGTAGCCGCGGGCACCGCAGGTGCCCACGGTGGCGAGTGCCCCGGGGGGCGTTATATGCGTAGCCGCGGGCACCGCAGGTGCCCACGGTGGCGAGTGCCCCGGGGGGCGTTATATGCGTAGCCGTGGGCACCGCAGGTGCCCACGGTGGCGCGGCGTATTGCCGCAGGCAATAGCCGCGACGGCGAGCCGTATTGCCGCAGGCAATAGGCGAGCAATTATAAAAATGTTCACCTTGATCTTTTTTTCATATTTTGGCAGTTTGCGGGCGTATTGGGCCGAATGAGGTCCAGAGCGGCATTTAATCGAGGGAACATGCAGAACAGACCGCAAACCATTGGCCTTTATGGGGTCAGGACGAACAATTTAAAGAATATTTCGTGCGAAATACCGATGCGTGCGCTGACGGTGCTGACGGGCGTGAGCGGATCGGGCAAATCGAGTCTGGCGTTTGATACGCTGTTTGCTGAGGGACAGCGGCGGTTTTTGGAATCGATGTCGACGTATGTGCGGATGTTTTTGGATGAAATGCCGAAGCCGCCGGTCGATAAGGTCACGAATTGCCTGCCTGCGGTTGCGCTGCGGCAGCAGAGCAGTCTGAATCATCCGCGATCGACGGTGGCGACGGTGACGGAGCTGCTCGTGCACATGGCGCAGATTTTTGCAAATGCCGGGAAAGTTGCGTGTTTGCGTTGCGGCGGTGAGGTGCGGCGCGATACGGACGGCGAAATCGTGAAGCAGCTGGCTGCTTTTGGGCATCGGCTGAGGCTGGTGCTGTATGTGACGATATCGCTGTCGGAGGGCGAAACGGCGGCGCAGCGGCTTTCGGCGCTGGCGACCGGCGGTTATCAGCGGCTGTGGATGGATGGCAAAGTCGTCGAACTGGCCGATTGCGATCCCGAGCAATTGCTGGATATGCGCAGTTTTAACGTTTTGATCGACCGGATTACCTTTGACCCGGCGCGGGGCGCGGACGGGCGCATGAGCGAAGCGCTGGAGGGCGGATTTGAGCTTGGTGAAGGGCGGCTGTATGTCGATGTGCTCGAGAGCGAAGTCGTGACGCTCAAATTCGACCGGCGGTTTACCTGTCATCGCTGTGGTGAGGTGTATCGGCCGCTGCGGCCCGAAGTGTTTGACCCGAATTCGACGCTGGGCGCGTGTCCGACGTGCACCGGATTTGGTTCGGTGAGCGGCATCGACTGGAATCGCGTGATTAAACCGTCGCTCTCGCTGATTGGTGATGCGGTTGTGCCTTTTCGATCACCGTCGACGCGCGCACGAAAAGCGCAGTTGCTGGGGTTTTGTACGCGTCAGAAGATTCCGACCGATGTGCCGTTTTCGAGCCTGAGCGCTGCGCAGCAAACCATGGTGAAGTTCGGAAAACCGCCATATCAGGGGGTGATGGGCTATTTCGACATGCTGCAGTCGAAGAGCAATAAGTTTACGAGCCGCATACAGCTGGCGCGGTTTCGCGGGTATTCGCCCTGCGGGGCCTGCGGCGGATCGGGGCTTTCGGATTTGGCGCGCAGTGTGACGCTGATGGGGCGCGATTTTTCGGCGATTCTGAACATGACCGTTCAGGATGCGCTTGCGTTTTTCGAGTCTCTGCCTGCCGAACTGATTTCGGCAAGCGGCAGTGAAATTCCGCTCGAGGCGGTACTGCTGCGTCTGCGGACGCTGAATGGCGTTGGTCTTGGCTATCTCACGCTGAATCGCAAGAGCAAGACGCTTTCGGGCGGCGAATGCCAGCGGCTGTATTTGTCGTGCGGTCTGGGCCGTGGTCTGACCGATACGCTGTATGTGCTCGATGAGCCGACTGCAGGATTGCATCCGGTAGACAGCGCACGGCTGAACGGTGTGATGCGCGATTTGCAAAAGATCGGAAATACCCTGGTCGTCGTTGAGCACGATGTCGATGTGATTACACAAGCCGATCATGTGATCGAGCTGGGACCAGGCGGCGGCGAAGGCGGCGGTCAGATCATTTATGAAGGGGATGTCGCGGGGCTGCGCAGCAGCAAAACGCCGACCGGTGAAATGCTGCGTTCCGAAAGCCGCACGCGATTGAATGATCGCGGCATTACCACTGGAAAATCGATTCATATTGAACATGCGTCGATCCATAATCTCAAGGATTTGACGGTCGATATTCCGCTCGGGCAGATCGTCGCGATTGCCGGCGTGAGCGGATCGGGCAAATCGACGCTGATCCACGAAGTGCTGTATCAGAACTGGCTGATGAATCATTCCGAAGCTGGCGCGGAATCTGAAGAATCCGAGTCTTCTCCCGATGATGCGCTCGAAATCGATACCACAGCCAGAATTAGCGGATTTGAGCATTTCGACGACGTGATCATGATGGAACAAGGCGCCCTTGGACGATCGCTGCGCGCCTGTGTCGCGACGATGACCAAGGCTTTTACCGGCATCCGCCAGCTGATGGCGCGCCAGCCCGAGGCCGTCGAAAATGGCCTCAATGCAGGCAGTTTCTCGTTCAATTCGGAATTGGGACGATGCCGCGAATGTGAGGGGCTCGGCGTCAAAACCATCGAAATGATGTTCATGAACGATTTGACGATTCCGTGCACGGCGTGCGGCGGCAAGCGGTATAAACCCGAGGTGCTCTCGATTCATTACAAGGGCAAGAATATCTTTGAAATTCTGGAGATGACGGTGAGCCATGCCATGCAGTTTTTCGAGGATTACCGCAGTATTGCCGAGCCATTGAAAACGCTGAATGATGTGGGATTGGGGTATATTCGTCTGGGACAGTCGACGTCAACGCTGTCTGGCGGAGAGTTTCAGAGGCTGCGGCTTTCGTCGTATCTGGAACGCGGATCTGAAGATACGGCGAGGACTTTGTTCATTTTTGACGAGCCAACGGTCGGATTGCACATGCAGGATGTATCGTGCCTGATTACGGCGCTGCAGCGCCTGGTTGCTCGCTCTGCGAGCGTGATCGTGATCGAGCATAATCTCGACTTGATTGCTCAGGCGCATCATGTGATAGAGCTGGGGCCCGAAGGCGGGCCGGGCGGCGGTCACATACTGTTCACCGGCACGCCAAAAGCCCTCTCAAAACTCGATACACCAACGGGACGGGCGCTTGCGCGGATGATCTCATGAATCGACTCTGTGATATCAAAAAACTCAGGCCCATACTCGAGCGTTTTGCGCCCGAAACCGGCTATTCGATCGAGATGCTGGAGTGGGGCTTTGCGCATTTGTTCGCGCATTGGAATCTGCAGGAATTTCGTGAGTTTGCGGCGCAGGAGATTCCGGGATTTGATGCAGACAATGATGCAGCTTTATTCGATATCGACACTGAGCTGCAGGAACGACGCCGGATTGTGCCCAAACCTGCGGTCGAACGCGTATTGATCATCTCGGCTTCAACCGTGCCGAGCGCAGTCTTTGGCGATGTGGTGCTCTCGCTGTTGATGCCGGTGAACGTCGGATTGCGGCCTGCCCGGAATCTGCTGCCGATGTTTCGGGAACTTGCGGCCTGTATCAGGCAAATCGCCCCAAAACTCGCCGAACGTCTTGCGATTTACGAAACGGGACATGATGATGGCGCGATAAAATCATTGCTGCAAAATCACGATTTGATTCTGGTGAGCGGATCGGAATCGACGATGGCGCATTACCGCCGGCTGGTGAGTGAATTGCCTGAATGCAAACGGCCAGAACTCGTCGAACACGGGCATAAAATCTCGGCGATCGCCATACCTGCGAGCGATTTTGCTGTGCTCACAGACGAGGATTTGGCGGCGATTGCGCTGGATGCTTCGGTCTGGGATCAGACCGGATGCTTGTCGCCCAAGTGTTTGTTTGTCGAAGCAGAACCGGAACAATGCGTTGAACTGGCGCAGAAACTGTCGAAAAAGCTTGATGATATTGCGCAGGCGCTGCCCGCATTACCACTCGATATCGCAGTATCTGCGGCCAGGAATAACGGGCTGCGCATGGCACAATTCGATGGCGCAAAAGTCTTTACGGCGCAGAAAAACGGCGATCGCATTGTGGTATTTCCGCAAGATGCGATGTTCAAACCGTTGCTGTACCCGCGAACGCTGAGCATTTATCCGGTCGCGGATGCGGTCAAAGGTGCCATGCAGCTCGCGCCATACGGCCAGGCACTTGGTATGCGCGGAATTCCCGATTCCCAAATTGAGCAAAAGCTCAGAAATGCTGGTTATAATTATTTCTGTCGTTTCGGGCAGATGCAGGATCCGCCGCTTTCGTGGTTCCACGATGATGTGGGGACGGTGCGACCTTTTTTCGCTTGACGTAAATGCTGTGCACTGATATAAGCCGCGCGCGTTGCACAGTGTATTATTGTGCGGCATGTAGGCCAGTGTAGCTCAGCTGGTAGAGCGGCGCATTCGTAATGCGCAGGTCCTCGGTTCGAGTCCGAGCACTGGCTTTCGAAACAATCCAATGGCTTTATGCCAGTGTAGCTCAGCTGGTAGAGCGGCGCATTCGTAATGCGCAGGTCCTCGGTTCGAGTCCGAGCACTGGCTTTGATGATGATGTCAGACGGTAAAATTCGAGAATTTAATTGGCGTTGGGGTTGTCTCGACGCCTTTTTTTTTATCGCCCGAAAGATTGCATCATGCCGGGATTGAACCCAGTCGTTTGTTTGTTTAACGCATGAACGTCATAATCCGTGTCGTTCATTCCAAAATCTTCTTTATTTCGAGGTGGTGCTCACATGAAAAAGCTCTGGAAATTCCTGCTCGACAACTCGCTGTTGCTCGTGATTGGTGCGGTGATCGCGCTTGTCTGGGCGAACTGCGGAGAAGCTGCAAACCATGCCTATCACAACATTTTGCATGCGCATTTCGGGTTTATGGATAACCCGTGGTTTGGTTCGGATGCCACGAACCCGGATGGCTCGATTATCGAAGGTGTGAAACACTTCGATGTTCACTTCTTCATCAACGATTTCCTGATGGCATTTTTCTTTATGGCCGCAGGCAAAGAGGTGTTCGAAGCCACATTCCCCGGCGGTGCGCTTCACAATCCCAAACAGGCCGCAACCCCGCTGATTGCAACGGCCGGCGGTGTGCTTGGCCCGATCGGCATTTATCTTTTGATTGCCTATCTTTTCCACGGCACATTTGGTTACGAAATGAGCACAGGTTCGCCCAACGACCTGATGCATGGCTGGGCCGTTCCGACCGCAACGGATATCGCCTTCAGCGCCATGATCGCCCGCATTATCTTTGGCGGACGTCATCCCGCAGTGCCGTTTTTGCTATTGCTCGCCATCGCCGATGACGCCGTGGGCCTTGTCATCATCGCGCTTTGCTTTGGTTCCGGGTTTGGCATCAATACGCTTTACGGGCTTGGTGTCACGGTCGCATGCATGCTGGTTGCCTATTTCCTGTTCAACAAGAAACTCAAATGGAACAGCTGGGTGCCCTATTTCATTCTGATGCTCATCACATGGGCGAGCTTTGGATATGCCGGTATTCATTGTTCACTCGGCTTTATCCCCATCGTCGTCTGCATGCCGCATGCGGCCGAGGATGACGGTGTTCACAGCGACGACGAACGTGGCAAAGATGACGCCCTCAACAAACTTCAGACATTCTTCTATGTGCCGACCGAAATCATTCTGGGGCTGTTTGGCTGGGCCAGCGCCGGCGTAGCCTTCACCACCATTGGTTTCCCGACGGCCTGCGTCGCACTCGCCCTCATCATCGGCAAGATGATCGGCATCTTCACATTTGGCGGTCTTTCGGGCAAAGTGCTCGGTCTGCCCGAAGGCATGAGCTACAAAGACCTGCTCGTGCTCGGCTCGGCTGCCGGTATCGGCTTTACGGTTGCGCTCTTCGTTGCCGGTGTGGCGTTCCCCGACGGCGACACGAAAGATGCCGCGAAACTCGGTGCGCTGCTTTCACTTGGCAGCATGTTCGTGGCATACGGCCTTTCCAAGGTTTGCGGAACCGAGCGCAAAGCCTGATGTTTTTGCATGAGGGGGCTGCGGCCCCCTGCGCGGCTATATAAAAAAAGAGACGGGATTGCCCGTCTCTTTTTTTTATATACGCCGCTACCCCTGCATGCGGGAAGGGATCACAGCGATTAGGTCCCGCAACGCCCTGTCTTTCGAATTGATGCAGGGCCTGGCAGATGCGTGTGATCCGTGGGTTTTACCTATGGTTACGCATGCAGAGCGCCCCTTGCGGGGCGCGCCGGATTTTTATTTTTTCTTGAGATTTGCGATTTCTTCACGCATGTCGTCGAGAATGCCATCAATGCCTTTTTCACCAATCTTTTTGTCGTATTTTTTCTGATAGGTTTTGGTGATGCTGGCGCCGTCGAGCAGCATATCATAGACTTCCCAGTGGCCATCGACCGAATGCAGCACGGTTTCGATTTCGGTTTCGACGTCTTTCTGGCGTGTGAAGCACGAGACAGTTGCTGAGGTTTTGGTCTTTACGACGCGATCCCATTCGACTTTGTAGTCGTCTTTGAAGGATTTATCCGACAGTCTCTTGAGGTAGGTGAGCTCGAGCAATTCGCGGAACAGGGCTTTGAATTCCTTTTGTTTGCTGGCTTCGATGGAAGGCCATCGTTTGCCCATGCTGCGTTCGGCGAGCTTGTCGTAATCGACGAGTGCATCAACGAGGCCCTTGATTTGTGCATCGCGGCTGTCGCCGGCTTTGAGGCCGTTGAGGCGAAGGGCTTCTTTATACTGAGCCTTGGCAAAAGCCATTGGCTCGGGCAGCTGTGAATAATCGAGAACTGCGGTGGGTTTCGGCACATCCTGTGCGGCAGCTGCAGGCTGCGCATCCTGGGCCATTGCGTGGGCGGGAACAGCCATCATGGCCAACATAAACAGTGCAGATTTCAATACATTCTTTTTCATATCAGCCCCCTCGTTTTAAAGTGGGTAAGAGTAAATTTTTTGACCAGTGAGGCATCGGGAGCGATGCCCTTTTGCCTGCTGCAGTATACAAGCAATGCATGTGCCAAAAAAGTATAATTTGGGTTATCCGAGGCAAAAATTTTTGGTGGCAAAAAACTGATATTTTTTTGCATTTGCAGTAATGGTGCGGGTTTGCGGCGCGTATCGGCGCCAGCCGATAGCGACGCAAGCCGTGCGTATTGGTCGCAGGCCGATAGCGCGGCGTTTCCAAAACAAAAAAGGCAATATCGAAAATTCGACAAAGTTTTTTTTTGTGCCAGAGTAGGGCCGTTGAGCGTTTTTTCGGTTAGGAGAGAACGATGGCCAAGGGCAAATTATTACTGGGATTGGATATTGGATCGAGCAGTGCAAAGCTTTGTCTGCTCAGGGATGGACGCAGCGGCTACGAGATCGAGCGCGTGGATCGCGAGGTATTTCCGTTTGCAGCGATTGTGGATGGATCGATTTTGGATCGTTCGAGCGTGAGCCGAGTGATTAAGTCGCTGGTTGCGCGCAACAAGATCAAGCAGAAGCAATGTGCGATAGCGATATCGGGATACAGCGTGATTGTGAAGCGTCTGCGTCTGGCGAACATGACGGACGACGAGCTTGCCGAGAACATTCGGTGGGAAGTCGAGCAGCATATTCCGTACAATTTTGACGAGGTCGTGTTTGACACGGTCGTGCTTGGGCGCAACGAGATGCAGAATTCGATGGATATTCTGCTGGTGGCGAGCAAGCGCGAGGTGGTGAACGACTACATTTCGGTGGTGAAGGAAGCCGGTTTGGATGTGCGCGTCGTCGATGTGGCGAGTTTTGCCATTCAGAACATGGTGGAGACGGTTTATGGCGAACCGAACCAGGGAATGTGTACGGGTATCATCAACATTGGCGCGTCGGTGACATCGATGAGCATGCTCACGGGCGGGATCACGACATTCACGCGTGATATCACGATGGGCGGCAATCAGATTACCGAAGAGATACAGAAGAAGCTTGGTATTACGCGGGATGAGGCCGAGGCGTACAACACTGGTGCGACGACTGAGAACAGTGCGGTGATTCCCCGCGAGGTCGAGGAGATCACGTGCCAGGTGAGCGAGCTGATTGCGAATGAAATCAAGCGTTCGCTGGCGTTTTTCTATGAGAATTCGGGCCGCGACAAGGTTGATGAACTGATTCTGTGCGGCGGTGTTTTGAAGAATGCGTCGACGCTGAAGGTGATTCAGCGAGTGCTTGGCGACAACAATATCAGAATCGCGAATCCGTTCGAGAAAATGGGATTCAACCAGAAGCTGTATTCGGCTGATTCGCTCGAGAATCTGGCGCTTGAATCGGCGGTTTCGGTAGGACTTGCACTTCGACGCAGTGTTGAAGATGCCGGATAAGGGGATTAACGATGATTATACGCATCAATTTACATCCAGATAAGAAGCCAAAAGCAAAATCCAATCCGGCGGGTAAGATTCTGGTTTTCGCCATATTGCTGGCAGCGGGTATCGTTGGTGGATTTTATTATCAGGCCAGTTCGATAGATGCGAGCACAAAGGCGACCAAGGCAGAGATAACCAAACTGCAGGGGCAGATCGATACGATTAAAAAGCGTGTCGCGGATGTGGCGTCGATTAAGAAGACGATCGAAGAGCTGCGCACGCGTGAGCTGGTTCTGGCGCAGCTGACGAGTATCCGTCAGGGACCGCAGTTCATTCTGAACGAGATTGCCCGCGTGCTGACCAATCCGAGGGATATCGTTGCGCGCCGCGAGGCGACCGAGAAAGGCTGGCTGTTGGCATGGGAACCCGACAACATCATGCTCAAGTCTTTTAAAGATATTGGCAACAGCAATATCCAGATCGAAGGCCAGGCCCGGACGATGGATGACGTCAAGGAATTCTGGACGCGTTTCAAGTCCAGCCCGATGTTCAGAAACGTCAAACTGGTTGAGATTACACAGGGACGCGACAGTTCGATTGGCGAGAATACCCAGAATTTCATCTTCACGGCGAACGCAAATTTCAACTATCAGACGCACGAAGGTCTGGAAGTTGTGAAAATGCTCAGTTCGGAGGATGATGAGGGTAAAGATGCCAATGCGGCTGATGCTGCACCGAAAACCGGGGAGTAAACGATATGGCAGACATCAAGTCATTTAACAATCAAAGCGTGCCGCCTCAGGTACTGATTGCCCTGGCTGTTATCATTGTCATTGCGGCTGCAGCATTTGGATACATGGGACTTTACGACCCTGCGAAGGCGGATTTGCAGAAGGCGCAAAAGAATCTGGACCAAAAGGCGAACGAACTCGCCGATCTGCAGCAGCAGGAAGCGGAATTTCTGGAGTATCAGAAAGAGAGCGATCGTCTGACCGCGCGTCTGGATGGATTGAAATCCAAGATTCCTTCGTCGACTGCAGAACTCGATCATTTTTTGGGCAGCATCAATCAGCGCGCGCGTTCATCCAAGATCGCCAAATGGACGCTGTTTAAGCAGGACGGCAATATTCACAGAGGTGAGGTGGATGCGATTCCCATTCGTATGGAATTCATCGCGACCTACGAAGCAGCGCTTCAGTTTTTCTGGGAACTCTCCAGTATGGGCGACGGTCTCAAAGATACCAACCGCGAGCAGCTCATCAATATTCACGATGTGACTGTGACACGTGAATCTGCCCGAAAAGAAGATACTGCGACCATGGTCAAGGTTTTTTGCGTGGCAGAGACCTATTTGTACACTGGGAACATTTCCAAGCCTGATGCCAAGAAGGGGAAGAAGAAATGAGCCGTACACCTTTGTTAATCACTTGCCTGGCTTTTTCGCTTTCGGCTGCGGGTCTGGTGACAGGCTGTACACCCGAAACAGATGTGAAAGTGACCAGGGTTAAGAAGACGAGCGATGTGAAGAGCAAGCGCACGAGCTTTGATCGCGCCAAGCTCGAGATGACATCCGATAACTGGAAACCGATTGTTGCCGAAGAACAATCGATTCAGATACGCAATCCGTTCCGCGGATTCTCGGACACGATTGTGGCCGAAAAGATGATTAAGCAGCAGCAGGTTCAGGAAGATGTTGGAACCACAGAGCTGCAGCTGCCCGAGCAATTGTACAACACCAAGGATTACCGTGTGGTTGGCGTGATTACGGGTACTGCGGATCCCAAGGTTTACGTCGTCGATCCTGCCGGCAACCGCTTTGTGCTGAGACGCGGTTCGCTCATCGGCAACAATAACGGCAGTATTTCAAGCATTCGCAGAGAGGGCGTCGAGGTATACGAACGCGTCGGAGACAAGGGACAATACGTCGAACTGCCTTTGTATGAAAAGAACTCAGGTGGCCGTTCCGGTCAGAATAATATCCAGCTCACCCTGCAATAGTTTGCAAGGAGTATCATCATGAAGAAGTCATCCAAAATTAAAAATGCAGCTCTGTTGAGTGCGGCGTTTTGTATGTGCAATGCAGTCGCATGGGACGGCACACCGATTCGCCAGGACAACAGTGTGACCAGCCTGAATTATGCGCAGGAGAGCTCACGGACCCTTATCGAAATCGGTGTTCAGTCTGACCCTACGTTTTCGGTCTATTCGCTCAAGAATCCCGAGCGTGTGGTGGTCGAGATTCTGGACTGTGGTTCGAACGATCGCGTGATGCCCGTTCAGGTACGCAATGGTGTAATCGATACAGCGGCGATTAGCGTATCGCAGGCCAACGATTACAGCACCTGCCGCGTGATTCTCGGTCTCGAGCACGAGACGACCTATTCGGTCGATTCGAATGAGAAAACGATTACCATCGCGGTGAACGGCAAGCCCGAACAGAGCACCACAGAACTGGCTGCGGCATATGAATCGATGAAGCAGTCCAGAGAAGAGGCATTGGCTCAGGCACGTGCAATTGCAGCTCGCGAACAGGCTCAGACCGTGGCTGAACGCGATCGCGCAAATGCGGCGTTGGCGCAGCTTGAAGCAAGCTATGCCGAAGCTCAGAAAAAGCTTGCGATCGCTGAATCGCAGCGCGATGCGGCTTTGAATTCTGCGCAGAAATCCGAGTCGGATAAAAGCGCTGAACTCGCCCGCGTTCAGGCTGAACTTGCCAAAGCCCAAAACGAAGCCAGAACGCTTGAAGCCGCACGCAATCAGGCAATGGCCAGAGCCCGCGATGCCGAATCACAGCTTTCTGCAAGTCAGGCACAGGCTGCACAGAATCTGGCAAATTCACAGGCTCAGCTTGCGAATTCACAGGCCCAGCTCGAAGCCGAACGCGATCGCGCCAACGCCGCTCTGGCAAAGCTCGAATCGAGCTATGCCGAAGCCCAGCGCAAACTGGCAGTTGCTGAATCACAGCGCGATGCCGCTTTGAATTCTGCACAGAAATCCGAATCGGATAAAAGCGCCGAACTCGCCCGCGTACAGTCGGAACTCGTCAAAGCCCAGAGCGAAGCCAGAGCTCTTGAATCTGCTCGCAATCAGGCATTGGCCAGAGCTCAGAATGCCGAATCACAGCTTTCTGCAAGCCAGGCTCAGGCTGCACAAAATCTGGCGAATTCACAGGCCCAGCTTGAGGCCGAACGCGATCGCGCCAATGCAGCTCTGGCAAAGCTCGAATCGAGCTATGCCGACGCCCAGCGCAAACTGGCAGTTGCTGAATCGCAGCGCGATGCCGCTTTGAATTCTGCACAGAAATCTGAGTCGGATAAAAGCGCCGAACTCGCCCGCGTCCAGTCGGAACTCATCAAAGCCCAGAGCGAAGCCAAAGCACTTGAATCTGCTCGCAATCAGGCATTGGCCAGAGCTCAGAATGCCGAATCACAGCTTTCTGCAAGTCAGGCACAGGCCGCACAAAATCTGGCAAATTCACAGGCTCAGCTCGCGAATTCACAGGCTCAGCTCGAAGCTGAACGCGATCGCGCCAACGCCGCTCTGGCAAAGCTCGAATCGAGCTATGCCGAGGCCCAGCGCAAGCTCGCGGTTGCTGAATCACAGCGCGATGCCGCTTTGAATTCTGCACAGAGATCCGAATCGGATAAATCTGCTGAACTCGCTCGCGTTCAGGCCGAACTGGCCAAAGCCCAGAGCGAAGCCAGAACACTTGAAGCCGCAAGAAATCAGGCTTTAACCAGAGCTCAGAATGCCGAATCACAGCTTTCTGCAAGCCAGGCTCTGGCTGCACAAAATCTTGCAAATTCACAGGCTCAGCTCGCGAATTCACAGGCTCAGCTCGAAGCTGAACGCGATCGCGCCAATGCAGCCCTTGCAAAGCTCGAATCGAGCTATGCCGAAGCCCAGCGCAAACTGGCAGTTGCTGAATCGCAGCGCGATGCCGCTTTGAATTCTGCACAGAAATCCGAATCGGACAAATCTGCCGAACTCGCTCGCGTTCAGGCAGAACTGGCCAGAGCACAGAGCGAAGCCAGAACGCTTGAAACCGCAAGAAATCAGGCTCTGGCAAGAGCACAGCAGGCCGAATCCGAGCTCTCAAACAGCCAGAATCTGGTCGCTCAGAATCACGCCAAGATTGCGCAGCTCGAAGCCGATAATGCCAATGCAACCAGACGTGCCGATGCTCTTGCTCAGAACTATTCGGAACTCGCCAGCGAAAACGCCGGTTTGCTGAAGAAACTTGCTCAGCAGAATGCCGAAATGGAGCGCCTGAATAAGGAAGTGCTCGCTGGCGGGGCTGCGCGCGAAAAATTGAAAAAACTGGATGCACAGAATGCCGAAAATGCCGCTCAGATTGCTGAACTGAAGGCTCAGGCCCGCCAGGGCAGACATGCGCTCGCCGAACTCGACAAGCTCAAAGCTGAAAATGCAAAGCTTCAGGCCAGAGCAGATGAACTGAGTGCACAGACCAGCGTGATGGCTGCGACAACTGCCGGCAATGCACAGCAGCCCGCGGTCGCTGCGATTGCTTCGACGGTTCCGCCCATCGATCAGTCGATTGCCACGACGACGGTTGCACAGAATCCCACCACAGCTCCCCTCGACAGACAGGCTGCTGCAATGGCCAGCATCAGGGATATTCAGTTCCGCAATAATCCCGACAACAACGGTATGCAGGTCGTCGTGAAACTGTCGGCTCCAGTCGATAAAGTCGAGAGCCGGGATATCGGATCGCAAAAGAGCATGCTCAGAATTGCGAATGCCGTTTTGCCAGACGATTTCAACAAGAAATACGATACATCTGCATTCAATCAGGGCGTGCGCTTTGTCGATTCGATGCAGGGTGACGGCGGCATCGAGCTGATTGCTCAGTCTTCGTCCAGAACCGTGGATGCAATTGAACAGAATGGCGACACCATCATCTGGAATATCAAGCCGCTGAGGGATTTGGATTTCAAAGCGCCGGTCGACAGACGTCAGCAGGCTATGGTGACGGCCGCAGAACCCAGCAGTGCACCTTCGACAATGGCCTATGGTGCGGATGCCCTCAAGAATACACCGCTTGCCAAGCGTAAGATCACAATTGATATTCACGACGCCGATATCAACGATTTGCTCCGTTTGCTTTCGGACGAAATCAACACGAGTATCGTCGTGAGCCCCGATGTAAAGGGCAATGTGACGTTGTCACTCAAGAGCGTACCGCTCGATCAGGCAATGAATATCATTCTGCGCATGCACGATCTGGGCATGCGGTATGAAGGCAATGTGATTTGGATTGCCAAGGCACAGCAGTTCCGCGAGGAAGAAGAACGTGCGCTTAAGGCCGCCGAAGTTCGCGAAAAACTTGAGCCGCTCGAAGTCCGTCTCATTCCCGTGAACTATGCGACAGCAAGCCAGCTCAGTCCCAATATCCAGGCAATGCTGAGCAGCCGTGGCACGATCAATATCGACGAAAGAACGAATACGCTCATCCTCAAGGATGTTGCCGCAAATCTGGATGCAGCCGAAATTCTGGTCAACAATCTCGACACGCAGACGCCGCAGATTCTCATCGAAGCCCGCATCGTCGAAACCCAGGCCAACTTCACAAAAGAAATCGGTATCCAGTGGGGTGGTGATGGCGTTGCCAGCGCAGCCACAGGCAATGCGACCGGTATCGTGTTCCCGTCAAGCATTGGTATTGCGGGTGGTTCGACGAGTGAAAATAATGCCGGTACATCCGCAACCCCGAATTTCGCGGTCAATCTTCCTGCCGCAGTCGGCACCGGACAAGGTGGCGCGATCGGCATGTCGCTGGGTTCCATCGGCGGCGCCATCAACCTCAACATCCGCCTGAGTGCGCTCGAATCCAAGGGCTTCCTCAAGATCGTTTCGTCGCCGCGCATCATGACGCTCGACAATATCCAGGCCAGCATACAGCAAGGTACGAGCATTCCAATCTCGGTCGTCAGCGCTGCAGGTGCACAGACCGTGTTCTACGATGCCAACCTCAATCTGCAGGTCACACCGCACGTCACCCGCGACGGAAATGTATATCTTAAGATCGACATCTCGAAAAACGAACCGGATTTTGGTAATACTGGTGCTAACGGTGATCCCTCGATCATCCGTAAGCAGGCCCATACCGAACTGCTCATTCCCGATGGCGATACGACGGTTATCGGCGGTATCTATACGCGAAATACAGGCCAGTCCATGTCGAGCGTGCCATTCTTTGGTTCGATCCCCATTCTCGGCTACCTGTTCCGCAGCACATCCGAAACCGACAACCGCACCGAGCTGCTCATCTTTATCACGCCCAGAATCATCAATCGCGATGCATCCATCGCCGCGTCAGGCCACGGCTCATTTATTCCGCCAGTCGAACGCGAAGACAATTCCAAAAAGTAAAATCCCCAATCGGATTTGAGGAGTACTATCATGAAAAAAATCATGTCTTTCATCGCGATGACCAGTCTGTGCGGCGCAGCGCTTGCCGGTTGTGTCGACGATAATCAAAGCGTCATACTCAAAGGTCTTGTGGCCGGCGATTCGTGCAATGCCACCGGCGAAAATACGATGCTGTCGGGTATCGCGACCCCCTCTTTCGACTGCGAACGCTGGGAATGCGTCGATACGACGTCGATCCTTGCCTACGTCAACGTCGTGAACAACAACGTCTCAGACACCGTGTGGAGCTCTTCGGGCGGCAGCAGCTCGGGCAGCACGCTCGACTACGATATCCCGAACTACAACATGATCTATGTCGACAAAGTGACGGTAAAATGTCTCGATGTCGACGGCGATAAGTCCAAATGCAACGGCGTCGCGGATGTCGTCTACAAAATGAACGTCCCGACAACCGCCGGCGGCGGCATGTGCCATCAGACGCTGTTCGATTTCTCGTCGTTCATCGCATTGCTCGGCGGCACCGTGAATATCGAAATCGTCGCGCACTACCACGACACCGGCAACATCAAAGGCGACACCAATTCGGTCGTCATCCCGATCATCAAAACCGAATGCAGCGAGGAAGCCTCTGCGGGACAGTGTGAACTCAAAGGCGACGGCGAACTCTGCGTGAATCCGAACCAGTGCAAGGGCGGCATCTGCGAGCCCGAAGACGAAAACAGCTCGCGCAACGTTTGCAAATCGCCCGAAAAAGACAACGAAAAGCAAAACGGCGGCAAATAGCCTGCAACAATCTGCAAAAACAACAAAAGCGCCTGAAATATGGCGCTTTTTTTTTGTGTGTGTGGTATGGCGCTCGCCTATGCCTTGCGGCATACGGCTCGCTGGCGCGGCTATTCTGCGAATACGCCGCGCCATGATGCATCAGAATTCCAGGCCGATTCCGTCGTCTTCGAGCATCTCGATTTCGTGTGGCTTGAGCAACAAATCCAGCTCGCCTTTACCGAATTTGCGGGACGTCATCATCACTGTACCCGTGAGCTCCCGAAGCGTTTCGTTGATGTTGTCGATTAGGCTGTCGTAACGGCTGTTGTTGCGCAGCGGCACTACAACCTCAAGCGTGATGCACATCAGGCGATAGGATGAAATCAGGCTTTTTCGGGCTTCCTTGACGGTATCATAGTCTTTGCATGTGGTCGCCTGTTCATAGGCGGCGTGAATGGCCATAAAATGCTCATATTTTCGATGCATTTCTTCGAGCCAGTCGTCGACCCGGGCTTTTCGGAGCAATTCGGCCGGCAGGGTATCCATCATTTGCATGAGCTGTTTGAGCCGCAGATATTCTTCGGCATACGGCAAATCGGTGGGATTTGAGATGCGGGCGAATGTCTGGTTGACTTCGATGGCCGCATCACGGCGTTCGGCATTTGGGGATTTCATGCCGGCCATCAGTTCATAGAACAATCCCAGCCAGATTCTGTCGGCTGCAGCATCTGCATCGCGCAGTTCTTCGAGCCGCGAATCATCCATCTGAGACAGCGCCTGTTCAAAAGCATTCAGGCGTGCCTGGAAATCGGTGCCGAGTTCGGGGCTGGTGTCGCCAAAGGTTTTATCGATGACGCTTTCTACGCCCCGAAAAAGCCGCAGCAGTTCGTCGTCGCGCAAATCATCCAGCCTCAGCCGTAAAATCTTTTTTCCCATCCTGTCTCTCCAAAACAACCTAATTAAAACACCAAATCCAGATGCGGTTCGAGTTCGACCAGCATGCGGTTGAGCATCATCATGGGCAGCCCCTGAATTGCGGTCGGATCGTCGCATTCTATCGATGAAAACAGCCGCGAACCGCACGATTCGATTTTGAAAGAACCTGCGCAGTCTACCGGATTGTCGGCCTCGACATAACGCACGATCATCTCATCGCTCATATCGCTGCGAAAATGCAGAACCGCACGGTTCTGCCCTTCGAGTTTCTTCCCTCTGTACAATACAACGACGCTCGTTGCAAGTATCGGTGATTTCCCGCGCAGTTTCTGCAATTGCTCGCATGCGTTTTCGAACGTGCCGGGTTTTCCGACGAGTTCGTCGCCATCGACCAGCCCCTGATCGGAGGCAATAATGATGCTGTTTGGGTATTTGGCAGCCACGCTGGCCGCTTTGCCGCGTGCAAATTCGGCGATCATCCCGAGCGGATGCATGCCGTCTATCGGTTTTTCGTCGTATTCGGGGGCGACACATTCGGCATGAAATCCGGCTGCTTCGAGCAGCTGCTTTCGATATTTACTGGTACTCGCAAGAATGATGAACATATGGTTTACCTATAGAATGGGGAGCGCCAAAAAGACGGGGGGACGGGGCAAAGCCCCGTATCGGTGATAGGCGCGTATTTACTGGCAAACAAATCTAACAGCTTTTCAAGAATCTGTACACTGAATTTTTAAACACTTTAATTTACACTATCGCAACGCACACTACGGCACGTATTGAGTCAACAGCGAAACCGTGCGCCTCCGACACCACGCAACGCCCGGACTATCCTATACCCGGCTGAATCGTTACGATTTACCAGGTACAAGTCCTCAGCGGCTTTTGCTTCGCCAGTTTTTCTACTTTTGTACCAACAAACATATAGTCTGAGTCTTTAGCAGGAACGACCCAGGATTCCGGATAATGATTAAATGATTTGGCACCATAGAACATTTTATACATTATTCTCACAATTAATATATCCCAATTGTCAAGAGATTGATTAAATGAATACGCATTATAAAACATCTCGCTCATATCGGTAACATTGGAGACATTCCACTTCGCCAGGGGCTGATTGAATTTTTCGGCACCGAGAAACATGCTGCGCATATTACGAACGCTGGACACATCCCACTTTTCCAGTGGTTGATTGAATGATTTGGCACGGGCAAACATACCGATCATACTGGTCACATTGGAAACATTCCACTTTTCCAAAGGCTGATTAAAGGCGTAGGCATCACCAAACATATCATTCATAATTGTCACATTGGAAACATCCCACTTTTCCAGAGGCTGATTGAACGATTTGGCCTCCCAAAACATCTGGTTCATATCTCTAACATGCGAAACATTCCACTTTTCCAAAGGCTTATTGAAGGATTTGGCATAAATAAACATGCCACTCATATCAATCACGTTCGAAACATCCCATTTGTCAAGGGGTTGATTGAATTTATCGGCACTTCCAAACATACCTTTCATATTGGTTACTTTGGAAACATTCCAGCTCTCAAGAGACTGATTAAAGACGCTGGCATCATAAAACATTCCTCCCATATGACGGACATTCGAAACATCCCATTTTCCAAGGGGTTGATTGAATTTACCGGCATGTCCAAACATGCCACTCATATCTGTCACATGTGAAACATCCCATTTCTCCAGAGGTTGATTGAATTTACCGGCATGTCCAAACATACCAGCCATATTTGTCACATGCGAAACATTCCATTTCTCCAGAGGCTGATTGAATTTACTGGCATTTCCAAACATACCAGCCATATTTGTCACATTCGAAACATCCCATTTCTCCAGAGGCTGATTGAAAGATTCTGCCTTACAAAACATATGATTCATGTCTGTAACATTCGAAACATCCCATTTCTCCAGAGGCTGATTAAAAGATTCTGCCTTATAAAACATATGATTCATGTCTGTAACATTCGAAACATCCCATTTCTCCAGAGGCTGATTGAATGTACTGTCATAAAACATACCGGACATATCTGTGACTTTTTCAAGATTTGGCGATTCTTCAGGAAGATGATTGAGAATCTTACAATATGCAGCAAAGCCAAACATGCTTTGATATGAAAGATCTCCCCAATCATCGACAGACACTACTGCCTCAAAACTGTTATTATTATTATTGATATAATTTAAACAATATAAATTGGATTTTTGTTTTAGTTCATCATACGATAATTTGTGACATCGATTGATATCGTCTTTGCCAAATCGGCCATAAACATCAAAATGACCTGTACAAAGCCACATGCCAGGAATATCACCACGTATCCAGATTTGATGTTTACCAGTTTGACGTTTGTATACACAAGCCTGATTCCTTGACAAACCAGTGAATTCATATACGCCATCACCCTCACAATCAAGATCATATCTGGCTTCAGCCTGATCACCCATCGTGTTTATCTGAACGAGAATGCTTATATTTTCACTGGAATCGTCTTTGATATCCGTCGTGATCGTGTATTTAAATGGTTTACGGTTCGAAAAATCAGGCAGTTCCTTATTTGTCAATGAATTATTCTCATTCGAAACCGTCTGTTCTTCATTGTCTGGCAATGAGTTATCCTCATTCGAAACCGTCTGTTCTTCATTGTTATGTATTGATTCATTCTTGTCCAAAACCACCTGGTCGTCCACCTTCGGGGCACAACCGGCAGTAATCAAAGCAACCGTTAATAATGCATATAAGCTGAAAGACATGCGTTTCATGAACAATTTCCTAAAAGAAAAGGCTCTGTTATACAAGCATGGATATGTTTTTTCCTGGGCTTTGCCCCAGACCACGCTATCGGTTCTTAACAAATTTTTAAGAATCTGCACACTGAATTATTAATTTACACTATCGGCTTTGCCCCTTACTTTATCCATAAAGCGGGACGAACGCCAACTGCGACGGCATCTACGACTTCTCCGTAATCCATACTCCCATAAATGTTCACGAGCGCAGCATAGATTGAGGAATTGTCGGGCGACCGCAGCCACCAGTAAGTTGAATAGTGGACATTTGTATAATCACCATGCTGAACGATTATTTTGTCAAAAGTGTTCGCAATGATGGTTATACCATTAGCTCCGCGATAGGCATAGTCTGTGGCATAAGCTATCCTGGCTTCATTTGTATTTAAATAAACCGGGCCTTCGCAAGGTGTCATATTGTCAGGCGGTTCGTATCCTGCTTCACACAGGCTCAGCAAAAAGACTTTATCTTCAGTATCTTTGCCGCCTTCGGTACCAAATTTCGGATGATCCAAATTCATATTTGTCACCGTCTGAATGCATTTGAATTCTTCATTATTAAAGGCTGCCTTAATAAAACTATCTTTTTCTCCGGAATAATCCTCACCATCATCATTTGCATCTTTGCCAAAACCATTCAGCCACGAGCGCATGGTGCTTCTTTCCCACGTCATTTCAGTTCGCTTTATATTGTATGGTCTTGGCTCAAGCATCCATTTGGCGAGCAACAACACGCCTTTTTCATCGTCAACTGCCAGCACCTGCCAATCCAACGGCCATTCTACTGCATTGTTATCGCCATCCAGAAACTGTGGATAACGCCCAATCCGTATCTCATCGCCAACCTTTACGCCGTCTATCAGATCGCTGCATGTCGTACACGATTTGCCATCTGCAGCAAGGAAAGACCCTGCTTCACAGCCTTTGATAACGCACCGACTCTCTTCGCAGGAAATTGCCGTCGAATGCTTGTAATCCTCAATATCGCATGCATTCCCATGTTCTCCGCAGTTTTCATTATCATCTTTTTCACAGGAATTGTTGTAGAGATGATAACCTTTGCCGCATTGGCAAACGCCGCTCAGACACGCAAACTCGCCGCAGTTTCCGCCTTTAAAATTCTGATTGTTTGGTTCATCGCTGTCGCATAACCCCTGGGCACTGGCACCGCAGTATTTGTTGTCATTTTGGGGATTGAGACAGTTCCCGCCGCAAAATACATGTGTTGAATTCGGGCATCTGCATTTGCCATCTTCACAGCGCTGGCCGCCTGTGCAGGCGGTTCCCTTATAATTTGTGCTGTCTGGATCATCATCTGTACACAGTGCTTTTGCGCCGCAATGGTTCATACTCTCATTTGGATCGACACAAGTGCCTTCGCATGTGATTTCCCACGATTTGGCACATACACATGCACCATTGATGCAGCGTTTGTCCCCTTCACATTGCTCGCCGCGATAATTCCCGCTATTGCTGTCTGTATCGCTGCAAAGTCCTTTTGCGCCGCAATGGTTCGAATCATACGCCGGATCGATGCATTCCCCGTCACACATCACGTCCAGCAGCCGACCACATGTACATTTGCCGTTGCTGCATCTCTGTGAGCTGTCACATGTCTGCCCGCGATAGTTTTCGCTGTTTGCATTCGTATCGCTGCAAAGCCCGCTGGCACCACAAAACGCCATATCATAAGCAGGATCAATGCATTTGCCGTCACATAGAATATCGGTGCTTCTGGCACATACACAAGTGCCTTTTCGGCATATTTCTTCGTCACCGCAACGTTTTCCACTGTAATTATCACTCTCTGGATTTGGGTCATTACAAAAGCCGAGTGCGCCGCAGTGTTCATCGTTCTGGATTGGGTCTATGCAATTTCCGCAATAGACTTCATTCTCGTGGCAGGCTTCGTGACAAATGGGCCCATCGCTGGTTTGACCGCATGCCGGATAAGCAGGCGGGCAGTGCTGTGAATTTGAATACAACTCGAAGAATTCACCGTTTGGATCGGAAAAATCGCCGACGATTTCGCCATTTGTTTTGGCATATTGTTTTGCACCGGGACAGTCTTCAGCAAACTCCATTGGGTGTTTCAATGAACACCCCGCCAAACAACAGAATAGCAAAACTATCCAGAGATGATGCCGTTTCATATCACATGCTCCATGTGGTTTGGGGATGCGCCTCAATGGCAGGAATATTGGCAATGATCAATTCTGTGCGCACCAAGATCAAAGCAAATCACCGTTTTGCACAATTTTTTGTGCTTCTTCGAGAGAACAGCCCAGAATTTCGGCGACATAATTCGCAGTATCTGCGCCGAGCACCGGCGAATGTTCGTAGGATTGGCGCTGGCTTTCGCTCAATCTGACGGGCGATGCGATGCACTGGATGTCGCCTGCGACCGGATGCGGAATTGTCGTTACAATGCCGCGGGCTTCGACCTGCGGATGCTTAAGCGCCTGGGCCATATTGTTGAGCGGTCCGGCAGGAATTCCCGCTTTGTCGAGGATATCGCACCATTCGGCGATCGTCTTTTTACTTGCCGCATCGTTGAGGCATTTTTCGAGTTCCGGCCAGTGCTGCAGCCGCGAATCGTTCGTGAGAAATCGCGGATCTGTCGCCATTTCGGGGGCTTCGAGCGCATTGGCCAGCTTGATGAACAATGCATCGTTGCCTGCAGCGATATTGAAGAAACCGTCGCTTGCGCGGATCGTTGCGAACGGGCAGATCGTCGCATGATGATTGCCGATGGCCGTGGGCGGCACGCCGGTATAGAGACAGCGAGTGGCTGCATTTTCCAGTATCGCCATCAGCACATCGAACATCGCGATATCGACGTATTGTCCGACGCCGGTTCGCGTGCGCTGATAAAGTGCTGCAAGCACGCCAACTGCTGCAAAGACGCCGGTATCGACATCAGCCACGCTCATGCCGACTTTGTAGGGATGCTCAGAATCGGGGCCGGTGATGCTCATCATGCCCGTAAGTCCCTGAATAATCAGGTCGTAAGCGGGCTTGTGCTGATAGGGCCCCGTATGTCCGTAGCCGCTGCATGAGCAATAGATCAGGCGCGGATTGCGTTCGCGCAGCGTTTCGTAAGACAGCCCCAGGTGATCCATCACACCCGGCTTGAAATTCTCGACGACGACGTCGGCTGTATCGATTAAGCGCAGCAAAAAGTCGTGGGCTTTTTCGTTTTTCAGGTTTAGCTCGATGCTCTTTTTACCGCGGTTTACGCTCATAAAATAGAGGCTTTCGTCGTTTACAAACGGCCCATAGGCCCGCGAATCGTCACCTTTTTGCGGCCGTTCGATCTTGATCACTTCTGCGCCCAGATCGGCGAGCATCATGGAGCAAAAAGGACCGGCAAGAATGCGGCTGAAATCGACGACACGAATGTTATCCAATGCAAGCATATTCAATCTTTTCCGGGGTTTTGCCCCGCCCTTGGTGATGAGACATTTTGAACGCCGCAGGCGCTCCATATTCATAGCCCCCGGTTGGCGCGTTGCGACTGCCGGGGGGTAAGCGCATCATCCAGAAATGAACCCCGCAGGGGGGCCCACACATCGTGCGCTTCGTCATATTGAATGCCTGTGTGGCTATTTGAAGCTGCTACATTTTGCTTGGCGGCACCGGTGATACGCCATACAGCGCAATCACTTTACCCTCATCTTTGGGCAGCGGCTGCGGCTTTATTCGATTATCGGGATTCCTGATGATGACTTTGGTCACTTTGCTAAGCTGTTCCATGGGCACATTTATCTGCGCAAAACATGCATTGCTTTGCACCTTTGTGACCGTGAAATCGCCGTTTTTCACGATTTCGCTGCCGATATAGAGCTCACCTGCAGCGCCGACCTGAACGCCCTTATTTTTACCTGCGTTCAGTCTGAGGATGAAGTGATCGTCTTCGGGCGTAATCATCATCAGCTGAGCCGAAATGGCTGCCGATTTACCGGACGCAACCGGATCATCAGGTGGCGGGCCATAATAGGCCACCACGGATGCATCCATAAGTTCCGGCTCGGGTACATCGGGATCCAGACCAAATGACTCTGGCGGACCATAGATTGCCGTGGGTTCTTCAACGATTTCGGGAGAAATGTCCACGGGGTCTTCTTCGAAAGGCGGCGGGCCATAGACATCAAGAGGTTCTTCGTCGATATCGCGTGCAGAGGGAACGCTTTCTGGTTCGCTTACATCATTCCCTTCCGGCTCTGCAGTTTTGACCGGAGCCGGACCATAATAGCATTTTACCTCTTCATGTTTCATGCATCCGCTGCTCACAACGGCAGCAATGGATGTGACGACGCCAACAACCACTTTGAAAATGTTAGAGATCAGACGCATGGTGTTCTCCTCGCTTGCAAATGGCCAAAATTTGATATTTCAGCCAAACCGTGAAAAAGTATAGCGGTGATTTTGTTTTTGGGCAAACGATCATCACGCTGGAAATCGGTTATGGAAAATATCATCAAATTGCTGCTTGGATTTGCGTTTATCATATTGGTTGGACAGCTGGGATACCAGGTGTATGCGCAGGCCAATTCGCCGACCTATCTCAAGCTCAAGCAGGATTTGGGCGAGGTTGAAGCGGGCAACAGCAAGATTCGGGAGACGAACGATTTGCTGAAGGTGAAAATCGAGGCGCTGCGCACCGATCCGCGAGCAATCGAACGCAAAGTGCGTGATGAGCTGGGAATGGCGCGTCCCGACGAAGTGATCATCATGCTGAAGCGTCCCGAAGAACGACAGGTCGAGTTTGAACCCAAACCTGTCGAGGATGCGACTTAGTCTCCGTCGAGGCAGCCTGCTGTGGGTGGTTCGATCGATTTATGCAGCAGCGAGGGGATATTCTTGAGCACAGGGGCATCGTTCAAATCGGCCATACGTGTGGCATCCTGGATTTGAACCGAGACCAGATGCAGATGTTCAGCCGATGTGTCGTCGAATTCGGCGTTCACATCTCCATGCAGATCGAGCAGCTTGAGGGATTTGGGGAGATTGTCGAGTTCCATCCATCCAAGTGACGTGCAATACGATAAATCCAGCGCCTGCAGATGCGTCAATTGGGAGATTTCGTCGGGAATGGTGTCGAAGCAGTCGCATCCCGAGACATGCAGCACCTCGAGGTTTTTGAATGCCGAGATGCCGCGCAGATCGTAGAAATCGGCGCATTGTATAAACGACAGAGACCTGAGTGCGGCGCATTTTTTAAGATCCTGAGGCAGCGCCTGAATGCAGTGACAGCGTCGGAATGTGAGCGACTGGAGTCCCGAGACGGCGGTGAGGGCTCGGGGGAGTCTTTCGCCTTTGATATCACTTAGTTCGAGTTCCGAGACTTTTTCGCCGTCGAGCATGGAGAGCAGTGCATTGAGTTCGCGGCGTTCGTCTTCGATGGTCACTGTGACTTCGCTCTCAAGTTCGGCGCTTCTAATGGTTAGCAGCATAAGACCTCCGGATTTCTTTGAAATAGCACATATTGCGGCGGCGTATCGCAGATAGCCGCCGCGCCGGGGCGTATCGGCGCAGCCGATAGCCCGGCAACATACACACAAAAAGACCAAAGCATTTCTTTATGATGTCGGTTTGGATTCTTTTACCGCTTTACAAGATGCTTCATAAGCCTCTCTGGAAATACCAAGTATCCTCAAAGCCTCATCCAGACTGATATTCAGATGCGACATCAAATTGTGGCTGAATTCGTATATACTCTCATTCCGACCTTCATTCCGACCTTCATTCCGACCTTCATTCCGACCTTCATTCCGACCTTCATTCGACCACTTATCTTTCAAATACGCCAGGGAACCGCTCATTTTTACCTCCATGCTGCGATGCTTCAGGGAAATCGCGCGTTCGGAAATGCTCTTTATGATGTCGGTTTGGATTCTTTTACCGCTTTACACGAAGCTTCATAAGCCTCTCTGGAAATACCAAGTATCCTCAAAGCCTCATCCAGACTGATATTCAGATGCGACATCAAATTCTGGCTGAATTCGTATATACTCTCATTCCGACCTTCATTCCGACCTTCATTCCGACCTTCATTCCGACCTTCATTCGACCACTTATCTTTCAAATACGCCAAGGAACCGCTCATTTTTACCTCCATACTGCGATGCTTAAGGGAAATCGCGCGTTCGGAAATAATGGAATAGTGCATTTTACGGGGATCTGTCTGTGCCATGTCTCTGACCAGATGACCGATATCGTCATCACCTTTCCAGGCACCATTAATATAGATGATATACGCGCCAATGCCAGCATCTTTTCCATCCGGTCGAAAACCATTCAGCCAGTAACATGGCTGGTTCTCCCCGAAGAAGTCTGTTTTCGTAATAAAGATGACGTAACAATTCGGGCGAGCATCGTATTCGGAACCTTTGGAAAGCTCATATTGAGTCATCAGGCTTAAGTAGTGGAAGGCGCGTTTGGGAGATGCGCCACGGGAGTCGTATTGCACCTCGATATTATAGACCAGGCCATTGTCATCCCGGGCCCAGACATCAAGGATTCCCTCTTTTCCCGCTGAATTATCCGCATCAAACGGCTCCTGAACGCGGAGCTCTGTCACATACAGATCATTGCGTCCCAGGCAAATCCGAATGATGAGCTCAGCGCCTTCGGGATAATCCTTCATGAAACGCCTGAAGAACCAATCATCAAACAAAGTTGCATCGCGGACCAGCTGATCGTTTGGTTCTGTGTACTGCAGATTTTGCTCGTTTCCCATCACACACCTCATCATTTTTTGGAAGTGACCATTCACTTCACAGAATGATGCGTGTGACGAAGCGTTTGTGACTTAAAAAAGATGATTTATTTAATGTGTTGAATCACCTTGGATATAGTTTTCTGCCAGAGTGCCATGCAGTTACGGCTTATAGCTTATGGCTAATAAGCCATAAGCCGTAAGCCATAAGCCATCTGTATCCACGCTCGCCCAACAGAGTCTTGATTGTTAAATCAGCGTTTGATAGCAATCCAGATGGCGTTGATGGCTGCGGGCGTCATACCGGGGATGCGGCCGGCTTCGGCGAGGTTTGCGGGACGATATTTCTGGAGTTTGGTGAGCACTTCGGTGGTGAGACCGCTAACAGTCGTGTAGTCGAAATCGTCAGGAATCTTGCGGGATTCCATATCGACGAATGACGCGATGCGCGCGTTTTCGCGCTGGATATAACCGTCGAATTTGCTCGAAATTTCGACATTTCGGCGCACGGCTGGCGAAAACGACGCGATTTCGGCATTGCCCTGGACGAGCATTTCCATCGTGATCTGTGGCATTTTGAGGAGCTGTGCGAGGTTGCCCTGTTCGGGAATGAGATCGGCATTGGCAATGCGCGATTTGTCGAGATTTTTGACGTGCAGCTTGGCAAGACGATGCGTCAGGCGCTCGATATCCGCTTGTTTCTGTCGGCATTTGTCGTAGGCGTCATCCGGGAGCAGCCCGAGTTCGTGGCCATATTTCGACAATCGCAAATCGGCATTATCTTCGCGCAGTGAGAGACGGAATTCGGCGCGGCTGGTGAACATGCGGTAGGGTTCGTCGGCACCGCGCATGATCAAATCATCGACGAGCACACCGATATAAGCCTCATCGCGGCGCAGTACAAAGGGATCTTCGCCTTTTAGCCAGCGCACGGCATTGATGCCGGCCATGATGCCCTGGGCTGCAGCTTCTTCGTAGCCGCTGGTGCAATTGATTTGCCCGGCGAGGAATATTGAGGGAATGTCGCGCAAAGCCATGTTGTGCATCATCTGACCGGTTTCGATGGCGTCGTATTCAACGGCATAGGCCGGACGGATGATGTGGGCATTTTCGAAGCCCGGAATCGAGTGAACGAACGCAATTTGCACGTCGAACGGGAGCGACGATGAAATGCCTGCGGGATAGATTTCGTCGGTTTCAAGGCCCATGGGCTCGACGAAAATCTGGTGGCGATCTTTATCGGGGAATCGATAGACTTTATCTTCGATGCTGGGGCAATAGCGAGGTCCGATGCCGTGGATCGTACCATTAAACAGAGGCGAGCGCTCGCGTGCGGCACGAATGATATCGTGTGTTTTTTCGTTGGTATAGGTGATGTAGCATGGCACCTGCGGGAGCAGCGGCTGATCTTCATAAAAGCTGAGCCGTGTGATCTCGGCATCGCCGGGCTGGATCTCGAGCTTGCTGTAGTCGATGGTTCGCTTGAGCAATCGCGGCGGCGTTCCGGTTTTGAGCCGCTTGAGTCTGATGCCCATTTCGCGCAGTTTATCGCTTAACCGCACGCTTGCGGTATCTCCCGAACGACCGGCTTCGAAA
>JAEEGL014754870.1_pt1 | contig 27527 bp, 25 predicted proteins | sample 9134231 | NCBI WGS metagenome assembly JAEEGL01 (sample SAMN16246548, study PRJNA631951) | gut metagenome | biome: gut microbiome; feature: rumen; material: fiber-attached | host: Bos | place: Iran: Karaj | collected 2018-10
TCATTAGATACTTCTTCTAGTGAAATACCTGCTGATTTTCTTAACCCCATTAATATTTCTCCTGTCTTATGCAAAAGAAACCACTCCTTAATATTAATATAAAAAAAGAATAATCTTATAAGCCATGTTCTGTACCTCTTACGAGGCGGTAAACATTTATCTAGCATTACTGCTCCTTGTCTCCCTTATCATTCGTTCAACAAGACTCTCCTACCAAAATTTGGATTTCTCACTTGAGGGGCTTACCACGTTCCACCTTAACCGTTTCCAGTTAAGCTCGTCTCTTTGGCGCTTTATGGCTACTATAACCATGGTTAGGTTATCTCGCCGCCGTCAGTCTTACAACTGCCTAGGTTTTATCCTAGCACAAACACTACTTTCATCACAGAAAGTGTGAGCATGGACTTTCCTCAACACATTTTTCAGTGCAGCGTTTACCCAGATTATTCGTCTTTTCCGTATACTGTTTTTTCTAGATTTGAAATTCTCTTAAGAAGGTCAATATTATTGTAATTAGCATTTGGACCTGCTTGAGAAGTTTGTCTAGCTGAATCTATAATATTTTTCATCTTCATATTATCTGCTCTTAATTTTTCTTTATCTTCTTTTAATTGAGCATTTTCAAGTTGAAGTTTTTTAATAATATTAATAAATCCAGTATAATCTCTTATTATCATATCAAGATATTTATCTACTTCTTGAGGTCTATAACCCATAGGATCTCTTTTAAAATCTTTATTTAAAATATCTTGAGGTGTTAAATAGATTTTCTCATTATACATATATCTCTTTCCCTTCTTACATGGTTTATTTTAATCTTAATTCACGTCTTTGTCAATTAAACCACTAATTTATACCATAATAGCTAAGTATAGAATCAGCTATTGTTTCTGCTATTTTTTCACGATTATTTATAATAAATTTAGCATCTGTTTCATTATCATGATATCCAAGTTCTATCATTAGAGATATCATATTACCCTTTTCAATTGTGTTTGAGCCTTTGATATTATTTGAATACATAAGTTTAGATTCTTTTAATTTATTTAAATTACTATTAATTATATTAGATAAACTATAACTATTTGATGAACTGTTAGTTATAATTGTTTGAATTCCTGACTTATCATGTGAATCACTTGATGTAGTTTCTAGTGAAACAAGTAAATCAATATTATTGTATTCACACTCACTTAGAATATTACTATATGAAGATAAGTAATCATTTCTATACACTTTAATATTCTTTGAAGTAAGTTTCTTTTCAATAAGATCACTTACTAAGTTCATCTCTTTTCTTTCATTAGTATATGGAGTAACTCCAATATTATAGTATTGATTAGAAGATGCTAAATAAACACTTACATCTTTTTTATTTATCTTTAATTCATAAGTTTTAACATCAGAATGAATATCTTTATTAATTACTACAGTTTTAAGTGTAGTATTTTCATTTATAGTAATTGGACTTGAATAAACTAAACCACCATTTAATGGATCTGTTCCATCAATTGTGTAATAAATAGTTCCTTCATTAGTTGAATAAAGTTCTATTTTTTCACCCTTAGTTAAATGGTTGATATCTTTACTTACATATACTGGAGAAACTACAGATTCAACTTTAAACATAGTTGATGCTTTAGTTGAGTATTCTCCTAGATAAGCATTAACATTAATAGTATACATACCATCTTTAAAGATAGACTTATCAATTAATACTTCGTTTTCTTCAGTACTTGTAGTAGCTATTACATTTCCACTACTATTAACAATTTGTATCTCATATCTTTCAGCCCATGTTAAATCTTTAAACTTTAGATTTATTTCGTTAAGTTCTACTGTTGAACCATTTTCTGGACTAATTACCTCAGGAGTTTCTTGAGGGTACATATTATTATAAAGTTTTACTGTATCTATTAAAGTTTCGTTTTTAAGAAGTTCTACTACTAACTCTACTTTTTCATCTTTGAAGTATGATTCATTAATTTCATATACATCACTAGTAATAATATCTTCTTTAATTAGTTTATTTTCTATTAATGTATTATTATCATCATATTTATTCTTAGTTAATTTAATAGAATAATTCTTAGTATCTACAAGTCTAGATAAATAAATATAAGTAGTTTCATTATTTAAGAAGTTATTACTATCTTTAGTTAAATATACTTCTTTTTGATAATTAAACTCATATGTATTATTAGCTTTTCTAGATTCATCTTTTTTATTATAAGCATATACATCTAATTTATATGTTTCATTTTCTTGAATGAATCCAAAATCTTGAGTAAATTCATTTTTATCTATTTTCTTTTTATATAATAATTCATCTTTAGAATCATGAATTTCTACAATATAGTATTTAGAAGCTCTTACTTTATCAAAAGATATAGTAAAAGATGTATCTATAGTATTTATTACACTATTTATATTAAAACCAGTTAGTATTGGAAAAATACCACTATAAAGAATAATAAATGCTAGTAAAAATACGACAGCTAATATAGAAACTAGTACTGCAGAAACTTTAATCATTCTTTTCACTTTTATCAACCCTTTTATTATTTTAATAATAGCATTATTTAATTAATTTTTCTACAGCCTTCTTAATAGAAAGTTTTCCATAATTGTATGTTAAACTTCCTTGTTGGTAAGCGATGAATGGAGGTCTGATTGGACCATCACAAGAAAGTTCAATTGAAGAACCTTGTGTGAAGCATCCAGCAGCCATTATTACTTGATCATCATATCCTGGCATATCCCATGGAATTGGAGTTACATGTGAATCAACTGGAGATGATGCTTGAATACCTTCAACATATTTAATTAAATCTTCTTTATTACCAAATTCAATATTTTGAACAATGTCCGCTCTTATTTCATTATATTTAGGACTAACTTTATAATTAAGTTTTTCTAATACATAAGAAGTAAGAATTGCAGTCTTTAAAGAAGAAGCTACTACTGAAGGTGCTAAATATAAACCTTGATATAAACTTTTGTTTATTCCTAAAGTTGGACCTACTTCTCTACCTTCACCTGGTAAAGATAATCTTTCGGCAACTAAATCAACTAATTTTTTAGAACCAACTACATAAGCTCCGTTTGGTGCAATTCCTCCTCCTAAGTTTTTAATCAAAGAACCAACACAAATATCACAACCTACTTCGATCGGATTCTTTTCTTCAACAAATTCACAATAGCAGTTATCAACCATGATAATAGTTTCAGGTGATACTTCTTTAATTAGTTTAGCAACATTCGCAACTTTATCTATAGTAATAGATTTTCTAGTTGAGTATCCTTTAGATCTTTGAATTTCTATTACTTTAACTTTATTATTAGTTAAATATTCCTTGATAGCATCATAATTAAAATCATCATTAACTAAATCAATTTGAGAATATTTAATTCCAAATGATTTTAAACTTGAACCATTTTCTTTAATGCCAATTACTTCATATAATGTATCATATGGAAGTCCTGAGATAGATAATAGTTCATCTCCAGGTCTAAGTAAACCAAAGAATGTAACATTTAATGCATGAGATCCTGAGATAAATTGACTTCTTACTAATGCAGATTCAGCATTAAATACATCAGCATAAATACTTTCTAAAGTATCTCTACCTAAATCACTATATCCATATCCAGTAGTAGAATTAAAACATGCTTCTTGAACATTATTCTTATGAAATGCATTCATAACTTTTTCACTATAAATAGCTTCAATTCTATCTACTTTTTTAAATTCTTCTTGTAATGCGTTTTCAGCTTCTATAAATAAATTATTAAGATCCATAATAATCCCTCTTTTCGTTCGTATTATACAATAAAAAAGCATCTTTGTCATAAAGATGCTCTTATTTTTTTATTAGTGCTTTAAAATATGTAATATATGTACTTGATATTAAAACTGAACCAACAATATCAGTAAACCAATGTACTCCAGATATGTATCTTGTTAATACAATACTTACACCTAAGATAAGTAATAAAATATTAACTAATTTGAATTTATCTTTAAACATACTTTTGTTAGCAATTATTGCACTAATTGAAAAACATAAACTCATTAATGTGTGTGATGATGGGAATGATGCTTCTAATCCTTCATCTAAAATAACAGGTCTATAATTTAAAGTTAATTTTTCAAATAATATATATGTAAGTAAGATAACTGCATAAAAGCCAGCAAGAATATAAAGTTCTCTATTAATCTTTTTAAAACTCTTATTCTTTATTAATTGAATAAAACCGAAGAAAGCATATACTACTGGAATAAGTAATGCAACATAACCTAAGTATTCACTTATTTTATAAATTGTTTCATTATAATTAAATGTTAATTTAGAATTAATTGATGCAAAACCAACTGCACTATTTTCTGGTCCAATATTTGAAATATCTACTTTAGTAATAAGTATAGTAAATACAATACTCATTATTAATAATAAAGTACCTGTAATTAATAATCTTTTCTTCATAAAAATCACCAAAAGAATTATAACATCTTTCATTATGTTTTTAAACTTAAAAGTAGAAGATTACTCTTCTACTTCTGTTTTATCTTTCTTACTTGCTAAAAAAGAAATCTTATCTACGATAACTTCTGTTATGTATTTCTTTTCTTTGGTAGATTCATCTTCATAACTTCTATTTTGAAGTCTTCCTTTGATACCTACCAAATCTCCTTTTTTGCAATATTCACATGTATGTTCTGCGACACTATCCCAAAGGACACAACGAATAAAGTCAGTTTCAAAAACACCATCTTCATTCTTATATGCTCTTTGGACTGCTAAATTGATAGATGTCATACGATAATCTTCATCAGTTTCTTTTAAAGTTGGATTTTCAGTCAATCTACCAATTAAATAAACCATGTTGTGCATTGCTTTTCCCCCTTTCTGGTTACAAGATAACAAATATGAATTCTTAAATCAAAAGTCAGAACTTTAAAATTTAATGTTTATTTTTTATGAATTATTAACATGAATTTATATTATTTTTCATATCTGTTTTAAATTAATATACGAATAAAAAATATTGGTAGAGTGCATATTTTTTACACAAAGATTTTATTAAATGATATAATTATTGTGTTTAGGAGGAAACAAAATGAAAAAGAAAAATATTATTATAGGAAGTGTTATTGGAATCGAAACAGTAGCTATTATTGTTTTATCAATATTATGTATTACTGGTCATTTTTCTAAAATGCCAAAATTAAAGAACGGTGAAGATTTAGTTGTTTCATTGGGAACTGGAACTAAATACTCTGTTAACCAAGTTTATGATATGGTTAAAGATTCTTATGCATTACAAAAAATATTAGATAAAGTTGATGCTGAATTATTAGGAAATAAATATAAAGATAATGAAGAAGTTTCATCTTATATTGAAACTAAGATTGCAACAGCTCATGCTAATTATCCAGAAGAAGCTGACTTTGAAAAATATTTAAGTTACTTCAATTGCAATACTGAAGATGAATACAGAGAATATTTAAAGGCTGAAAAAGAAAAAGAATTAATTACTACTGATTATGCTAAAACAACTGTTACTGAAAAAGAAATTAAAAAATATTATAAAGAAGAATATGTTGGAGATATCGCTGCTAGACATATCTTAGTAAGACCTAAAGATAATGATACTAGTTCAGCAAGAAATTTATCTCAAGAAATCTTAGATAAGATTGATTCATTAGTAGCTGAAGGAAAATCAGTTAGTGATGCATTTGATCAAGTTACTAACGAATATAGTAGTAATGAACTAGTTAAAGCTGAAGATTTAGGATACTTTAACAAAGGTGCTATGGTTGATAGTTTTGAAACTGCAGCATTCAAATTAAAAGTTGGTGAATATTCATCAAGTCCAGTATATACTCAATATGGATATCATTTAATTTATGTATATGATCAAAAAGAAAAAGGTAAACTTGAAGATGTTAAAGATGATATGATTGAACAAGTTGCTAAGAAGAAAGTTGATGAAGATAAAACTAAGTTACAAACTAAAGCTTTAGAAAACTTAAGAAAAGAAAACAACTTTGAATTATTCGATTCAGAACTATCTAAACAATATGGTAGATACATTAATTACATGTTAAATAGTAAATAAAAGTCGATATAAATCGACTTTTTATTTTATTCTATAGTATAATAATTAACGAAAGAAGGTTACACATGAATAATAAAACATACTCATATAAAATAAGTGATAATCTTAAAGATGAAATTTATAATCATTATAAAGAAACATTTAAATTAAAGACTCCACCATACGCTGTATTTCAAAGTGATGATGGTGCTGGAACTATAGTTACTTTATATGAATCAGGTAAGATTGTATTTCAAGGTATTAGTGCTGATATAGATTATGACTTTTGGAAACAAAGAGAATTAATGGAAAATGATAGAGATATAGATGCTGATAAACCAGAGAATTCTATATTTAATCATACTAGTACAATTGGTAGTGATGAAGTTGGTACTGGAGATTACTTTGGTCCAGTTGTAGTTACAGCAAGTTATGTTCCTAAAGATAAAATTAAAGATGTTCTTAAATTAGGTGTTAGGGATTCTAAAAAGATTAACGATACTATGATTAAAAGAATTGCCCCTTCCCTAATTAAAAATGTAGTTCATGAAACATATATTATGACTAATGAAGAATATAATAATTTAACTAATAGTAATTTAAATAAAATTAAAGCAGTATTACATAATAAAGCATTATTTAAATTAAATAATGATCCTAAGAATGTACACTCTTATATAGTTGTTGACCAATTCTGTGAAAGAAATTTATACTATAACTATATTAAAGATGAAAAAGATATATGTAGAAAAATATGGTTTACTACTAAAGCTGAAGATAAATGTTTATCAGTTGCTGTTTCATCAATCATATCAAGATATGTTTTCTTACAAGAAATGGAAAAGTTATCAAGTAAGTATGGTGAACTTCCAATGGGTGCATCTGATAAAGTTGATGCTAAAGGTGCTGAGATAGTTAAAAAATATGGTTTTGATGAACTTAAGAAAATAGCAAAACTAAATTATAAAAATACAGAGAAAATAAAAAAGTTGGTTTAATACCAACTTTTATTTTGTAATAAATTCTAATGCTTTTTCTAATTGTAAATCCATACCTGTTTTATTAATTATAAAGTCTTTAGATTCTTTAACACTTATTCCAGGTGTAATACCTATTTCATCAATATTATTATGATTTGGAGAATACCATTTAGCTGTAGTGTATTTAATCATAGTATCATCACTTAAAGTAGATGTTACTTGTACTTTTCCTTTACCAAATGTTTTTTGACCAATTAATGTAGCTCCATATGATTCTTTAAGAGCAAGTGCAAGTACTTCACTTGCAGAAGCTGTATATTCATTTACTAGAACTACGATTTCATAATTTCTAGATTCATCACTTTTAGCTTTAACTGTTTTTTCACTATCTTTATATTCAAGACTATATAATACTTTATTTTTACTTATAAACAGATCTGCGATTGATTCAGCAGTATTTAGATAACCTCCAGTGTTATCTCTTAAGTCTATAATAAGTGAATCTATTCCAGTATGTTCAAGTGTCTCTAAACCATCTTTAAATTGATTATAAGCGTTCTTAGAGAATGATGATAAATATATATATCCTATGTTAGAATCACTCTTATTTATGATTCTGTAGTTAACTACAGGTAATGCTACATTCTTTACTTCAACATCGAATGATAATTCTTTAGAATCTCTTTCTACTACAATATTAACTTTGTTAGATTCATTAATCATTTTAGAAATATCATCTAGTGCTATTTCTCTTGTAATAGTTGTTCCATTAACACTTCTTAAAATATCATTTTTTTTAAGTCCTGCTTTGTAACTTTCTGAATCTTTAACAACATTATAGATTACATAGTTAGAACCATTATCATAAACAACAATCCCTATTCCTTTATATGAATCACTCAAAGAATCAGTTAGACTTTCAGTTTCTTCAGAATCTAAATATTTAGAATAATTCTCATTTAAATATTCAAGCATCCCATCGATTGCTGAATCAGCAAGATTCTTATTATCTACTTTCTCATAATATGTACTTGTTATTTCTTTATATGATTTAACTATATCATTTAAGTTCTTATCAAATACATTATTTTTAGTTACATTAAATACTATAAAAGTAGTAAAAATACAAACTACTACTCCAAAGATACTAGTAATAATTAAGAGTTCCTTCAAGGTGAAAGTATTCTTATGTTCTTTGTTATTTAACTTATACTTATCCTTGAATTCTTTCATTATTACCACCCTAACATAAGTATATCATGAAATAAAAAAAGAAGATTAAAAATCTTCTCTTTTAGTTAAAGTATTTAATAATGGACATGTATGAATCTTTATTGATAATGTATAAGTATAATCTTTAGAAACATATATTGTTTTTAATTTAGGACAAAGGGATGCTATATTAGGGTTTATTTGTTGAGTCATAAATGATAAATCTATCATTTCTAGATCAGGACAATTATAAAACATATCATCATATTTTAATTTACTTTTAGTATTCTTTTTTGGCTTAAATGTAATACTAGTATTTACCACTAAATGATAAAACATTTTAGAAACATTCTCTGCAGAAGACATATCAAAATTAGATACATCAATAGCTGTAACATGCATTCCATTAAACATTAAATTAAAGTTTTTAACTTTACTTGTATTAAAACTGGTCAAATCTAGTTTTTTAACATTACTGGTTCCACAGAACATATAACTCATATCAGTTACGTTTGAAGTATCAAAATTTGAAACATCTAATTCTAAAAGATTAAAATCATTTTGAAATAAACCATTCATTTCTTTTACTTTCGATGTATCCCATAAAGAAACATTTAAATAAGTTATTGTCTCACAACCACAGAACGTTCTATTCATATATTCAACATTTGATGTATTCCATCTGGTTACTTCAAGATATTCCAACTTTTTACAATTACCAAACATATCACTTATATCATTAAAGTTTGAAGTATCCCAATCAGATACATCAAGGCTTATTAAACTTTCACAATATCTAAAAACACTTGGTGCATATGAGACACCCGAAACATTCCATTTAGCATTTTTAATTTCTTCAAGCATCCTGTCTTCAGCAAACATTGAACTAATACCACTACAATACTTAAAATCAAATAAATCTAAGTCTATTGTTTTTACATTTGGTAAGTTAGAAAACATATCACTACCATCATAAAAATATATTCTATCTCCATTTGTACCAAAATAAATTGTTCCTTTATCATACCATAGATATGTTTCTATACCAGAATTATTAGTATCTTTAGGATTCAAATTAATATACATTCCACTATTATTTATATAATTAACTGTTTTAATTTCTTTAACATTTGCTGCACCACCAGCAAGATTTTTTATAATTTGATTAATTGTGTTACCTGGATAAATAATGTTTTCTTTTAAATCACCTAAATAATATCCTGCAAGTGCACCTGTATAATCATATTCCATACAAGCATGGCAATCAGGGATTAATCTACAAAATCTATTTAAGTCTGATACTTCTCTCCATTTTGAATCATTATATTTATATACTCTATCATTTATATTAACATCGCTATCTATTGAATAAGAATCAATTATAAATTCTCCGTTATTTAATGTAGCATATATTTTTTGGTTTTTACTATCTCTAATAATAAATCCTTCATACTCACTTTTAGTTCCAATTTGAGCAAGTACTACAGGAGTAACTCTAGCTATTAAACATAAATCTAATTCACTATTATTATATGCTGTTTCATCAAATAAGCTTTCAGCTTGTAACTTAGTAAAATCTCTTTGAACTTGAGCAACAAATAAATTTTTCTTTGCACCTGGTATTACATTTAAAACTGTTGGAACTGCAATTATAAGAAGTATTCCAAGGATAATTATTACTGCTAATAACTCAACCATAGTAAATGCTTTTTTATTATCATAAGTATATATTTTATCCATATACAATCACCCTATTTTAATTATAAAATATTACGCTTAATAATTAAATAAAAAATAGAAACTTTTCAGTTTCTATTTCTTCTTTGTAGTTGTTGTAGTTGTTTCTTCTTCGCTTAGTAATTTACCAATTTCATTCTTATCAGTAATGAATGAAGAAACTTTCTTTTTATTAACTTTAATTAAAGTAGTTTTAGTAATAACTAATTCATCACTATTTTTTGGTTTAGTATTTTCTGTTCCATTTGGATCATAATACTTTTTGTTCATTAAATCATTTAATTCAACTTTATATAAAGGTACTGCAGAAACATTATATTTATTAATAAATTCTTCTGCAAAAGCTTTTTCATCAGTATTATCTGCATCATAGAATAATACGTAATATGATTTATCACTTAAGCTTAAGAATTCACTAGCTAAGATTAACTTAGAATCATATTCTGCTTCAGTTGTAGTTGTAGTTGTTTCATCTTCTTTTAAATCTTTAGTAACAAAGTTTCCATTTAAGAAGAATAATAATCCTACGAAAATACCAATAATTACTACTAGTACAATAAATCCTTTAACTTTATTATATTCTTCATTAGATAATTTAGATTGTTTTAATTCACTAGTAATAAATACAACTTCCTTTTTTTCTTTTTTAATATCATTATTTATCTCTTTTTTCTTTTTCATCTTAAATCACCATATTCATTATACCATAAAATCGTTATATTTTATTTTTTATTTTCTTCTTGAGACTCAAGAATCTCATTTAATTCTTCAGTATAATCCTTAATCTTATCATTATTTACTTTTAATTCTTCTTCTAATCTTTCATTTCTTATTTGTAATCTAGAAATACTAGTAGCTAATTCTTTAATCTTGTCTTCCATAATATGTTTCACCTATGTCGTTTATTATAAATAATTAAATAGTCATATGCAATAAAAAATAAACTAGAGAACTAGTTTATTTTATGTTAGCAACATATAACTTATCATCTTCTTTAATGATAGTTAATTCAATGCTTGATGGATAATCAAGTTTCTTTTCATATTCAATACTTACCTTTGCAATATAAGCATCATATTTTTTATTAATAGATTTATCACTATCAGGTTTATATTCAAATGTTCCTGTTTTAATAGAAACATCTACACTCTTAACAACTGGAAGACTTTGTTTTCTTGTTCCTTTAGAATTGTCTTCAAGATTATTATAGATAGTATCTTCAACTTTAAGTGAATAATTATCTACATTTGCAGGATAAATAAATTCTTTTCCACCAACATCATATTTATTTATCTTATTATCCATTGTGAATAAATCTATAGTAAATAATTTAGCTATTGATTTAGCATAAGCTTCAAAGTCTACTTTTTCAGATTCAAGATTAGTCTTTAAAATATTAAATTCAGTTTTATAAAGTTCAGTATCCATATCATCTAAAGTATAACCATACTTTTCAAGTGTACTTAATGTTTTCTTTTCTACTGTTTCAGTCTTTTTATCATCACCCTTAAATAAGAAGATAAGAGCAAGTGCAATAAGTACCATTACTAGTAAAATAATTACACTAAATACTACTGCTTTTTTAACTAATGGATTTTTTTCTTTCTTTTCTTTATTTTTTTGTGTTTTCAAGTATATCACTTCTTTCTTTTTGTTCTCTTAATAAATCATATACTATTATATCATTACTTATTTGCAAGATATCTTCTGTATATTTAATTCTATCACTAATATAGTCTTCATCTAAAGTTAATTTAGATGTTTTTAAATCATCAAGTAATCTATAAGAACCTTTAGAACTTGTATAGTATACTTTATCTGTTATAAAGTTACCATTTGGGAATACTATAATATTACCATTATTAATATTAAATATATCATTTCCTAAGGCATATATAGGTTTTAATCCTAACATATTAGAAATTGTTGGTAAGACATCTATCATACCCATTGGGTATGAGTATGTGCCGCTTAGTGTTCCATTAGGTGTCCATATAATTAGAGGGACTTTCTTAAATAACTCAAATTCAGTTTGATCGAAATCAATGTAGTTTGGATTATCTTTCTCATAATCCTCCCCTGTTTCTCTGTTGAAGTTAACAAAATGACTGAATTGTTTTCTACCAATTTGAGCAGCATGATCTCCATAAAGAACAAATACAGTATTATTATATTTATCACTTTGTTTAACATATTCTATAAATGAACCTAATTGTGCATCTGCATAATGGGCAGCTTGTAGATATCTACCTAGAGATTCCATATTATCACTAGCTAAATAGTCATATACTATTTCTTTTTTAGTTACTGGATCATATTTACCAGTATGATATGTTAAATCTAGAGAATCAACACCTTCAAGGTATGTTGGATCTTGCCATGGAGTATGATTAGATAACATAATTAATGTTCCCATATAATTATCATACTTATCATCTTCGTCTATCATTGCTTGAATCTCTTCAAGTTTAGTAGCTGTTTGTCTAAAGAATGATTTATCTGATAAACCTAAACCTACGATTTCATCTATTTCATAATCATCTTCAGAGTAGAATCTTTGATATCCTAAATATGGATACATTTTATCTCTATTCCACATAGATGCTTTATTACCATGCATTGAGAATGTGTAATATTTTTTATCATTTAATAAGTTCTCTAATGTTTGATATTTTCTATTGTAGTAAGAAACAAATACTGTACCACTTTGTACTGGCATTAGAGATGTATTATAAGTAAATTCTGCATCACTTGATGTTCCTACGGATACTTGTGAATAGAAGTTATTAAAATACATTGATTCATTAACTAATTTATTTAAGTTAGGTGTTACTTCTTCACCATTTATTTTAAGTCCAATAAGGAAGTTCATTATACTTTCTAAGTGAACATTAATTACATTATATCCATTTAATACATTAGTATATTGATTAGAAGTTTCTTTATATGGATGTGTTTTATAATACTCTACAAATCTATCATAAGCTTCTTCCCTACCGAAAAGAGTACTTAAATGAGTAACTGTAGTTTGAATAATATCATTTACTTGATAAACTATGATTCCAAATCTTTCTACGATATACTCTCTATTCCATTGTTTAGTTAGTCTTGATACATCCTTGGGTTGTAATGTAGAAATACTCATAAATAAACCTATTACTCCAATAATAAGAACATTACCTAGAAGTTTTCTACTTGTTTCTACTTTTTCAACATAATTAAAATAATCTTTTTTCTTAAGATATATATGTAGAACTACAAAAATAATTGGTCCTAATAAATAAAGAAAATTAGTATAATCAAGTTTTGAGAATACTGCATCTGTTACTTCTCCAGTTTGTCCTAGAGATTCAAGTAATCCTACAGAAACAAAGTTAGTAAAGAATTTAAAATAAATACCATTTATAAAATTGATAAGAGTAATAATTATTAACATGGTATTCCAATATATATGTTGTTTTTTAACTTTAAAGAAGTAACCAAAACTACCTATGATCATTACACAACTAAAATCAAAGGCAAAAGCAAGCATATTAAATCCTTCATTAATTGTATACTTTCTTACTAAAGAACAACTAATAAGACTTAATATTAAAAATGCAAGAAATTGTCTATTATAAAGACTAAAGTTATATAAATCATTAACTGTTTTATTAAAGAATTTTTTAAAATTGAAATTAATGATTTTCTTTTTTAAATCTCTCATTCTTTTTCTCATATGATTAACCTCTTATCTTCTTGATTATATCATGATATAAAGAAAAAAAGTATATAGGAAAGAAAAAACAAGTTATGCTTGATTTATATTAATTAATTTGATATATTAATTGTGTTATTGAAACGCAGGTGTGGTTCAATGGTAGAATGCGACCTTGCCAAGGTTGAGACGGGAGTCCGATTCTCCTCACTTGCTCCATTTGTAAAAATCGTCGGAACAACCGATGTTGAGATAAAGCTTAATTCGAAAGAATTAAGTTTTTTTGTGTCTAAGAAAGAATTTTACTTATGATTAATATTATTAGTAAGCATTAGAGTTTGATGATAAATTAAAAAAGAAATTGAAAAATCAGACTAACTACACTACTTGGCAAAGCTTATCTAGGACTAAGTTTTTCTTCTAGAAGGATGAACCTTTTTATATGTTATTTATCTTAATGCTAGTATTATCAATATACCATATACAAGATTTTTCGGTTTAGTAAGAATTTAACCTGTTGCATATAGTTAAATATACAAATATCATTCTGAAAAAAGCTATTAGCACTGATAACTAATAGCTTCTCAAATTATTATCTTTTTTTATTCTATGTCCAGTATCATCATATTCTTGAAGATATAATTCCGTTAATGAACTGGAGTTTTGACATAATTCTCCTCCAATATAGTCAATATTGCCAAAATCTGTTATTTTTGAGTCTCTAAAATCCGCATTTCCACCTATTATTGTTAAATTCCCTAAGGATTGGAATTGGGAAAATCTAAAATATGCATCTTCACCTATTGTTGTTAAATTTCCTAATGATTGGATTTTTAAACCCCAAAACATTGCATCTCCACCTATTGTTGTTAAATTTCCTAAGGATTGGATTTGGGAATTTCTAAAATCTGCATCTCCACCTATTGTTGTTAAATTTCCTAAGGATTGGACTTGGGAAATACTAAAATATGCATCTCTACCTATTGTTGTTAAATTTCCTAATGATTGGACTTGGGAATTTCTAAAATCTGCATCTCTACCTATTGTTTCTAGGTTTCCTAAGAATTGGATTTCAGAATAGTTAAATTTTGCATCTCTACCTATTGTTTCTAGGTTTCCTAATGATTGGATTCTTGAATCCCAAAACAATGCATCTCTACCTATTGTTGTTAAATTTCCTAATGATTGGATTTGGGATTTACTAAAATCTGCATCTCTACCTATTATTGTTAAATTTCCTAATGATTGGATTTGGGAATTCCTAAAAACTGCATTTCCAATCACTACTTTATAAGGACATACTTTTAAATTACTATATTCCTTATCGGCAAAATTTACATCTCCACATAACATTTCGTCTTCTTTACAATTATAATATCGAGCTATATTTTTACTTATTTTTGGTAATAAACTTCTTAATTTTTCCATATTTGTATTTTCACTAAAGTGTGCTTTATACTCATAATCGCCGAAGTAATCTTCGATTAATTTTTCAACATCATCTTCTTTAAATGTGTCATTTTCAATATTATGAATATATGTTAGAAGTCTTTTATTCCACTCTTCCTTTTTTAACCACTTATCACCATTTTTTATCTCTTTATTGTTCTCTAAGAATGATATTGCTACTTTTCTATAATCTTCTTCTAGTTCTTGTGCATTACCATTCATTATTCCTCTTACTTCATCTATTTCATTACCATTCATTTTAACCGCTATGTGTGGTTTATTATCATTATCAACAAACACATAAAAGTCTCCTTGTGCTAGCTGTGATGATGCTAAAGTTTTTGTACACCATGGTGTATCTTTTACAAGAGAAGATAATTCTTGAGCATTCTTTATATAATTATTAGAATCAGTTGTTTTTCCGTCAAATTTTATCCAACGTCCCATTTCATATACATCAACATTATCAATAGATACGTTATTCTTTTGAGCAATTGTTTGGTTAAATATTTCTAGTCCAGCAAAATATAGATTAGCAAAGTTATTATAATCATTTACATTATTATATATTAGATTTAATACGGCATCATTCAAAGTCATATGACTTGCAATACTTTCATGCATATTTCTTTTATTAACAATTGTTTTTTTGCCATCTTTTGTATCTAACTTATACGTCTTTGATAATGTTTCTCTTAACATTAATACTTTAAATGAATCTTCATATTGTGCTTCCTTTATATAATCTACTATATGCTTATATTCCTCGTATAATTGTTTTGTAAACTGATTAGCTAGTTCTTCTAAAGCTTGTTTTCTATAAATCTTTAAATGCGAAATAACTTCGCCTCTTGACTCTAATGCTTTTAACTCACTTTCATATTCTCTAATCACATCTTTACTTTCTGGGTTTATTATAAATTCATCTTGATGTAAATTATATAATCTTTCTAATTCCTGTTTGATATCTTCTTTTATTTTTTCTTTTCTTCCTTCTTTTTGTGGTAATACATGTTCTTTTCCATCATAAAAATTTAAGATAAATAATTTATCCCATTTAGATAGATTCATATTATCAATTTGACTAGTTAAACTCAAATTCAAGTATCTCTTTTGTTCAAGTTTTTTTGTTATTTCTTTTAATACATAATCTCCGATTTTTAAACCTTGATCAAATTTAAAAATATAATTACCTATTAAAATATCTATTACGATTTCTATATCTATTATTCCATTTTGTATTTCTTCTTCTGTATATAAACCACAGTATCTTAAATAATATTCACTTCTTATTATGTCTAAATTTTCCTCATTTAATTTTAATATTTTTTCTTTTATTTCGCTAAATGTTTCATCATTTTCAAAAAAATGTAATAATTCATGCTTATTAACTTTTTCTAAATCATCAGAGTTTTCATTTAAATAAATTGTATTATTTAAAGAGTATCCTTCTATTTCAGTGTCAGTAAAAAAAGATGTATTTAAACCAAATTGCTTATTAAACTCTATTATCTTTTCTTTCATTCATTAACCTCAATACTTCTTCTTTTGTCTTTCCACTATCTAATAATCTCTTTATTTCATTTTGTTTTTTTAAATACTCATCTTTTTTATTTAATGGAACCCTAACTAAATTTCCATCATAACTTTTTACTATTACCGTTTCTTCCATCGTGAAAACTCCTTTTAATAAAGTATATCACACGCTGAAAACGATTACTATTTAAATGATTTTAAAGTCTATAAAAAATTTAAATACTGACTTAGCTAAATATGTAAATGCAAGTTTAAAACTTACATTACAGCCTTGAATAGCAATCACTTTTATTAACTTACATTTACTTCTTTAAGCAATATGTAAGTATCAAGTTATTTACTCTTTCCCTATAATGTGAAAGATTTAAATTTGATATGTTTAATATGTAATTAAGTTTTATCTCGTTACATTTGTAGTAAAATGTTTCTCAAACGAGATACACACTTGCTCCATTTGTAATTAAAAACTAGTCTTATGACTAGTTTTTTTATTTATAAATTACTTACTTTTACCTTCAGTTAAATCATTATTAACTATATTATTCATCATTGCAAACATATTTTCTTTATTTAAGTTACCTTCTTGTTGAAGCGTTAAAAATGCATTAACTATATCATCTTTATATTGATTCATTAATTCGCTTAAATCACTTAGGCCATTATTTTCGAATGATTTTTTAATTAATTCATCTCTTGATATATCATAATAAGATAATAATGAATGAAACGTTATATATTCTTTGTCTACTTCAGATAATGAATTTTTATAATTTAAAGTATTAATATTATATAGTGGTAGATTCATTTCTGCAGAAAGATTTATTGCTTCCTGATAATCTATATTTAAATCATTTTCTCCAAAACCAATAAGTGCGATTGCACAAGGTTTAGAATTAACTAATATTTCATTATAACTACTTGAAGAATATAAATCTTCTTCTTTTTTAGTGGCCCTACTTATACCTATTTCTTCTAAAACTTTAGGTGTGGAAAGTTTTGTTCCCTTTTCTTTATTAACAGAATCACTTCCAAATACATTGGAAGAAAGATCATAAGCACTAATCATTTCTATTTGTGAATCATTAGGATATATAAAACCAATTCTTCTTGTTGAACCTAAATAAGTTGCTATAAAATTCGAACTAATCATACTGCAAGAAGAATGTCCAGGTCTATTCATCAATGCATTAGCTTGATCTCTTAATTTTCCACCAGTTATATTTGAGAATAAGAATCTAAACTTACCTTCTTCATCAATATTATTTGTTAATGATCTTTCCCAAATAAATTTAATAATATCATTATATTTTGTTTCAAGTTTTTTTAAATCAGCTTTACCATTATTTAATTTGACAATATCTATGATTACTTCTTTAATTTTATTATCATCTATAAGTTTTCGATAATCATTGTTTTCAATTAATGATTTTAACGACTCTTCTGCCAAATATAATCCTTCTTTTCCTTGGATATCTTTATACTTATTAACAATGAAATTCAAGTTTTTAACATTATTTATATAATTATTAAATACATTGAATATAGATTCATATTGTATTTCTATATCATTAGAATCTATAGGCATATTATTAAGTGTTTCTTTTATACTTTCTAATTCGGGTGCATTATTAATTATAGAAGATTCAAAACCATGTTTTAATCTTATTACGCCAATCACAGATAACAACCTATTATATAAATTTTCTAGATTATTCTCATCAGATTTTTTTATTTCTTTTTCCATAAAAACAAGATAGTCCATATCATTATAAAATTGATCACTTTCTTCATATTGCCATGTTTCCATTGAAAATGAATTAATTAAATCTATAATTTCATTCTTTGACATAATAACTTCATCCTATCATCTATGATAATTATATCGTTATTCTGATAAACTATAATAAATAAGCCTTAATGTTTTACAATTATATGTAAATAAAAAAGAAGACTAATAATCCTCTTTTTATAATTACTATTTCATTCTTTTTTTATCTACATTATTAGATTCAGATAATACCGAACTAAAATCTTTCTTAAGTTGTTCCTCATCAGACAAATCAAAATTATAATATTTAGTCTTAGCAATAGTTGGAATTAATTTTAGAATATCCATCATACTTTGTAAATTTACTAAAGAATTAAGTGATTGTCCAGGATTATCTTTAATCTTCTTTCTTAACCAAAGTCGTACTAAAAATGAATTAACATCTTTATAATTACTAATTAATATTTCTTTAGAACTATGATTTAAATGTTTGTCATATATATGTTTATTTAAAAAATCCAATTGATGTATAAAATTATAAACTTCTTCTTCAGAACTATATGTCTTTAAATAATCTATTAAACCACTTAGATTTGCATTGAAATATAATGATTGCATTTTTTCTTTTCCTATAATTATTTCAAGAACCTTTGCAATTCTTTTTTCATATACATAACTATTTAATGTATTGTATTTTCCGAAATATTTTTCTGTAAGATATTGAGTATATCCTTCGTTTAATCCTTCTCCAATTCTTTCATTATTCTTAGTTATTTGATTAAAACCACAATAAATCATACCAGTTTCTTCATTTATAATTGTAGAAATAACATGAAATAATTCATGATAAATTGTAAGTTTATAATTATTTTTAGATACTTCAATCGTATTATTATCATGATTATATTGTCCTGCAGTATGATTATTTGTAATATAATTTATTAATCTAAAATCTTTATTTTTTATTTTTAACAAGTAAATATTATTTGCAAGTATTGCAGGATTAATTTCTGGTATATTGTCTTTTACAACATTTATAAAATTCATTATTGAATCGCCATATTGCTTTTTTAAAACTAATTCTTCTTTAATATCATCATATTTTCTTATAGCCTCAGGCGGAAGTGACAAAGTTTTTACTCCACTTATTTTAGAATCTTTTTTTAATTTATAATTAACTATTATATGTTCACTAGCAGAATAAGAAGAATAATATACTATTGTAGGAGCTAGAAAACGTATAATAGGTCCAAAATCCATTTGTGATAATTGAGCAAAAAAATTAGATATATCTTCACTATTCATTTTCTACACCATTCATACTTTCTAAAAAATTTTCAACTTCAGCCCAATCTTCATCACTAACAATATTTTCTAGTTCTCTTTCTGGTTCTTCTGGATAATAGATTGAAGAATAAATATTTAAACTGTTTGTTTCATCATATTTATTATCTGTATAAATAATATAATCTTTTTTAGTTTTAAGTGATTTAAATACATATAGTATTTCAAATTCTCGTTCTTCACCATCAATAAAAGCTTTAAAAGTATTTTTTTCTGTTATCATAATATCTCCTTATTTTTTTGATATCGAAATGTTTTTAAACATGTTTTATTTAATTTTTTTACTTGATTACATTTTTCATCATTTAATAAAATGAATTCTATTACAATTATATTTATAAGTCAAATTTAATCATTAAGATTGTATTAATACTAATTCTTCTTCTGTTAGTTCTCTTATTTCACCAAGACTCAAATCTTTAGGAAGATAAAATGAACCCATACATATTCTATTTAGTTCAACAACTTTAGCTTTGTAGCATCCAAACATTCTTTTTATTTGGTGATATCTGCCTTCTTTTAAAGTAACATTACATGTTTTATCTCCAGTGATATCTAGGATGGCTGACTTACATTCACCATCACTTAAGTTTACACCTTTAAGGAATCCTTTTTTCATTTCTTCAGTAACCGGAATATCTAATGTTACTTCATAAATCTTTTGAACATGTTTCTTTGGAGAAAGAATATTATGTGCAAATTCTCCATCATCAGTGATTATCATTAAACCAGTTGTGTCTTTATCAAGTCTACCCGCAGGAAATAATTCTCTATTCATATATTCATCAGGAACTAATTCAAGAACACTTCTTTCATTCATATCTGTTGTAGATACAAATCCTTTAGGTTTATTTAAAACTAAATATATATTATCTCTTGTATCAATTTCTACCCCATCGATTGTAATGGTTACATTATCATTAAATTTATCTTCAGGTTTTTTAACTAGTTCGCCATTAACTTCTACTAATCCATTAGAGATTAGTTTTTTTATTTCTTTTCTACTGTAGTCTGTATGTTCTGATATTATACGATCTATTCTTTTCATAAACACTCCTATCTATTTTTAAAAGTTGTATATACTAGGTCTTCGATATTTAGATTTATATTCTTATCTATTTTATTGGAAATAAGAGTTAAGTATTCTATATTTCCATCTCCTCCTCTGATTGGAGAAGAAGTTAAATTCTTAATATAGAATCCTTTATCATTAAAATATTTAATCATATCTTTAATAATATCTATATGTATTTGTTTATTTAAAATAATACCTTTATATTTATCTGCGATTTCTTTTCCACATTCAAATTGAGGTTTAATTAAACAAACCATATCTAATTTAACATTTTCTGATGCTATTTTATCTATTATTTTCTTTAAAGAAATAAATGAAACATCACATACTGCCATATCTATATCTTTAAAGTAAGAACTCTCAAACTCTTTAAAATTGGTTTGTTCATGAAGATCTATTCTTGGATCATTGCTTAATGATTTATGCATAAGATTAGTTCCTACATCAACTGCTACAATGTGAGATGCACCGTGTTTAAGTGCACAATCACTAAATCCTCCGGTAGATGAACCAATATCCATTACATTAAGATTTGTCATATCTATATTAAATGTATTTATAGCTTTATCTAACTTTAATCCACCACGAGATACATATTTAAGTTTATCATTTTCTTTTATTTCTATTGAATCTGATTCACTAACCATATAATTAGATTTATCTATAACTTTTCCATTAACTAAAACAAGTTTTTCTTTAATAAGTTCTTGTGCTTTAGTTCTTGATGGAACTAAAGATCTATCAACTAATTCTTTATCTAATCTCATAGTAAACCTCCGTTAAAAACTGTTTTTAATTATAACATACTAACAATTAAATTATAACAAATAATAATTTTTAAGTATTATTTATTAAAATAATAACTGTAAATAAAAAGTGATGACTTAAAGTCATCATTTTTATTTGAATTCAATTTCATATAGATTATTATCTGAATCAATCATACCATTATGAATTTCATCTGATGTGAAATAAATATATTCATTTCCATCTTCAAGTTCAATAGTACTAAATGATGTTAATTTAGGAACATCATATTCCTCTTTAATATAATCATCTATGTATTTAGAATTATAATAATTACTCTTTAGATAAATGATTTTACTATTATCTTTATCATAAACACTTACTATGTAATTATCTTCATTATGAATTACTAATAATTCATTTTCTGAAGATGTTATTCTTACTTTATCTTCATTAGCATTATTAACTAAATAATAATCGTTATCAATTACTTTGATAGTATAACTATTATATCTATCTGCTAACTCATAAGTATCATAATGATAATTTCTGATTGAATAATTACCTTCGACTACTTTTATTGGATATACCTTACATACCATTGAACTTGTTGGTATTGTATATTCAATTAAGAAAGTTAAGAAAATACATATAATTATAATAGCTTTATAAAGTGATGTATTTTTCTTTGTTTCTTTAATATCTTTTTCAGTTAATTCTTTTACTTCAGGAAGTAATTTATATGTTTCTGTTTTTCTTAGATTATATTCACCAAGAACAATATATATTACTAATAGTAATACAGAAATAATAAATAATTGGTTCGATGACTCTCCCCCACCTGTACATGTTTGATAAGGTGCTATTTCACTCAACATTAAGGAAAAATCATAAAATGCATGTATAAATATTACTGACCATATATTTCTTGTTCTATAGAAGACAGTTCCAAGAAGGAATCCTATTCCAAGAGTTTGTATTATTTGAGTAAATGTTTCAAATAAAGTTTGGCCATAAAATACATTAGTAATGTGCATGCATCCAAAGACTATTGCTGATAAAAGTACAGATAATCTTACATGTTTATAATCATATCCATATCTTTCAATAAACTCTGTTAATAACCATCCTCTACATAGAAGTTCTTCTGCGATACCTATTAATATACAATAAATTAATAATCCACATACATCTATAAAATTATAATATAAAGCATTAGTAAAAGATGAACGAAAAGCAAATAATGCAATAATAACTGGTGGTAATGCTAATCCAAAAGATTTCCATATACTTAGTCTCTTTCTTGATTTAGTGAATATATAACTATTACCTGCAAGTAATAATACTACTAAAATAGTTAATATCCATAATGATTCAAGAATTATTCCTTTACCATATTTTGAAGTTGTAATAATTGAATAAGCACTTGAGTATGCTACTTGAGATACAATATCAAAAATAATAAATAATATAACCATTAATATGAAATATAAAAGCATATGTTTCTTTTTAGCTATTAATTTACCACATTTTGAACAATACTTTTCATCTATATTTACTGCTTCTCCACAGTGATTACAAAATTTCATTTTACCCCTCTAATTCTAAAACTATTTCTTTTCTATTTGATGCCTCAAACTTTCTATATGTTACTCCACATTCATTAAACAATCTAATTGATGCTTCCATCTCATCAGAATGATTTCCATGATTATAAGGAAAAGAATAAATAACTTCTTTTATACCAGATTGAATAATTGCTTTTGCACATTCATTACATGGAAAATATCTAACATATATTTTTGATCCTTCGAAGTCTTTTTTGTTTCCACGATAATTTAGAATAGCATTTATTTCACTATGACATACATACATGTATTTAGTATTAAGTCTATCTCCTTCCCTTTCCCATGGAAAGTTATCATCATTAAATCCATTTGGAGCCCCATTGTAACCAACAGATAATATTCTATTATCTTCACTTACTATACAGCATCCAACTTGAGTATTAGGATCTTTACTTCTCATCGCAGATAATTTTGCAATGCTAATAAAATATTCATCCCAATTTATATAATCTTCTCTCTTACTACTCATATTATCACCTACCACAATTTTAACATTTAATTGAATATAAAAATAGATTATGTTAGAATAAAACTAAATTCAGGGTGGTCAAGATGTATGGAGATAAAGTAATTGTTGGTTATTCAATCAGCAATATAGATAATAATAATAAAATGTGTTTACCAAGATATACTTGTTGTGAACCAGGGGATAAATTATTAATAATACCTGAGGATGATAAATTAGTTATTTGTTCTTCGATTGTACTTGAAAACTATATGAATAAAATAAAATCTATAAATAATCATAAAGAAGAAAAAGAACTTTTATGTAAATTAAGAGATTTATGTAAAACAGTTTTATATGAAACTATCGTTGATAATCAAAATAGAATCGATTTATCTAGCCATATTGATTTTTTAGATAAAACTGTAGAAATCAAAGGTTCTAAAGATAAAATTGTTATTAGTGGTAATTTTACTTACCCTTCACTATACAGAAAAAGAGTTTAATAACTCTTTTTTAATTTACAAATTATAATTTTTATATTATATTTAATTTAAGGTAGTGTGAGGTATTATGAGAAGCAATAATATAAAAACTGATATCGAAAGAAAAATCGAAAAGAAAATCAAACATATGAATTATGATTTTAATGATTATGGAAGAATGGAAAAAGAAAAAGAACAAAGAAAAGTAAGTAATTCTATTTTCTTCATTCTATTTATGGCACTTGCTCTATTCTTAGTTATCGCAGGTTTATTTATTCTTCCTTATGGATGGATACTAATTGTTGGTGGTGTATTCATATTCATTTGGGGCTTATTATTAACATTTATGTAAAATAGAAGAAATGGATTAATCCATTTCTTTTTTTGTTCTCTTTAATTTTCTCATGTATTTGCTTCATAAAGAATATCTTCTAATTCATCAAAATTTTTTAGAATTACAAAAAAAGTAGACTTAGTCTACTTTTTCATAAATCCTCCGAAGAAACTTTTTTTCTTAGGAACTTTATTGATATTGTTAACAGATTTAACATACCATCCCATTATATCTTCAACAGATTTATTTCCATCAACTGCAGCTGGTAAAACATAATCTCTAATGAATGTTCTTCCATCTACAAAATCTGCTCTTGTTGAATCTTTTAAATAGATTCTAGAATCTAATGGGAATGCTTCTAAGATTTTATTATCTTCAAGATAATCTAAAAATGTAGTTGGACTTCCATCTCCTTTTAGAACAACATTATCATCTTCATCTTTAATTTGGAAATCAAAGATTTGAGGATCCATAGATACACCATTATATTTATTAATTATTTGTTGTTTTACTGGATCAACTTGTTTAACTTGTTCATTATTTGCAACAACTGCAACTGCTTCGTCTTGAGTTAATTTTGAAGCATTTGGAACTTCAGTTTGAACTGGTTGAGCTTGAACTGGTTGAGTTTGAACTGGTTGAGCTGGAGCTGGTTGAGTTTGAACTGGTTGAGCTGGAGCTGGTTGAGCTTGAGCATCAGTAATTTTATTTAAATCATTTCCAAGTTCAGATAATTCAATAGTTTTTTCATCTACATTGTTTTCAGCTTCTTCGATTTCTTTCATGATTGAATCAATAACGCTTACTTCATCTTCTTCAGTAGATTGAGTAACTTCTGGAATTATTGGTTCACTTGGTTTTGTTTCAGGAATAACTTTAAGTATTTGAGTTTTATCAGTATCATCAGGAATAACTACATCTTCATGTGATTCTTCAACTGGGGATTGATAAACTTCAGTATCATTACTTGATTGAACTTCAACTTGACTATCATCTTCGATAGCAATACCAGTTGCTTCTGGAATTTCTACATTTGCTGGAGTTTCTACAACTTCGTCTTTAAATGCAGGTTCTTCTTTAACTTCTTCAACTTGTACAGGAGTTTCTACTGATGTTGGAACTTCATTTAACTCATTAAGATCTGCTGCTTGAACTTCTCCATTTACATCATTTGTTGGAGCAATTGATACAGCTTCATCTTCATAAAGAGAAGTTTCTTTATCATTATTATCATATAGAACTGGGTCAGTTGCTAAAGCAGTAACAACTTCAGGAGTTTCAGAAACAGGTTCCTCAACTGGAGGTACTACTGGAGCACTTTCTACAGGTGCTGGAGTTTCTACTACTGGATTATTAACTACAATTGGTTCAGTTGGAACTTTTGGAGCAACTTGAGTAAGATAAGCATCTTCACCAGGAAGACCAATACTTTCTTCTTGAACTGGAACTTCAGTTTCTACTACTGAAGTTTGTGCTACAGGAGCAACTGCTTGTTCTTGAACTGGAGTTTCAACTACTTGAGTTTCAACTTTTGGAACATCTACTTTAGCTTCTTCAACTTGTGTAGGTATTTCTTCTGGCATTAATGCAGGTTCAATATCTTCTTCAATTTTATCAAATGTAGGTTCAGGTAATTCATTGAAATTATCTTTTACAATAGGTTCAATTACTTGAACACTTGGATCATTAGTTTTTAATGATTCATAATCAGTAGCTTTAACAACTTCTTCATGGATTTGTTCTGGAGTACCAGCACCAAATGTAATAGATGGTTGAATATATTTAGATGAAAGTAATGATTCAATACCATTTGTTTTAATATTACTTACTAATGATTTAGCAGCATCTGCAGCTTTATCTAAAACATGTACCTTTTCAGGTTCTTCTAATTCTATTTCATTTTCGTTAACTATTTCATTTTCGTAAACTACTTCTTCATCATCTACTACACCAAATTCAACATTTAATTCACTTTGTGCAAGTTCTGATGCAAATATATTTTCTAAATCTAGAGGAATTTTTTCTTCTTTAACTATTTTTTCAAAATTAGATGATAATGTTTCATAGAATAAATCGTATTCATTAGATTTTTTAGCAAATACTTCTTTATATACTCTTTTTCTAGCTTCATCTTTATTAGATGAATTCTTAAGATATTCTACAACTGAAACACCATCAAATGTTTCATCTGCTCCAAGTTCAATTAGCGTATTATCTAACGCTTTAATTAATGTTGAACCGAAAAGATCACTAGTTCTTGTTCCATTAATATCAATTAATGAATCGTATCCAATTATGTCTTCAATGTTAGCATTAAACATATTTGGAGCTTTTATTTTATCTTTATAAATATTATATATTCTATTAATTGCGTTAATAGTATCTTCTAAATCCATAGTAGGAACATGTAATTTAATTGCTTCAGTTGTTCCACTATTCATATTAGGAGTCTTTGGAATCTCAATATCAAATGGAATATCATATATTAATAATTGATAATATAAAGATCTTGTAATACTGATAATATCACTAGACTCTACATTTAATGTAAGTATATGAACTGATTCATCTTTTTGTGGGTTATTTAAGATATCTCCACTTTTTAAAGATAGTGAATCAGGTCTAGAGTATAATGATTTTCTTAGGATAGCTGATATTTCTATATTTTTTTGCATTCTATCTTCATGATTTAATTTGGCAAATTGTGAAAAGGCATTTTTGCTATCTAAGTAATCAGTTTTTAATACTTTGTTAAGAAAAAATACTACTTCATCTTGATAGAAACCTTTTTTATTATCTTCGTTGTATAAATCTATTTCTCTAAGCTTATTACCGTTGTTTGTATCAATAATTGAAAAATCACTGTTTCCATATTTGGACATGATTTTATCAACTAGTTTTTTAGAAACATCGACTTTAAGATTTCTTCTGAAGTTATCAATACTTATTGCCATATCAATCATCCCATTTTCTATTCACTATTATTAA